>AP72_2010_repI_A01DRAFT_1000057_pt1 | contig 15633 bp, 13 predicted proteins | sample AmaPasreplicIA01_FD_9191 | JGI IMG/M metagenome (IMG submission 9191) | reverse complement strand
ATATATATATATATATATATATATTATATATATTTTTTTTTTTCGTTTCTTGCGAATTTTCCATTTTTATTTTATAAATTTTTTTTTATTTTTTTATAAAATTCTATTCTTTTTAATTTTTAGGGTTTATCTACGTTTAATTATATTTATTTTAAATTTCCATAAGATCCTATAAAAAGATTTTAGGTTTTTTCCGCATATAGTTATATATTTAAAGTATTATTAATAATACTTTCGGCAATATTTTTTGAAAAATATTTCGCTTACTATTTATTTTAGCTTTTTTATCTTGTTTAAGTAAAGGAAAATCTTTTTTTTTATATATTTATATATATATAGAAAAAGTATCAAAATATTTTATAACTATTTGATAACTTTAAATTTATGAGCTATTATCATAAAAACTTAATATTTTTTATATCCCAACTTATCTAGTTATAGTATATAAATTTACAGTTAAGTATTTAGTCATTTTTTATTAAAAAACTACTAATTACATCCTTATATGGATTAACTTTTTTTTTATTTTAACTTTTATTAATTTTTATAGCATTTGTTATTTTATGCATCTGTAAATTTGTTAATTTACTATTACTTTCGATAATGTTAAATATTTTTATATCTATATAAGGTTTTAAACTTATTTTCAATAATTTATGAATTATTCTATATATATATATTACTTTTATGCCCTATAATCTTTTTTACTTCCTAAGGACATGTTATAACATGTCCTGTAAACCGTTTACTACTTACTTACCAATTTTTAATACAGAAGAAAATTTTTCAGCTAAAGATTTTTTAAATAAATTAAATACAATAATAATAATTTTAGTACATAAATTTATTATCTACAATGTTATAATCATCTTCTTATATTAAACTAACAAAATAAAAAGCCAATTTATAATTAAATAAATTAGAATAATCTATTATTTATTTGTATTATAAAATAATTTTATCAAAAAAAATTTTTTTTTATAATTACCAAAAGATCATAGAAGTATAAACATACCTATTGTTAAAAAACAATCACCCACTCTATTAGTTAAAAAAGCTGATATAGAACTTTGATTTGCAGCAATTCTAGTAAATCAAAAATTTACTAAAAGATAAGAACAAACTCCAACACCTTCTCAACCTAAAAACATTAAAAGATAATTATTTGCTGTTACAAGTATAATCATCATAAAAGTGAATAAACTTAAATAACTAAAAAATCTTTGATTATGTGGATCATGACTCATATAACCAATAGAATATATATGAACTAAACTAGATACTATTAATACAGGTATTAACATAGAAACAGTTAAACTATCAAAATAAAAACCTCAAATTACATTAAAAGATTCTGTATCAATTCATCTAATAAGATTTACTGTTACAGGTATATTATTATACCCTACTTCAATAAAAGCTAATATAGACAATAAAGTTGTTATTAAAATAGAACTACAAGTAATTAATTGTGCTCCTATAACTCCAATCTTTCTACCAAAAAAACCTGAAATTATAGAACCTAATAAAGGTAATATGATAATATTTAAATACATTATTTATATTGTATTGCTATACTTCCTCTTAATCTATAAAAAGCTACTAATATACCTAAACCTATGGCAGATTCTGCACCTGCTATAGTTATAATATAAATAGCAAAAGTTTGACCTAATATATCGTCAAAATTAAGTGAATTTATTAAAATTAAAAAAGTAATAGATAGTAACATTATTTCAATTGAAATAAGCATTAATATTATATTTTTTCTATTTAAAACAAAACCTAAGATTCCTATTAAAAATAATATTAATGAAAAATTCATATAATTGATTTTCATATAAAATTTATATATGTAAAAAAAAAAAATTAGATTAACAAAATTACATAAATTTATGTAATTTTTTTATTAATTAATCACCTATTTGATCACGTAATCAAAGCAAGAATTTTTTCAGACTAACAGATTGTATAACTATAGGCATAGAACTATGTAATATACCACAAATTTCTGAACATTGACCAAAATAAGTACCTTGTCTATTTAAATAGACAGATGATTGATTTAATCTTCCTGGATCGTTATACAACTTTAACCTTTATCCTTCAATTATATTTTGTCAGAAAATTTAAAATGGTAACGATTTTTGTATAATTTACCACTAGTAATATAATTTTTTATAGTAGTTCTACTTATACCAAATCTATAAGAAGCTTTAATTATAGAAGTAAAAGTCATTGTATTATTAATTTCTTTATCAAATACCTCTATTACTTTACCATAAGACAAATGTAATTTATTTAAACTTTCTTTTCTACATTTTATTATTAATTCTCGTAATTTAAAATACGATAAGTTAATTGGTATAGCTTCAGTTATTAAACTTTTTGATATCTTAAAAAAATTTAAATATGGACTATCATTTGCTATACATTTTTTATAACTAGAATAATGTATACCTAAATCTCTACAAAATTCATTTAAAGAATTACTTCTATAATATAAAGTTTTATAATTTAAATCATACAAATATATTTTATACCCTTGATTAATTCTAAAATTAACTATTTTATGTTTATTTAAATTAAATTCTTTACTTAATAAATAATATTGCTCTAAAAAGCAATGTGAATATTTAGGATATGAAGATGGTATTACTATTATTTCTAAAGTAAATGCTTCAAATCCTTCTTTTTTTATCAAAGGTAGTAATAACCCAGTAATTTTATTATTAAAAAAAACATTTTTTTCAAAATATTGTTTTAATCTTCTAAATAAATTATTACTTGAACCTACATATTTATTATTAGTAGTTTTATGAGTAAAAATATATATACCTGCACCACCTCGTCTATATTGAGGTTTATCAACTAATGCCAATAATGCTGAATAAGTCTCTTTAGTAATAGGTAAATCAAATTTTATCTTTGATAGATTTAAAAGTTTGTTTAACTCTTCTTGAGTTATTGAAACTTTTTGATTAAGTAAAACATTATTTATAATTTTATTAGTTGTTGGATTACCTTTTTTTATATGTTCATTAACTATATCAGTTAGACGATATGTATTAGAATTATTAGATAATGATGCTACTGTTGATTTATATCTAATCAAACCATTTAATTTATAAGGATATTTAAATATATTTTGTTTTTTATAAAATCTATTTTTTATATTAAAAATATAAGATTGCATATATTTTAGATTTTTTTTATCTTCTATTTTTTTTAAATGTATTACTTTTTTAAATAATAATTTAAGCTCAGAATATTTAACTGAAATTATAAAAATAATAATACAAATAATATAAAATATTATAATATAATTTTCTAATAAATCGCATCACAACTTATACCAATTAAAAATTTTACAATTTAAGACTATTAATAAATAAAAAATTTTTAGGTCAAGGCTGTTGTAGTAACTTTAATATAGGGTTATTTTTAAATAAAAATTTATTTATTAAATTTTATCCTATAACCAGTTTCCTGGCGACTAGAGTATACCTTACAATAATATTTATTATTAAATAAATAATATTTAAGAACCGTCTACTCGTTGCTCTTTTACAGACAATAGAAATTATCTGATTTAGATCCACGATCACCCATTTTAGTTTCCTTCATCTTTAATGATATTACCTTACCCTGAGGCATTAATCAGGCCGGGTGTAAAGTTTCCTTTATACCTTTGGTTATTAAAGTTTTAGGGTTTCCCCGGAGTTTGGCTCTTATTGCACAATTAATGAATAGCCTACATTCATTTTTTTTTTATGCATCACATTTAATACCTAAAGAAGGACAAGCAAAAGAATGTATAACATCAGCAGCTGAAACTACAAATCTTGTATGAGTTAATTCAGGTATAATTACTCTATTATCAACTTCTAACATTCTTAATGTTCCTTCTTCTAAATCAGCATCTGGTACTATATAAGAATCAAATTCTATAAATTCATCATGCGCATTTGTAAAATCAGGATATTGATAACTTCAATATCATTGGTGCAGCTGACTGTACATTAAGCATTAAATAAATTAACACCTACAAGTGACCCAGTCTATTGCAATAAATATAAAAATAACAATAAAATTATCTATTGACAGTCTTATATTATTATCCTGATATTAATTAATAATAATATTTTAACTGTTTTCACTTGTATCGCCAAAGGAAATTATAATTCCTTTAAGTTTTCTGTCAAAAACTTAGAAATATAATAAATTTTTTTAATTAACTTTAGCTCTAAAGTTAATTAATTTATAAACTCATTTATTATATTTCACGACTATTATATATATATTTATTTTTGTAAAAAAATTTTATCATTTAAATAATTAATTATTAATACCTAATTTATAATACATAGAATCATGCATATAAGGTAAAACTATTTTTATTAAATTAGGTACAGATTTTTTTTGTATATAAATAGAAGATTGAGTACCATTTTTTATTAATTGTATTGTACAATCAAGATCATAAAGTTTTTTTAATAAAGATACTAAAAACTCTACTTCTTGTATGCTAAAATTATAAGTAGAAATACGAACACCGGGATTAACCCAACCTCCATCATCCATTATTCAAATAGCTAAAGCTAATGGAGTTAGATAATTTTCTATTTTTGGTTTAATTATTTTTTTACCTTTTTTATAAAACATATCATAAATTCAATCAAAGCTTCTAAAAGTAAAAGTGTTAAATTCATAACCATAATATTCTTTTTTTAAAGATTTATTTTTAAGTATTCTAGTATATTTTCTAGGTTTTAAATTTGAACAATATCCTCTTTCATAAAAAAAATTATATAATCAGAATAAATAATCTTTATGCACTATACTTTGTCTATACGAAAATCTTGTACCTTCTCCAGATCTTCTGTTACCATATCCATCTCCTAATAAAGAACCTATTAATAATGAAATTACATCTTTATTATGTGGTCCTATTCTTTTAGAAGCTTTTACTTTAGTATGAAAAGATCTAGTAGTATTTAATATATATTTATTATTTTTAATGACTAATTTTGAAATTGGTTTTATTTTTTGAACTTGAGCTAAATTCAATAATAAAGTAGTATTTTTTTTACCATAAATGGTATTTTTTATTTTATTTAATATATATAATATAAGGCCACCTAAAAAGAGACCTTCACCGTAAATAACTAAAGAAGGATCCATTACTTCATCCATCAAATATAATAATTTAAATGAAGGAAAAGCTATTAAAATTAATATAACAGCAGGTGTTATAGTTCATATTAATTCTATTAATGTACCATGATTCATATATTTATGTGATATTAATGATTTTGTATATACAAAACTTCTTATTATAGTTATCATCATTCATGTTACAGTAAATAATATTATTGCTAAATAAAACATTATATTATTATGTAATTCTTCTATACCTTCCATTTGAGGAGTCGCACTATCTTGAAAAAATAATCCTCAAGGTGTTGGAGCATCAAGTTTTATAACATTATTATAAGCGTATATATTTTTATACATTATATATATATAACAAAATAATAATTTATCTATTTTTAACTTCATATTAATAATATATTTATTAATTTATTTTTAATACTTTCTTATATACAAAGAATATAAATATTTAAATTTATATATCATGTATAGTACAAGACTATTTTCATAATTATAATACTATATCATAAATAAATTATAAGCTATAGAGAACTCAAATTAATTTTTTTTTTTTAATTATAAAATCATATGTACTTTTGTAAATAAATTTACACTTAATAAAAATATATATATATATTATTTATATATTTTTATTGCATACCTAAATATAATATTACCATAATAATTACCAAAATTACGTGTAAAAAATAATATAAATTAAAAAAATTTTTTTCTTTAATTTATAAATTAATATCATTAATTAAGCAACATATAATAATAAGAATGCCATCATTAAAGCAAATACATAGATGATGGAAATTTCTGTTACATAAGAATTTTTCTTATTTCAACAATTTACATTATTGATCAGACTATGTCTTCAATTAAATAATTATTTAATCGTTGGGATTTATAAAAAAAAAATTTAATATATATATATATATATATAGTCGTTGAACATTCATAACTATAAAGTTAAGCTATGCTGCAAGTTAACTTAATAAGTATTTCTTGCAATTTACCCAATTTATACAGAACTATTTGCTTTAATTTAATTTAATCCTGTAGCTTCTGCAAAAGCAAAACCTAAAATAGCATATGCAAATAATTGACCTCTAAGTGAAGGATTTCTAGCAACACCTAAAATTAGAGCACCAAACACTACACCTATTCCAACACCAGCACCTATTAAACCTGTAGTAGCTAACCCTGTTCCTATAATTTTTGCTGCTTGTATCATAATACTTATATTAATATATATATCCAATTAGGAAACCTTGATTCGTTAAATAATAAAAAAAAAAATATAAATGAAATTTAATTTATATTAATATATATTATTAATATATATTAATACATACACAAATTTTACTTTTTTTTTTTAATTAAAATTTCAAAAAAATTATTTTAAATAATTTTAACTATATATATATATATTTAAAGCCCTTAAGATGAATTGAACATCTATACAAATATTAACAGTATTTTGCTCTACCTTTGAGCTATAAGAGCTTAAGTAATAAAAATATATTATTATAAAATAATAATTAAATTTAATTAATTATTAGTAATTAATTATAATTAATATTCTTATCCTAGATTCGAACTAAGATCAAAATATTAGAAGTATTCTGCTCTACCATTGAGCTAATAAGAAAAATAATAAATAAAAGTTATATTATATAATATAACTTTTATAAATCAATGTTTAAACATGTATAAGATTTGAACTTATATAAACGTGTCCGTAGCACGACATTTTAACCATTAAACTAACATGTCAAAAAGTATAAAATTTTATATTTTAATGTAAATTAATATTTATAATAAAATAAAATTAGATTGTAAAGGAAGACTAACAAATGCATGTGGTTTAGGAGGACTTGTTAAACATCATTCTAAAGAATTATTATTTCTATTAAATAAAATTTGAAATAAATCACTATGATATTGGGGTGTTAATCAAGGATATCTTGAAACAGCAGTACCTTGAGTTAATTGCATATATAAAATATTTAAAAAACATCAAGTAGCAACAACACTAACAATTGAACCAAAACTACTTATTAAATTTCAACCAGCAAAAGCATCAGGATAATCACTAATTCTTCTAGGCATTCCTTGTAGACCTAAGAAATGTTGAGGGAAGAAAGTAAGATTAACCCCAATGAATAAAATTCAAAAATGAACTTTACCAGCTAATATATTATAAGATAAACCTAAAATTTTAGGTATTCAAAAATATCAACCACTAAATAAAGCAAAAACAGCACCCATAGATAAAACATAATGAAAATGAGCGACAACATAATAAGTATCATGGAAAGCAATATCAAGTGATGCATTAGCTAAAATGATTCCACTTAATCCACCTATTGTAAACATAACAATAAAACCTAAAGCAAATAACATAGCAGGTGTTAAACGTAAAGATCCTCCATAACAAGTTGCTCAGGGTAAGGCCTTCGATCATTTCAGATCTAGTTGGCTTTATATTTCATAAAAACAGTGACATATCTGTATATTTTTACTTAAATGCTTATTTAAGGCACTGTCTATTACTAGTAATCTGGACCATTCCTTCATATTTTGTATAATATAATAACATTATATTACTTAAAAATAGTATAGCATCTGGCCTCTACACTTTTAGATATAATAAATAATTATATTTATTATACTCAATAAATCTTTTATTTATTGAATAACACTTTCGTGTTACCACTTAGCTCTACGATAATCCTTAATAATTACTATTTTTATTTCAGGATGTCTCTAGAGTTTGCCATATCAACAACAAAAATTATATTTTTACTTATAGTTTTTGCCTAATACTTTATACTTCATAGAATCATGCATATAAGGTAAAAGATTGTGTAAATTTTTCTTTATAGATTTACTTTTTATATACAAAATAGGATTACTATTTTGATAATGCAAAGAACACTCTAAATTAAACTTTATAATTAATATATTAATAACAAAAACTACTTCTTTTATGGTAAAAGAATCTGTTTGAATCCTTACACCTGAGTTATATGTACCATCTCCCATAATCCAATGAGCTATAGCTTCTCAAGACAATAAATCATATAAATTAGAAGGTATTATTTTTTTATTATTAACATAAAACATATTGTATAATTCAGTTATACAAAATAAACTTCGTGTTGTAAAACCTAATCCTATATACTTTTTTTTATGCACAATCGTTCTAGTTGTATAAGGAGCTTTAGAACAATAATGACTCAATTTAAAAAAAACAAAATAAAAATAACCAATATGATTAATTGTTTGTTTAAATTGTAATCTAGCATCAGCTTTATATGATTTACTAATGTGAGCATCTGAAAGAAGAATTCCTATAAAAACAGGTAAAATATTATTGGGTATTCTGACAGATTTTCTTTCTAAAGCTGTATATCTAGGATAACCTAAAGTAGAAGACAAATTAGTGCCATAGGGTACTAATACTTTAGAAAAAATATAAGTATTATTTAAATTTTTGTTGTATTTGGTCATATAAGTCTTACTAAAGGACTTCGACAACCAACTAAATATTTTAATTCCTGTAGGAACTGCAATAATTAAAGTTGCAGCAGTAAAATAAGCTCTCGTATCTACATCTAAACCTACTGTATACATATGGTGCAAATAGAATATAATATATTCCATGGACTATATCTTCATCTTTTTATCAAGTTTATCACCAATTTTATTAGTAACACTGGTAATTAAATTAATTTGTTTGCTTAATAATCTAATTTCATTTAATCCATCTTTTGTAAGATGATTTTTATTTTTAACTAATTCATATACTAAAACTCATTTATCAAAAGATTCTTGTTTTTTTGTTTTCAATCTAAATTTATTCAAATATTGAACTATAAGTGGCACTTTTTTAAATGAATTACTTTCTATTCTATACATAAAAGTATCAAGTCCTTTTTGCTTCCTATGTGTTAAAAATAAATTTAATTGATCTTTTATAATTAACATAGTATCTAAGCTATCTTTTTGATCAATCATAAATCTTAATTTAACTTGATAACCTAAAGTCATGGTTTTTCTTTTCAACAATGTAACATTAAAACAACCCTCCGCATCAATAAATCCAGACAATCAACTATTATTCAATAAAGGAAGAACATTATTATTTATTTCTGATATATTAAGAGTATCAAGTCATCTTCTTACTTGTATTTTTCTTTTATTTAATACTAAATTTCCATTAAATAAAGCTATTAAAATAAGTATACCTTGTTTATCATCAATAAAATAGCGACTAAATTGGTTAAATGTTTTTACCCTTCCTATACCTAAAGTATTATGAATATGATTCAATATACTAACTTCTTTTTGAGTTAATACAAATCTAAGGCGTTTATCTTTACCTGTAAGAAAAGCTCCATCACCTTCAGAAAAACCAATAAATCAAGTTAATCAATCATCGGATATAAAATTGTTTCCTGATATTTTTCTATAATCTTTAAAATTAAAAGATGTTTCGCGTGTAGTCTCTGAGGAACTCTTTTCAGATTTTATGTAATATTTTACTATATATAATAAAATTCCTAGAAATATAAAACTAAGATTTCCTGCTGATTGAGCATAGCTTATAAAATTTTCACTATTAAAAGTATTTATAAACACTAAACTTTTCCAGCACACAGCGAAATTTATTACCTTATAATCACTTATAAGGAAAGCCAACCATTGACTTCAAACAACAAATCCTAAAACACCAATTGACATCATTGCATATACCATTCCAAGATATCCAAATATATTTTTACTTGAACCAGCTGAAACTACAGTACTAATTATACCAAATCCTGGTACAATTAAAATATAAACTTCTGGATGACCAAAAAATCAGAAAAGATGTTGAAATAAGATAGGATCACCACCTCCAGCTATTTCAAAGAAAGATGTGTTAAAATTTCTATCTGTTAATATCATTGTAATACCACCAGCTAATACAGGTAAAGATAATAATAATAATACTGCTGTTATTACTACAGCTCAACCAAATAAAGCTAATTTGTGCAATCTTATACCAGGACTTCTCATATTAATTATAGTAGATATAAAATTAATAGCACCTAATAAACTACTTATACCAGCTAAATGTAGACCAAATATAGCTAAATCTACACTTGGTCCACTATGACTCTGTATACCTGCTAATGGTGGATATCAATTATGTTGGTAACCTCATTTATAAAAACTATCGTTACACTCAATAAATTTATTTATTGTTCGGACTATACCTTTATCTTAAAAATAATATAGTAATTCTAAATACAATATTTAATTTTTAAATTTTAAATAATAATATTTTTATAAATTTATAAAAATATAGATTCATAACTTTTATTTTTGTAATTAAAAAAAAATGTCTTTTTTATCAAACACTAGATATAAGATTTATATAAATATATAAAATTTTAAATAAATTTTATTTTTTATTAATACAATTAAATAATATTTAGATATTAGGATTTAAAATCATTAATTTCCATTAATTTAGTCTTTAATTTTTTAACCATATCCCTAATTTTACATAATTTATTAAAATCTCCTTTATATTTTACATAAGATCTAGCTCATATTCTATATTCTACTGATTTCATACCTTTCATTGTATTATGAAAATATTGTATAATATTTTCAATAGCTTTTGAATTAGTAGTATCTAAAATATAATGATTATAATTTGATTTAAATTTAACAATAGTTGGTATATGTAAAATACGTTTTATACCTTCTAAAACTATGCTATCTAATTTTTGAGTTATACCAAAACCATGCACAATTCTAGTATTATCTTTTGAAGTTAGATAAAAACTACCTTCAGCTTCTATAAATCCAACTACTCATGGCTTAGTCATTACACAAGTAACATTTTCTATAGTTTCAAAAGGTAAATTTATTTTATTTCAAGCATTTGATATATAATCAATAGGAATAGATTCTTTTTTTATTTCTAATAAATATTTATCTTTATCACTTTTAGAAAGATTAATATCTTCTAATATACAATATGCTTTTTTTAATTTTATATAATTAAATTGTTTACTAGTTAAAAGAGGATATTTATCAAAAATAGGAAATATAACCTCTGCAAGTTTTTTTCTATCTCTAATAACAAATTGTCCTTTTGTATTATCTTTAGTAATAGAACCTGCACCAAGTTGTCTTTTAATATAATAAAGAGCTCTTAAGTTATATCTAGATAAAGCTATTTTATATACCAAATTCCATTTACCATTTTGATATGCTATATAAAATGTTCCATCTCCATCTGTTATACCAACTAATCATTGTTCAAATCAAATTTTACTATTTTTATTAAGATTTTCTTTATTTAGTCTCTGATGAATAGAATAATATTTATTATCTATTCAGGCATATTGTCTCCGTGATATAAACATTTTTACATACGCTATATTTAATATTAAGCGTGAGTAGTTTATATAGTATATTTTTAATAAAAAAAATAATTGAAGAAGTCTACGCATCGAAAAGAATTTTATTTTTTCATAATCACTTATGAATAACTCCCTATCCATTTTAAGAGTTCAACCTGTACCTACACCATTTTCAATTATAGCAGAAAATACAAATAATAATAAACTTGGTATTAATAATCAAAAACTAATGTTATTTAATCTAGGGAATCTGATTCTTTTAACTAATTTAATTATTAAACAGTTAATTAAAGTAGTTTCCTACCCGTATGGACTATGTTTTCACCCATATTTTTATGGGGCTTCGCGTATAGTCTCTGAAGATCCTACTCGATAACTTTTTTTATAATTATCTTTGGTTTCCTGTATATTCTCCCCTTGTATTTATAAGTTTTACTTATTACTCAGTCGATATAACAACTTTTTTATAATTAAGTATCTATTAAATCTGTTAACTGGAAAATTAATTTCCTATTTCGAGAAATTCTATGCATATAGCGAAGTTATAATTAAAAGATTTACACTTTTTAACGGCATTCCCTTTTATATATAAAAAAAATTATATAATATTATATTAATAAATTAATTAATTATTAGGTAAATTTTTTAAATGATCTCAATTAAAATATGTTCTACTATTATTCATTGAATTTTTAGCTAATTCTACTTTAGATATACCATATTTTGTATAATGTTCATTATTTAATCTTAACTTAGCTACTATTTCTCAATCTTTATAATCTAAATATTTACTTGAATATAAAGGATATTTATTAAAATAATCTATAATTACTTTTAATGATTCTAAACTTGAAGCAGTTAAAGTAAAATAAGTATTACCTGTAGTACTTTGTTTTCTAGTTAACAAATTACATAGTAAGAATGTAGCTATTTTATTTAAGATATTAAAATAACTATTATTAGATGAAGGATCAATCATTCTTTGTTCAACTCTTAATCTACAGGATATTTTTCTTTTTTTAGCATTTTCTTTTTTAGTATACTGTATTGAAAAACTACCATCTGCATCTATGAACCCACTTAGTCATGCATCTGATAATAGAGAACTATCACAAATAGGTAGTAATAATATATTAGTATTATGGTTTTTATTTAATCAATTAATTAATGCTTCTAATTGTCCTATTTTAGGAGTTCTAATTTTACCATTAATTAAAGAGACTATTTTTTTTAAACCTGCAACAGATGAAATAACTATTACACAAGCATTATCACTATTTTTATATCTTATAAATCCTAATCAAAGAATTTCAAGTAGTTTTTTTGCTAAAGGTTCATTTTTTAAACTAAAAGTTATACAAAATCTAGGATTATGATTTTTTCCTGAAAATGTCTTTTGTATTCAAATATGACCATCACCTTCAAATAAACCTGCTAAATATGAACCTAAATCATTATTATTCACTTCAGTAAAATAATGTCTTATTTTAAGTTTATTAAATTTATTAATATAATTAGTGCATATTTTTTTTACGGGTCCTATTTTATTTGCCATATCAGGACCACCTACTAATAATGGTAATAAAAAATTACCAAAACCTCCAATTAACGCTGGCATAACCATAAAAAATATCATTAAAATAGCATGAGCAGTTATAATACTATTATATAATTGATTATCACCTATATATTGTACACCAGGACCTGATAATTCTAATCTTATTAAAACTGAAAAAGCAGTTCCTATTAATCCCGAAAATAAAGCAAACATTAAATATAATGTTCCAATATCTTTAGCATTTGATGATAAAAATCATCTTTCTTTTCACATTGTTATATTAGTTATCATACCTTTATTATAACTATCATGCTTAATAATTTTTTCATTATCATCATTTAAATTAACATAAGATTTAGTTTGATATCTTTTATAATTATTAGACGCAATTGGTTTTAAATAGGTTGGCTTGAGCATAACAATCCTATTTTATTATTTACTACGCTATTGCATAATTAGATTTATATACATATTATAAAAATTAATATATTTTAATTGAAATAAAAAACAATAATATTATTTAGGAGGATACCTTGAATTGAACAAGGATATACTATGCCACATACAGCTGTTCTACCTATTGAACTATACCCACCTTAAAAAAAAATTTTTAAATACAATATATAATTATTAATTAATAATTATATATTATTAATAATGAAATCATAAGCCGGGAGAAAAATTTGAATTATCATTCTTAATTCATAAAATTATTGTTTTACTATTAAATTCTATATTCATTTCTTATTATTAAATAAACACTTTTTAATAATTTATTTTTATTATTAAAATTCATTATTGTTGAATGTGAAACACACCAATATCTTTAGCTTTACTGCGTATTGAATTATATACTTATGTAATATTATTGTTCTTATTTATAATAGTTATATTATGTCCAATCGCTAATTATTGATTCATTTTGCTAAAGCAGAGAGAATTACAGTTTTTTTAATTTATTAAGATTAACTAAAGCTTAAGACTTTACGTTTTTTAAATTTTAATAAAGTTTATGGTGAATATTTAAATTATCAACTTGCTATATTAAATATATTATATTATGATTTATAAATCGATATAATATTGTTCTATATTTAGTACACATTCTTTATCACAATTTTCTAATATTTTTAAATCAAATTTATATTGATCATAAAACAACAAGACTTTGTTTATAGTAAGCAATGTTTTATTTAAATAATTTATATAATAATAATTTGAAAGTCTATAATATAAATCAACTAAACTCTCTTTATAACTTTTATTATTTTTTTGTATTAATTCATAAATATCATTTTTACTTTTATTTTCTTTTAATTTGATTTATTTAAGAAATAATTATTATAAATAATAACAGACTTAAAAATCGATAAGTGAAAAACAAAATTATTATTGGCAAAAATAAATCTATTAAAAAAATTTTTTTATTATAGCCTGAGGAGAAACTCGAATTCTCATTCTTAATTCATGAAATTATTGTTCTACCATTAAACTACTCGGGCTATAAAGATTTTTATTTAAAATTTTCATTCATATTACCCAAATATATGTTTTAAAACATTATTAAACACGATAAAAATTTTTTGCTAATATTTAAAAATTTTTAGTAAATTTTACATACTGTATACAAATTATATTTTAATCTCTAAAATATGATTTAAACAATAAATTATAATAATTTAATTTTTTTTTTTCAAATTATTTATTTAAATATTGAAATAAAAATATACAATATTCGAAATTATTAACAAACAATATTTCAAGATTTAAAAAACTATTATCTGATAAACCTATACAATTTAACAAAATTACACTTTCAATATAAAAACAAATTAATAAAATTTATAAATCAAATTAAAAAATAATAAAACAAAGAAAGATATATTAAATCTTGTTCTATTTTATCCTAAAATATTAAATATTATTGATAATTTAATATTTTAAATAAAAATTAAAAAATTATTTTTATGTTGGAGCGATTCGAACACTCAATAATAAATACCAAAAATTTATGACTTACCGATTAGTCGACAACATATTTTCACGAAAATACAATAACTACCAATATAATAAAAAAGTCATATGGGTAACAAGACTTGAACTTGCAAAGTATAAACTATTCCATCCTAAGTGGAACCTGGTTACCATATTTCAGCATACCCATAAATATATAATATATATATATATATATATATATAGTATAATACATAATAAAACGCTCGAAATAAGACTTGAACTTATAACCCAAATAGCTTCAATATTTTGCTCTACCAATTGAGCTTTTCGAGCTTAAAATTAAAAATAAAATTTATAAAGATTCAAATCTTTAATATTAAATATCTTCTATTTAAAAGTTTATTTAATTTTTATATAGTCAATATAATTACAATTTACATTACATAAATTTGGAGTTATCAGGACTTGAACCTGAGTTAAGGACATGCAAAGTCCCTGTTTTACCAATTAAACTATAACCCCCCCCCCCCC
>AP72_2010_repI_A01DRAFT_1000056_pt1 | contig 15657 bp, 9 predicted proteins | sample AmaPasreplicIA01_FD_9191 | JGI IMG/M metagenome (IMG submission 9191) | reverse complement strand
CAACTGGTCCACGGTGTGGATGTCTGGATCAACAATCCGCGCCGGCCATGGGAGGCATGTGGCACGAGTGGAATGAAGGTGCTGGCTAATGGTGGTCTGAATCTTTCGGAGTTGGACGGCTGGTGGGCCGAGGCTTACGCGGCCGATGTAGGTTGGGCTTTAGGCGATGGCCATGAGCACGGCGACGACCCGCAATGGGACGCGGCCGAGGCCGATGCGCTTTACACCCTTCTGGAACAAAAGGTCGTGCCGCTTTTTTACGAGCGTGATAAGGATGGTTTGCCGCGACGTTGGATCGCACGTGTGCGTGAGAGCATGGCGCGTCTCACTCCGCAATACTCAGCCGACCGCGCAGTCCGCGAGTACACCGAGAAGTATTATCTTCCGGCGGCCTCTGCCTATCTTGAACGCGCAAGGAAAGCGGGCGACTCGGTCGCGCGGATGCTCGGCTGGCAGAGAGCGCTGGCAGAACACTGGGCCGGTGTGCGCCTCGGTCCGCTGCGGGTTGATACCAACGACGGACATCATGATTTTCAATTGCAAGTCTATCTCGGCAAACTGTCGCCGGATTTTGTACGAGTCGAACTTTACGCGAATCCACCGGCAGGTGGTTCTCCTGAGCGCTATGCAATGGATCGCGAAAGTTCGGAGACGGACGGCGCCGTTTACAGTGTGCGCATGCCGGCGGCACGGCCAGCGAACGATTACACGCCCCGGATAATTCCTCACCACCCTGACGCACTTATTCCACTCGAAGCAGCCCAGATCCAGTGGCAGCGATAAACCTGCCAGTCTGCTTACTCCCTTCGTGTTGTTTCGTGTGAATTCGTGGATAGTTCTTCACCTTCGTCAAAAGACGATCCACGAACTCACACGAATTCTCCTCACTTGAGTGACTAAATCCCGCCGAATTGATGTCACACTGAATTCCCAATACAATTGTGCCGAATCCCTAAAACAATCGTCCGATAGCTCAAAGAGAGGTACGACCATGGTCCACCAAATGATCGATGGCACTTACCGGCAAACGAACCTGCCGAACGAATCGGCCGAATATCTGGCAAAGCGTGAAGAGGTGCGGCTGGCGGAACTTGAATTGAGGCGGCAGCGTGAACGGGTTGCCGAATTGCGCCGCCAACTGCCGCCGGGCGCAGTTATTCCGGACTACGAGTTTTTCGCAGGTCCAACCTCGCTCGATGACGGTGACGAGCCGGTCCGCACGGTGCGTCTAAGCGAACTCTTTACGGCGCCGGATCGTTCACTGGTGATCTATCACTTTATGTTTGGCAAGAAGCAGACCCAGGCCTGCCCGATGTGCACCGCCTGGATCGACGGCTTCAATGGCGTGGCGCACCATCTGGCCCAAAATATTGACCTCGCGATTGTCGCGGCCGCTGATCCGGCGACACTGCGCGCCTTTGCGCGCGCGCGAGGCTGGGACCGCTTGCGCCTGCTAAGCGCCGGCCACAGCACCTTCAAATACGATCTCGGCAGCGAAAACGCCGAAGGGGCCCAGGATTCAACGATCTCCGTTTTCACCCGTGACGCTGACGGCACCCTGCGACATTTTTACAGTGGTCATCCCTGGCTGGCCGATGATGTTAAAGAGCGCGGCATCGATGAGCTGACTCCGATTTGGAATTTTCTGGACCTGACGCCGCAGGGTCGCGGTACCTTCTATGCTTCGCTCGATTATGGTACGAAGGTTCAGGCCGCGCGGAGATAGTTTATAGGAACCGCTGATTGTGTAGCATTGATGATGTGATGGGTCCCAAAGCTGCGGAGCAGCGGTGAGAGCTAAGCCCCGGGCGAGTCTGCGAGCCCGGGGTAACGGAAACAAAAAAGTTTCGAGCCCCGAAAGGGGCGGCGCGTCCGCCTACATCTCAATGGCGATGTTTTATTACAGTCGCCGCCGCTCCGCGGCTCATAGTTAACGGCGAACGGTGACCCAGGACTCGCAAAGCCTCGCCCCTGGGCTTAGCTCTGACCGCTGCTCCGCAGCTCGCGGCAATCCTTAAGGCTGCCCCATTGTCGCTCTCTATCCAACTGGTTTGCATATAACTATCGAAACACGAACATGATTTCTCATCATCCATTAACCTGCAAGAGCGATTAACATTCCTGCTATCCGCTTCTTCCACAATGCAAAAAATTAACCTTGACAGCGCCCTTATAGTTGCCCACAGGGTCAGCGCCGTTTCGTAGCACTTAAATCTTTTGAGATGAAGAAATCGCCGGCGATTACAGGCCGGCGATCACGATACGGGTGTGTCTCGAACTGCCAATGGCAACCGAAAAGACCCGAGGTGCGCCAGGCGATCACCGGCGCTGCGGATAGGATCGTCAATGAAATGAAAAGGTGCTTTATGTTTTCCCTGTCACCGCGTCGAGTTCATATTGCTTTGATCACGCCCTTGCTCTTGCCGTTTCTGCTCTGGTTCGGAACCGGTGACAAGAGTCAGCCGGTGACTACAAACGATGCTAGTTACAGTGTTCACGGCATTCTCAACGGATCGTTTCCTTTCAGCGATCCCATCTTCATCGTTTCGTGGACTGCGGTCTCGCACGGCACGCTTACCGTGGCAGCTCACTTCAACGGGTTTAGTCAGGAGTCTTTCACTTATGAACCGAGTTACGGATACACGGGCGACGACAGCTTCACTTATCTTGCGTGCAATTCCTTGGGGAACTGCGTCGATGGCACGATAAGTCTCAGCGTGGTCAATAACGCGCCGCATGCAGTGGGCGACAGTTATACACTTCACGGGATTCTTCAGCACGGTGGCGATTTCCCTGTCACCATTAATGACTCCGATCCGGATCACGATCCAATTCGAGTGACATCGGTGACCCCGGCATCGAATGGAACGTTTACTTATGACTTTCTTCATGATTCTTTTACGTACGAGCCGCGTGCCGGTTTTGCCGGCACTGACAGCGTTAGTTACACGATTTGTGACAGCCTGGGCCTTTGCGACAACACCACGATTACGCTTATTGTCGTGAACCATCCGCCGGTGGCAAATCGTGATGATTTTACGATTCAGACAAATGAGATTCTGTTTGCGAATGGACCGGGCGTTCTTAAGAACGATTCGGATCCTGACAACGATCCGTTTAGTGTGACTGGCTACACCCAGAGCCCACATGGGCATGTGCTCTCGCTCTTGAACGACGGTTCGCTGATTTACGAACCGAACCAGGGTTTTATTGGGCAAGACTCATTCAATTACACCGTCTGTGATTATCTCGGCGCTTGCGCGAACGGCATGGTAGTCGTCGACGTTCAGGGTGACCTGCCAACGCCAACGCCCACTCCGGTTCCTACGCCGGTGCCAAGTCCGTCACCGCCGCCACCGGCACCGAGCCCGACAGCGACACCAACGCCCCTTGAGCCATTGATTTTTATTCCGGGGATCGGGGGGAGTGTTCTGGATGAAGATGGAGGGAGAAACTTATGGCTTGGAGGCCTCTTTACGGACAGAACCCGTTTGCGACTTAACGATCCTCCGGTCGACTTTCAAGGTAAGCCGATCAGGATCAAGGCGAGCGATGTATTACGAGAGACAACGCGTCAAAAAACAGGTTACCAGCACTTAATTGACGCGCTGAAGCAGAAGGCGGGTTATGTTGAATATCAAGTGAATAACGATCCAGCAAGAAGAACTCAGTCCGGCTGTGACTTAAGCCAAACGCCTAATAAGCCAACTCTGTTCATTTTTGCTTACGACTGGCGGCAGAGCAACGTGGTTAACGCGAGCGCGCTAAAAGACTACGTCCGGTGCGTGCAGAGGTTCTATCCCGATAGACAGATCAACCTTCTGACTCACAGCATGGGTGGGCTGATCGCTCGGCGTTACATCCTCGACAACCCGAGATCACATAACGTCAAACGGTTGGTGACAATTGCGGCGCCCTGGCTAGGCGCGCCAAAGGCGCTTTACATTCTCGAGACGGGAAATTTTTTTAATTTGTACCTGATCGACCAGTTTTTGTCGGATCTTTTCAAATCTCTGGTTGAGTTCTTTCCGTCTGTACATGAGATCTTACCCAGCCGGACCTATTACAACCTGGCGGGAAGTCCTTTCGGAGAACTGGCCGGCAAGCGGACCTGGGACGTGAATTTGACCGGGCAGGTTGAGACGAGTTATTCATCGAATGACTTGGCGAACCTGCTCGACACGATACAATTCAAGGCAAGTACTCCCGCCGGAGTTGGTAATCAATTCCACGATCGTCCCGGCCAGGACGACTGGCATGACGATTCGAGTGGAGTACAGTACTTCCACATTTATGGCGTGCAGTATTGGAATCAGACGGTCGGCAAGGTTGTCGCCCTGAAACATCTTCAATTCGACTCGCAGGGAAACACAGTCGAAAAGAACCGCTATGATTTCACGCCCGTACCCGGCGATGGCACGGTGCCTGCGGTTAGTGCGAAGCGTACCGCGCAGCTTAATGCCCCGAACGTCACGCTAAAGAACTTCGGCCCAACCTATCTCGGTGCCAATGACGCTTCTCACGAACACAACGGGCTGAACCAAAATGACGCGGTGATTGACTACGTGTTGTCTTGTCTTACGCATGAATCCAGCGCGAAAAATGATGCCGTTCCCGCGGATCCATCTGACAAGTCGGGCCGATCACATCACTCCAGGAGAGTGACAGGAACGCAAGACGTCGAGAATTCCGTCGGAACTATTTATGACCTTAAATTGAATGGCGTCACATTTCCGGTGGTCCGTGATGCGCTTGGGAACGACACCTCGCAGGCTAGCGATCCGCCATTCGCGAACCAACTCCCCAACGTTAGTACGTATGTGTCAGGAGAGGATTGTTATCAACTACTGCTTCCGGCGGAGCTAAATCGCGGCGAATCGTATACGGTGAGCTTCGCCAGCACGGGTAAACCGATCACGGTCGATTATGATAAGTCGCAGGGCGACTCGAGCACGGCAACGCAGCTGGTTAGATACCTGGATCTCAATCTGGCAGCCGGAACAAAGCTTCAGCTTACGTTCGACGCGAGTGGACCGCTGGGTTTAGTTTGGGATCAAGACGGCGATGGCGTTTTTGAGACAATGATACCTCCGACGGCGTCCGCGATCGGCACGATGGCGCAAGATAGAGACGAACCCACCATCACTTTCATCGAAACAACTGAAAGCGGCCGTCGATCAGTGATTATTAATGCTGTCGATCCTGGTTCCGGGGTCGGAGCGATTAGGTACTCGTTTGATGGACTAACATTCCAAACATACGAAGGTCCATTATTTGTAGAAAGCTGTCGCAATCAGACAATCTATGCAGTCGCAGATGACAATGCGGGCAATCGCTCCGGCAAAATTGAGTACAAGATAGTAAACGAGCCGCCGGATATCTCGCTTGCCAGAGCGAGTGTGACTACCTTGTGGCCTCCGAATCACGAGATGTTGGGAATCTCAATCGTGGGAGTCCAAGACCCGGACTGCGACCCGTTTTCTATCGCTATTATACGCGTTACCCAGGATGAGCCGGTGAACGGGCCGGGGGATGGCAATACTTGCCCGGACGCGCTGGGCCTTGGGGCAGCTTCAACACAATTGCGTGCTGAACGAAACGGCGGCGGTAATGGCCGCGTTTATACCATCTATTTCACCGCGACGGATGCGCGAGGGGGCAATTCGTCAGGCAGTGTTAAGGTTCGCGTGCCGCAGAACGTCCATGACTTCGCCGTCGAAGATCGTCCGACATTTATTTCAACTACTTGTCCGTGAAATTGGAAGGTGCGCCATGGAAACAGACTTCCGAAGCCTCGTGGCAAAAACTAACATCATCCCTCCGCGCACGGGCAGGAATGTTATCGCGGGAATCGCATTGTTATTTTGCTCTGGCATTCTGTTCAGCGGATGTATGGTCGAATTCACGAAGCCACTTGCGGGTTCACGGGGGAATACGGCCGACCGGAATCTTTTGGGGCGATGGAGTGGAGTTGACGAGCAGGGAAATCCCGGATTCATTCAGTTTGATAAAGCGGCATCGGGAGAGTTGATTGTTTCGGTTTTCGGTAAGGACTCTAACCTGGGCTATTCGAATCCTGTCTTCAGGCTGACCACCACGAGGATAGGTGCTATGCAATGTCTAATCTTGAAAGCGGATCGTCCTGACGCAAAGTCCATTCAGACGATTGCTAAGTATTCGATCGCTGGAAACAAGCTGAAGATTTGGGTATTAAGCGTAGATAAAGTCAAGGATGCGATAAAAAATGGGCAGCTGCGTGGGACCATGCGGGGCGGTTTAGAGGACAGTGTCGTCGTCAGTAGCGCACGTAAGGACGTCGTACGTTTTATCGAACATGCTCAGGACGATCTGTTCAGCCTACTGGGAGAGTATCAAAAGGTCACCCGGTGACCGATCTCGATTGCAAGAGCCAGTGCGCGGGTTTGGCTCAAAGGTCTACACCTGGCTAGACATTCGTAGCGCCGCGTAGCGGCCTGTGAGTTTAGCCGGCCTTTCAAGGCGCGGTACCCGGCACCAACAATCGTCCGTCGCGTAGTGACGGCTGAAAGGCAGGTATGTCAGTTCATGGCGTCGCTACGCGACGCGCGAACATTTGCGAGACTTGATCCCGGCCTTGAAAGACCGGGCTAGATTTATCCGCCGCTACGCGGCGCAAATTTACGTGAAGACCCGAGATTCCTGGCAGAAGTTTCGCGGAGTCTACGGCGATTGAACCCTAGTCTGACAAATAGACCCGCAATTAATGCAGCGCCACTTCTCCCCATCCGCTCACGTGCAACGGTTTGAGCATTCGCTCAGCCCAGCCCGTGATGAGCCAGCGGCGTATGTTTCGATCCTTTGCTGCTCAATTCACTTCTGAATAACACAATTTCAGAAACCTTGACGGCGGTTGCCATGAATGTGGATTGCCGGTGATGTTCGGCCAATGCTCGCGCATCCTTCTCTTCCCGGATCCGCGCGATGGTCAGATGCGGGTGATACGGGCGCTCTTCGCGGGTGAAGCCGCCGGCGGCGCAGGCGTCTTCTATGGCGGTGCGCAAAGAGAGGAGTGGATCCTGCCCGCCAGATGTTCGCGCTGGCGAAAGCGAACCAGGGAGGCCTGCGTGCCGGACACCGATCCAAAGAACTTTAGGCTTGCCATGTGGCGGAAAGGTGCCGCAGCCGCTGATTGCTAATTCAAAGGGAGCGACTTTGCGCGCGGCGTGAGCGCACGCCTGTGACAAGCTGTCAATTCGCGATAGCTCGACATCGCCAAGGAATTTCAAGGTCAGGTGCAGGTTGTCTTCGCGGCTCCAACTGGCGCGCACCTCAGGGAAGGCGGTGCGCAGTTGATCGACATATGTTTTGATCTGCCGACGAATTTCCGCAGGGATCTCGATCGCGATGAAGGTGCGATAGGTCTGCATTGATAAAGCAGTTGGACCACTAAGTCGCGAAGAGCACGAAGAATTATCAAGGACGGGGTTTACGATCCACGAAATCACACAGCAAGCGAAACTTCACCAACAAAGACAACTTCGTGTTTGTTCGTGTGGTTTCGTGGATCAGTCCACAACGCCGACCGAGAGGCCGCATGAAGAACGACTAAGCACGATCCACGAAATCACACGAAATGTCACGAACTAAGACGGCGCTTCCTGTTTGCTCGGGTCATTTCTAAATCAAATTTCACTTCGGCGCCAGCACCACTGTCTCTTTGATCGCGTTCTCCACCGCGCTCTTGCTGAATGGCAGTGCCCGCGGTGTCACGTTGCGCCAGTCGTCCAACTGATCTTTCCAGTGCTGGTTATTGGGAATTCCTGATTCTCCGAGCGGAATTCCGCTTTGCGTTTTGTCCCAATCGCTCAGGTCCGCAATTAAACGCATTGAGACTGATGAGCCTACATTGACAGACCCGCCTGATCCATTTTGGGGAAATGCCGGAATCGCGAATTGCGCTCCCACCAATGGCACCACGGCTAACGGGTGAGGGAAGCGGGCAATGGCGATCTTGCCCCAGATCCATTGCGACTCGTCTGCGCCGATCGACTTCGTCAGATTCTGCCGTGCGTCTTCATACGATGCGCGAAAGAGATCTGCGTAGGTGGAAGACTCTTTTGGCAACCATTCGCGCGGTTGCTCAGTCGCGATCCGGTCGATCAGTGTTTCTGACATGGCCCAGGTATAAATCCTCGCCAGATCCGGACCGAGGGCCGCATTTAGCACTCTAGTTCTAAAGGCCCCGCGCATCTGGCTAGCCACTGCCGCGGTGTGCGAAGCGGCGTTCATCATGCCGTCCCACGATTCAAGATCGTTGATGAGCTTGCTTAGTTGTTCGTTAGTAGCGCTTGATCCCGTCGCCACCGCTCCGGCTACTGACACGCTTTTCAAGGATTTCGCCGCAGCCCGGGCGAAAGTCGTCATTGCAATCGAGTAGGTGTCTCCTTGTATCCGGCGAAAGTCATCAGTCGTAAGCTTTGGCTTGGCCGACAGGAGATCGAAGATGCGACGCGCGCGATATGGCGGCGCCCAGTTACGGCTTAGGAAGTACGGATAGTCGCGCCCCACGACCCTCTGATTGGCGGTCACGATAATTCCCGACGGCGGATCGAAACTGTGCGGCAGCTTGTCGAAAGGAATATAGGAAGTCCATTCGCCGTCGTCAGTAGATCCATCATACGGAACACTGCCGTCGCCACTTTTGCGGATCGGAATTTTACCCGCGCCGTAATAACCGATATGACCCTGAACATCCGCATAGACAAAATTCTGTGTTGGACCGGTGTAGTGACTCAAAGCTTCAGTGAACTCTTTCCAGTTGTGGGCGCGGTTACAATCGAAGAGCCCCGCTGATTCAAGGGTGGTGGGGTCAAGCGCCGGCCACTTCAAGGCGTAACGAACTCCGTCTTTTTCCAGCATGATCGGACCATGACGGGTGACAGTCACATCTAAGTTTTGAGGCTCAACGCTCTTCGGATCAATCGGGTTCTTGCGCACGTTGATCTGTTCGTGTCGGATCTCAGCTTCGCGCCATCCTGAAGGAGTGAGATAGCGACTCGGATTCTCTTTATCGAACTTCTCGATGTAGACATCCTGTACATCGGGTCCGAGATTGGTCGCGCCCCAGGCGATGGAATCATTGTGACCAAGCACAATTCCAGGTGCGCCGGGAAACGTAACCCCAGCGACATGCATTCCCGGTGCGGTCAACTCCACTTGATACCAGACACCCGGCGCGGCCGCAGGAATGTGCGGATCGTTTGCCAGCAGAGGTTTGCCCGTAGTTGTGTGGTTACCTGAGACAACCCAGTTGTTACTGGCCTGAAAGGTTTCCAGGCCGAGACGNGCGAATGATTGATGCTCAGATTCGAGAGAGGCAGCGAGGTCGATAAGCAGCTCGCGCGAGTGTGGCAAGCCGGAGGCTGGCGTACCGGGCCGGGTGGAGGCCCGCGTGCCCGCGTGATCTGATCCGACGACCAGCACATCGAGCGGCGAGGTTTCGGGCAGCAAGCTTTCGCGCNTCTCCTTTGNCAGGCTCATCATCGCGGCGCGCATCACGTCGAGCTGCCAACTGTTCGAAAGATATTCGGCCAGCAGTTTTCCTACGCACAGGGAATCGGCGGTTGTCCAGTGACGCGGTTTATATTGCAAGAGCCGAAATTCGGGTGGCATGGTCTGATCGGTCAGCGAATCGATAAATGCGTTTACCCCGTTGGCGTAAGCGGTCATGGCGGCATTAAGGTTGGTCGGCAGATGCCTGGCGGTTTCATCGACCACTTGTCCAAAACCAAAGGTGCGATGGCGCTTATCTTCATCGAGTGCCGCACTCCCGAAAATCTCTGCCAGCTCGCCGCGCACGTTGCGACGCATCAAATCCATCTGCCATAGCCGCTCGCCGGCGGTTATATAGCCCTGCGCGAAATACAGATCATCATCGTTAGTGGCTTCGATGTAAGGAATGCCCCGTTCATCGCGCCGTACGGTAACTGGCGCGCGCAGTCCCGGCAGTGGAATTGAATTTTGCTGCGGTGACGATCCTCCAGCTTCGCTTGAACGGGGGCTCAAGACGAGGGAGAAAACAAAGAGGGGAACGAGTAACGTAATGATCAGCCGCTTCATGAATACCTCACAGGTAACCAGTTCGTAGCGGCAGATACTAACACATCGAGTTGAGGGACAAGTGATGGGGACCAGCCGCAAGATGGCGCACGATTCGCAAGCCGGGCACCCACGATTTGGAATCTACGCTGAAGCAGTCTATTCAGATGGCCGTTCGCATTTAGCGAACCTCTACTCCCGATAAGCCCAGGCCCCAATGATGCTCGCACACAAAAAAATCGGCAGCACGGCCGCACTAACCGCGACTATAAGCGACAGCGGAAAACCAAAATTGTCGCTGATCTTGGTCCCGGCATCTTTACGGCGGTGATTGCCGGAGTTGTTGCCTGGCTCTTCATCGGCGTAGTGAACGCCGCAGGGTACCTCGGTCACGCAAAAGTGAGCTGTTACGTGTCGCGAATTTTACCGGCGCCTCAGCTTGCGCCGTAAACGTATCGCGGTCTGGTTTCGAAGGTCGGGCGAGACAAGATTCTTCTTCCAGGAGGAGCGATGAGAGAATCAGTGGCGGATAGGAACTTACCTGGTAGTTTCCAGCTTGGATGGACGGGGTGGACGCCGATTTGAACGAAGCCTTGCAATCGTTATTTTCCTTACAATATGAGCTGTAGAGGTGGCCGTATTCCCACTTGCGCTTGCCATCGTCGGCAGTTGAGGTCCTGGCAATTACTATCGATTGGCTAACAGAAAAATACCAAATGCGAGTGCCAGCACGATCAAGAGTGTGTTGGTTCGATTTCGCATCGTCGTGACTTCCTTTCATTCAAAGTCCACAATTAATTGAACGAAAGCGATGCTGGTTCGGTGGCAAAATAGTTGCGATGGTGTGCGAGGTGACGAGCCATGAAGTCGGTACCCGGGGAGTGGTAGCGACTGCCTTCGCATCTGGCGCGATCAGATTGGCGNAGAGTTACCCGGTCGCTCCCGCTACTGACTCCATCGCAGGTTCTTCACCTCCGAAAATTTCAACCTGACCGGCGTGTGGCGTCCGAAGATTTCCACTTTCACCTTGAGCAACGCTTTTGCCTGGTTGATACCTTCGATCCTGCCGGTGAAGGCCTGGAATGGACCAGATACTATCTGCACGGTATCGCCCAGCCGAAAGACTCGCCGGCCTTTCAGTGCTTCGCTAGTTTCCTCGCTCATAAGCGACATTGTACCGTTTTTGAAGTGTTTGTTTATCGTGACAAGATGCTGTATTGATTCGATGCCTCCTGGGCGGCCGCACGTGAAAAAATCATTCGAAAGGGGGTCAACAGATCTCGCCTAATCGCCTGCTGGTCGTTCACAATCGCCTGCTTCGTCGCGTTTAGGCGTCCATTTGCAAAATCGGCATATCCGTTGCGTAGAACTTAGGCGCTAACTCTCCAAGACATCCCGACGCGAAACGAAATTGAACACTAATAGTTTTATAACGAGGAGGAAACGCTCATGAGTAAGCGTCTGATTGCTATTGTGGGAGTGACCGCCCTGGTACTCAGTCTGACGGTGCTTGCCAGCGGCCAGGTGCGCAGGGTAACCACAATTCAAAATCCCGATGGCACGTACACTATTGTCGAATATCCAGTAGGCCGAGAGACAATTGTTAATCTTAATCCGGTGGGACTGTCGGGAGCGACGGGCAGAGCTACAATCCTGCGCGACCCGAGCGGCACGACAATCAAGCTGCGGCTCACCAGCCTACCGCGAGACGTGACGTCCATGAATGTCTATGCGGTCGATCCGACCGGAGCCATGACTTTGCTGGGTCCGATGGAAATCAATAACGGGTTTGGAACTTTCACGACGATGACGCCGCTGACACGCTTCATGCTGGTAACTTCACCGGAAAGGAGCCTTTCGGTTTATAACGACCGGACACGCGTTTATTTCCGGAGTGATGTGCCGCCCGGACTGACGGTTATTCCGCTGGCTGCCAACACGGGCGAACCGGTGGCCACCGTGATTCCATCTGGAGAATACGCCGTGCCGATGCTGGGTATTGCGACGTATCGGCCGGGGCATGAGAGCAAGCTGCGCGTTGACTTTAGTGGGGCCATGGAAGGTGCACGCGCCGACATTTTCATCAAGCCACGCAAACATGACAACGCCACGGAAGTGTTAATGCACTTTCATAACCTAAAGGATGCGCCCAAGGGGACTGCATACATCCTTTGGGCTGTCTCGGCTGATAATCAATATCAACGGTTGGGTGAGATCGTAAACGTCCGCGGACGCAACGAAGCCGAGATTCAATCAGAGACCACTTTCGACGACTTTGGAATGCTGCTGACAACCGAAGACCTGGGGCTGACCAGAGGAACGATCATCAGACCCAGCGGACATCGCGTTGGCGTGATCCAAATCGTGAGGTAGGGAAGAGCAGGCTTCGTCACTTATATACCGAGAATGGCTGGCCTTCTCGGGCCGGCCTTTTTCAAGTGCTGTTCCCGCGGTAGCGCGGCGCTCCGTACGAGAAACTATCTCAGCGCCGAAGGCGCGACATGTAACAGCCTGGGGGAACGCCCCAGAATCCAAGGTACGTGATGACTCGTAAAGCGCTGAAGGCGCGAAATCACAAGACAACCACTTTATGCTGAACTCAATTGCGCGCCTTCAGCGCTCAGAACTTCCATTACTTCTTGCCTGGGCCGTTGGCCCAGGCTTTTGCATGTCGCGCCTTTGGCGCTACGGCAAAGTGAGCTCATAGATTGCGAACTTTCCGTTTCTGTTCGCCGCGAAGAAGAGTGAGTGTCCGTCTTTCGAGAACTGCGGTCTTGTCTCCTCGGCCTTGGTGTGCGTCAGACGAAACAGGCCGCTACCGTCTGAGTTCATCAGATAGATTTCCCGATTGCCATCGCTGGTGGCGATGAACGCCAATCTTTTCCCGTCAGGTGAAAACGCCGGGTCACTATCATGAAAGCGCCGCGACGCAATTACTTTCTCGTCACTTGGATTGTTCATGTTCAGCAGAAAGATATCCAGGCCGTGGCCTTCGCGATCGCCGGAAAACGCGAGGTAAGCGCCATCGGCTGAAAAAGCCGCCCCAATTTCGTAACCTTCCTTATCGGTTACGCGACGCTGGTTGCCGCCGTTCAAATCCATGCGGTAAAGCTGCGGGCTTCGATAGTTATCCCTGACGAAAATAATCTCCTTTCCGTCTGGCGAAAAAACGGGTTCGCCATCCGGCAAGGGGTCGTTCGTCAGATTTCGCAAGCCATTGCCGTCCTGGTTCATAGTAAAGATTTCCGAATTGCCGTTGACCTTATTTGAAAAGGCAACCAGCGATTTATCCGGCGACCATGCGGGCGCAAGGTTAACCCTTTCGCCTGTCGTCTTGAATATCGGTCGTGTTCGTTTGGTCGCCAAATCCGTCACGCGAATCTCTCCGTGGTCGGAAGTCCAGGCTTCATAAAGGATATCTTTGCCGTCCGGCGATAAGCGCGGTGTAGTCAGATCCGCGGCCTCGTCGCTGATGAGGGGTTGTGCAGGCGGATCGACATCCGCGAGCACGATTTGATCCTTCCCGTTCGAAGCCGTCTGAATCAGGATTTGTGTGCCGTCCGGCGACCAGCACTTTGGCCTGATCCCGGCGCCTGCGCTTGTGTGCGTGAGTCTTCGGGGAGGCGTGTCGTCGTTAAGATTCTTCAAATAGACTTCCGTGCGTTCGTCTTCGCGGTTCGATTGAAAAGCGATCTGTGTCCCATCGGGGGAAAACACGGGAAAGTTATCAAAATAGGGATCATCGGTCAGCCGGCGCAGATTAGAACCGTCGGTCTGCATCACATAGATGTTTGCGTTCTTGTCCCGCGTGGAAACAAAGACGATCTGCCTGCCGTCCGGCGAAAACGATGGATCCGCATTGAGCGACTGGTTATCAGTCAACGCTTTGTTCTGGTGGTTTTTGATAGTGACTAAAAAAATTTGCCCACTATCCTTTCCGGTTCGCACCTCGTCAACATACTGGGAACTGTCGGGCGACCAGTCACCCTGTCCCACCGCAAAAGGCAGGAGAATTTCGTTTGCGCCATCGGCATCGGCCAGGTATACCTTGTTTGGATCATCTTCTCTACGAAACATCACCTTCTTACCATCCGGCGACCAGCGGCCGGCGAGGAGGCTTTTGATTTCCGTGTTCGCGCGGCGTTGATTGGTGCCATCAGCATTCATTTTCCAGGTTTGAGGATTATTGGTATTGCTGAAATATCTCAAAAAATAGATCTCGCCATCACTGCCCCAATAAGCCGCTTCGTCGTCTTCCCGGCCATCGGTGAGAAATCTCAGTCCCGTTTCGGCTTTTACGGGAGCCGTGCGATGTCGCCAGACCCAGACGACGACCATCGTAATGAACAAACCAACCGCGGCCAGAACTATCAGGGTAATCCAGCGTCCGGTTTTACCTTCCCTCGCTGGGAGCAGCGGTACTGCGTCCGCTACAAGCGGTAACGTATCCGGCACCTCGACTTCTTCTTTAACAATGTGCGCTTTGACTCGTCTTTGAATGACAAGAGATGAGGACTCGGCTGGTTGTTCCGTAACCGGCGCGACGAAACGGTAGCCCACCTTGGGAACTGTCTCGATGTAACGATGCTCTCCGTTGCTGTCACCCAGGGCCTTGCGCAGCTTCCAGATGTTGCGCGCGAGGTTTACCTCCTCAACCACCGTATCGGCCCAAACCTGCTTCAGCAGTTCGTCCTTCTCGAGCACGTGTCCGCTTTGCTGAACCAGGGCGAGCAGGGTGTCGAACGCCTTCGGCGTGAGAGAAACAGGTTTGCCCTGACGCAGTAAGAGCCGCTCAACAGGGTCCAACTGAAAGTCGCCGAACTCGTAGATCTTATTGATTCGATTGCTCATAGCGGAAGAGAAAAATTTGGAAGAATTTCCGAAAAAACTCCAAAGACTTTTCTGCCGGGCCCCGCTTAGTCTCGTTGTCGCTTCAGTGCAATCGCGAACCCCACAGGGGAACATCGGAAATGCGACGCACATTTTAGTGGGAGACTTGACGGCCAGCAAATCTTTCCTGGAGCTGCCGAACCTTGAGTGCAGCGAACCCGCCCGGAGATAACGATCGAAGTCGAAGAAGTGATTCAGGCCGGCAGTCATAGCAAGCGTTTGGCGGAAGGATGGCGCTTCGCCTGCGGGGGCAGAGGCGATGGTTACAACACAGGTGCCGAAAGCGACATGGAGCGGATGGCCTTTCAAGGGATCCGGCCCGCTGACATTTCTATGAAACTCGGCGCGCGAATTTGCTTAGCATCTCCCGGATTGAATTGCCGTAACAGTAGATTTACTTGATTGACGCGAGCAAGAAGGAGGGAGCGAATGAAAGAGGAACCGGCGATTGATGTTCGGGAATTTATGCAGGAGTACTTCGATGCATGGCAAGAGGGGATCACGGAAAAGATCCTGGACTATTATTCCGATGAACAACAATATATCTCCGTCACTGGAACGTGCTTATCAAAACGATGGAGCCGGGTAGTGTCTCAATTTGGAGTGCGCCGGCAGAGCGCAGCGGCGACTGGAGCGCAAGCGTCCTCGCTTGCTCTTTTCGGTTCGCGCTTCGCGCTCATTGCAAGCGAG
>AP72_2010_repI_A01DRAFT_1000054_pt1 | contig 16095 bp, 13 predicted proteins | sample AmaPasreplicIA01_FD_9191 | JGI IMG/M metagenome (IMG submission 9191) | reverse complement strand
CCTGGTGCTCATCAAGATTGACGGGCTGCCGCATCGGCTGGTTGATGAGTTTGCCAACGAAACTGATCCCGAAACCGGTAAGAGCCGCCTGCCCTGGGTGAAACACATATTCTACGAACGAGGGACACGCCTCGCGAACTTCTATGTCCGCGGCATGAGTCTATCGGCTCCGTCATGGTCGCTGCTCGACACCGGACAGCACCTGCAGATCAAAGGCAACGTGGAATTTGACCGACTCACGCTGCACGCTTACGACTATCTCAATTTCATTCCTTTTTATTTTGAGAACGTCGCGCAACAGCATGTGGACATGCCGGGTGCGGAAGTCCTGGATGAACTCGGCGTGCCGTTGTTGCTTGACGCCTATGGGCACGACGAACGATATCAGAGCTTTCAGCTTTACCAGCGCGGCGTGCATTGGAGCACCTTCAGCAAGAGCGTGAAAACGCGTCTGGAACGGTTTAGCGGAGCGCAGGACGTAATAGATGAGTGGACCAGCAACGGGCTGGCGTTGCGGCATTTCATTCAGGATCAGCTCGAACGCGATTTGATTATCAAGCTGGCGGACCCACGCATTCGCTACCTGGACTACTATACGACCGACGTCGACCATCGCACGCATCACAATCGCGATCGGGAATCTCAACTCGCAGCCATTCGGGAAGTCGACGCCACCATTGGACGAATCTGGACCGCGGTCGAGAAATCTTCACTGTCCAAAGATACCGTGGTGGTCCTGGTTTCCGATCACGGAACCAACACCGATCCGGACATCATCAGCCAGGGATTCAATCTGGTAAAGTTGCTCGGCGGCACGGCCGGCGGCGGTCATCACGTAATCACAAAACGCCGCCTGATGATGGATTATTCACTTAAGGGCATCTACCCATTCGTGCCTTTGATTACTACGACGACTTCCGACTCGTTCTATCTGAAAGGCGAAAGCACCAGCTATCCAACGGCCCTGCTTGATTTCGACGGTAACGAGCGATCCGCTATCCATCTCCGCAACTCGGACTTGAACCTGCTGCACATGCTGCTACAGCAACTGAAGTCATCGGCGCTCAAGACCGAGGTGCAACGTGCAGCGAAGGATCTTTTCTTCCGCACTATTGATCGCAACCGCGATGAATGGCAGCGTTTGGTTAACGATCTCAACGAAGAGCTGCAGGTGTTGGCCGGCCTGATTGAGAAACAACGAACCGTAGTCGCCGCGCTCCCGAAGAAATGGACGCCGGAGGACCTGAATGCGGGTCGTGACCAGGCTGCGCACCGTGAAGTGGCCAGGCTTGGGCTATGGACCGCCATTGAAAAGGATTATCGCGAATACCTTCCCACACTGACGAGCCTGCTTGGGCTGCGCGCGAGTGACTTTTCGCCGGCGCGAATTAAGATTGAGGACGTCATCGCCAAAGGCGCTATGGGAGGGCAAAACACTCTTTATCAATTGCAGAATTACATCGTGGGATTGTCGCCGCAAGGGCTGCTGCTGGCGGGCGACGGATCAATCGACCTCGATAAGAGCTTTGTTCGCATCAATTATTTTCCGCTGGTCCGGGGTGTCACGGTCCGCAACAACGTGCAACCGGAAGTCAGTAACGAACCAATTGATTTCATCGCGGTCCGTATTCATCCCGCCGACATAGTTGACTCGGACGGTGAGAAGAATGTCGATGAAGCGATCTGGCTGTACAAAGACGAAGTGCGGCAGGCGCTGATTTTGTCGCACACCGAGCCGGTTCGTGGCTTGATGCTGAAATATCTGCCGGTCAGCCGGCTCAAACAGGAAGCGGATGGAAAGATTTTGTTTCAACCGACAAAGTGGGGCGACGGGCTGCCGTTCAGAATTTGGGAAGACCCGAAAGTAAGGATCCCGGACGATCCCGAAACTTGGCTCAGCAACTGGCATCCGGAACACGAGTGGCTTGCGGCGACCCATCGGACAGACTTTTCCAACAGCATCATTGGCATTCATGAACAGTTTTCGCGGCATGCAAGTCCGGCAACGGACGCGGATGAAGCGGGCATTTCCGGTCAGGAACGATTACTGCGCCGCTTTCACAAACGGCGGCGGAGACTGGTCGAGCCGGATCTGTTCGTTCACGCAAGCAATCATTGGAATTTTGACGCGCGCGGTTTCAATCCCGGCGGTAATCACGGGTCTTTCTATCGTGTTTCAACCCACGCGACCCTGATGTTTGCGGGAGGCGAAAACACCGGCATTCCCCAGGCCGTGCAGATTGATCAACCTTATGACAGTTTGGATCTGTTGCCCACCTTATTAGAGCTGACGGGGGCGGCCAGTGACGGGCTTCCTGGTGCGGAACTTTCCCAAAAGGGTTTCCGTCCACTCGCGGGTCGAGTGATCAACGAAGTGCTGCAAAGCTGACGGCGTCTTTTTGGGTGCGGCGACTCGTCGCCGCTTTGTCTTTCCGGCAAGGCAAAAAAAAACCCCACAAGTCGTCGCACTCCAAAGGCAGTTCGAGGCGTACCCTCCTATTTCTGCGGAAACAACGGCGCGCGCGGCGGCGGCGCTGGCGCAAACCTGATGAGCAACCGGTAGCCCAACAACACCGCGACGATGAATGCAAACGTCAGCGGTAGTCGCGTATCTGATTTTACGAGCATCCAGTAATGGAGCACTCCCGCGATGCCGGCGAGATAAACGATTCGGTGCAACCGGCCCCAGTTCTTGCCGCCGAGCCGTTTGACCATTTTGGTCGTGGAAGTAACCGCCAGAGGAATCATCAATACGAACGCCGTCATGCCGATGGCGATGAAGGGCCGCTTCAAAACATCCGCCGGAACACTCTTTAGATTGAAGAAGCGATCAAAGGCGACGTAAGTCATCAAATGAAGCGAGCCGTAGAAGAATGCAAACAGGCCCAGCATCCGGCGGAGCTTAACTATCCGATGCGCACCGGTCACCTTCCGCAGGGGAGTGACGGCCAGCGACAAAACCAGGAAGACCAGCGTAAGCATGCCGGTCGTGCGGGTCACGAACTCGAGCGGATTTGCGCCCACTCGTTTGTGCCAGACGTCCCACAACAGCAGGACGAGTGGAACCAGGGCGTTGATGAAAAGAACCAGCCTGGCGAAGCGCGTGTCTTTCATGAATTCGTTAACGTACTTTGTGCTTTGTACTTAGTGCTTTGTACTTAGTGCTTTGTACTTAGTGCTTTGTACTTGGTGCTTCGACGTCTCCGCCCGCAACTTCAAAACACCACGGTGTAAGACGTCAAAGTACAAAGTTAAAAGCACAAATTAGTAGTACCTTCGCAAATCCATCCCCTGATAGAGATGTGCGACCTGTTCACCATAACCATTGAACATCAGCGTCGGCCGGCCGCTGAATTCGCCAATGCGGTGTTCAGTCGCCTGACTCCAGCGTGGGTGATCTACAGTCGGGTTCACGTTTGAATAGAAGCCGTACTCGTTAGGAGTTTCCTCGCTCCACGTCGTCGAGGGTTGCTCCATGACCAGACTGATCTTGACGATTGACTTTATGCTCTTGAATCCGTACTTCCAGGGCACCACCAATCGCACCGGCGCGCCATCCTGCGGCGGCAACGTTTGCCCATAGAGGCCTGTCGCCAAAATCGTGAGCGGATGCATGGCCTCATCCAGCCGCAAACCTTCGACATATGGCCACGCCAGTACCGTCGTGCGCTGGTTGGGCATTCGCCGCGGGTCCAGTAGCGTCTGAAAAGCCACGAACTTTGCCGCTGAAGTTGGCTCAACCTTTTCCAAAAGCTTTGAGAGTGGAAACCCAATCCAGGGAATCACCATTGACCAGCCTTCGACGCAACGGAGGCGATAGATTCTTTCTTCCTGATCGATCTTCAGCAGCTCATCGAGATCGAAGGTCTTCGGTTTATTCACCAGACCGTCAACCGAAACGGTCCAGGGCCTGGTGATAAAACCCTGAGCGGCAGAGGCAACTGCTCGTTTCTCAGTCGAGAACTCATAAAAATTATTGTAGTTGGTGATGTCTTCCAGCGGTGTCAGCGGCTCGCTGGTTTTGAAACCATCTCCGTTTTGAGTGCTCGCGACGATATCCAGCTTCTGTCCTGAAGGTATTTCCACCGGTGGTGGATTCAGCTTGCGATATACAAACCCTGTCGCCACAACCGAGCCCGCCAGCAAAGCGCCACGCACGAAGAGCCGGCGGTTAGGATAAAACTTTTGATCCGTTATCTCGCCGGATTTAATGTCGCTGGGCTTCTTAATCAACATTCCGGATAACTTAAAATGTACGGCTGCCTCAGCTGGCGCGCAAGGCTGGACTGGGGCGCAAGCGTCTCGCTCGCTAAACGCCGCCCGGAGATGGTGCGAACAAAACCAAAACGGCAATTCGTGATGTTTCGTGTGGTTTGGTGGATCGAACGTTTTGCGACAGTCACCGAAACGATCTGCGAAATCACACGAAGTGACATGAAATCTCTACTCCAGTCGACCTGCACATGTTGAAGAGCTTTCCAAACAGCATGCGCGGGGGTATGATCCGCCCATGATTATGAAGTCCCTGCTCAAGTTTTTCCGTCGTCCAATTGCCATACCGGCTGCCCTCCTCCTGCTGTTGACTGTTTCGGCATCAGCACAATCGCCAAATAATCCACCGATGACGTCCAGCTACCTGGACAACGATAAAGAGCAGCTTTACGCGCGCTTCACCGACTACAAGAGAAATCCAAATCCTGAGCAACAACGTTACGCCTATCCAATCGCGAAAGAGTATCTTCGTCGCTGGGGTGGCGACAAAAGCGCGGAAACCAGGGAAGTGCTCAGGTGGGTGACTGAGTATGAGCGCCTGATGCGTCAGGATGATCTTTATGCAGCGTATAACGCGAAGGATTATGGCAAAACGTTTTCGCTTGGCCGGCCGGCGGTCAAAGCCGATCCGGAATATTTTTTCGGCCTCGCGATTATGACCGAAGCCGGTTACGACAACGCGGCTGCCGGAAATCATAATCTTGACACTGAGACAGCTGATTACGCGCGACAAGCGATTGCTTTGCTCGAGGCGGGAAAAGTTTCCAAGTCCGATCCGTTCAAAAGCATGGAACTGGCGCGTGGTTTTTTGAACTATGCGCTGGCCACAATTGTGAAAGACGAAAAACCTGCGGAAGCCGCCGCTGCGTTTCATAAAGCCGTAAAGTCCGCCGACAGTCCCTATCACACGGACCCGGCCGCCTACCATCATTTAGGTGTTGCCATTTACAACGGCCAACTGACACCATTGGCGGTCGAGTACAACCAAAAATTTGGCGGCAAACAATCTTCCGGGGAACAAACAGAGATGCTGAATCGCATCCTGCACCTTGCGGAGCAGGCGATTGATGCCTATGCTCGCGCGGTCGCCCTCAGCACCAAACCAGAGCAACAAGAGGCTCGTGGCAAAATCCTCTCGCAACTAACCGGAGTATACAAAGCCTTTCACAATAATTCGGATGCCGGGTTAAACGAGTTGATTGCGGGAGTGTTATCAAAGCCGATGCCCGAATGAGTTACTCCCTTCTCCCCTTGGGAGAAGGGTCGGGGATGAGGGCCTAGGACGCGCACCAAATACTTCCCGGTGTGTGTGATGATTTGGCTCATTAAGTGAAATCATCTCTCGCAAGACTCAGAAACAAATGGGCTGCGGCCGTCAGGCACTCACCCAACCCTCTCCCAATGGGAGAGGGCTTAAGAAGCGAAAGGCAGGCGTCACGCCTGCCTTTTATGCTTACTGCTTTCTACTTTCGGCCTTCTGTTTTCCCGGCCCCGGCACGCGGGACCCAAAGTGGGCCTTATCAACCCTCTATCGTGCTCATCGCGGTTACTGCTTTCTTTTCGTAACCGGCGATGACCGCGAGGTTTCCCTTCTCGATGGCGCTTAATTGAGCGTCGCTGTAATTCGGGTTGGCCTTATACCAGTCAAAGCTCTGAAAATACTTCTGCGTCCAGGGATCCTTGAAGACCTTTCCGTGACGCGCGTAGATTTCATCACGCATTTTCCGCACGTCTTCAACGAATAAACCCTGCAACAAAGCCTGCGTGATCGGCTTATCGCTAATCGAATTGTGCAGTTTGGTTTCGTACGCAACTATGGTTTCGACATTAGTCTTATCCGCACCCGACAACGCCTCGTCTTTAAAATCATCATTCGGGTCATACCATGGCTGGCTNCCGAAATATTGCTGGAGCCACATGGTTTTGAACACGCGGCCATGGCGGGCGTAAATCTCGTTGCGCAACAGACGCAGTTCGTGCAGGCTCAGACCTTGCAGCATGGTTTCCGAGATCAATTTGTTCTCGAACAGCTCCATATCGCCCGGAGCCAGCGCGACGTGCCGTTGCTGCTTGCGCATCGTGTCGATTAACTGGAGGTTCTTGCGCTCGGTGTCACTGAGTGATTTCGGATTGTATTGCGCAGCGGGCGCGTACCAGTAACGTTCGTCGAAATACTGCTGTAGCCACGGCGTGTCATCAAAGCGCCGGCCGTGAATCGCTTCGATCTCAGACGCGAGCACTGTCCATTCCGCATTTGTGTGCGTGCCCAGTTTCTTGCGCGTCAGCGGTTTATCAACATACAGCCGCATATCGCCCGGCTGCACCGTCTCGTGCTTTTGAGCTTCCGCGATACGAATCACATCGAGGTTCTTACGCTCGGTATCGTTCAGCGCCGAGTTTTGAAAGTTGGGGTCAGCTTTGTACCAGCTCCGCGACTGCAGAAACCGGTTAATATCAGGATCCTTGAAAACACGGCCGTGTTTACCAAAAACGATGCCGCGGACGAGTTTTAGATCGTCGATCGCCAGCGGACTGATGTCAGCTGGCGCGATGCCCTTAGCGCCAAAATCAAACGACTCCCATTTGTTGACCGCTGCGTATTGATCCTGGGCGCGGGCCACCAACGAAGCCGAGCAAATGATTAGTAACAGCGGAAGAACGCTGCGAAGGAATGGAATAGGGGGTTTCACGACAATATCTCCAGGTATTTATGGCCACCTTACTTTACGAGCGGTTTCCGGCCAGCGTTAGGACGAGCGCAGGATAACATTTTGCGGAGTCTTTCAACCAAAGATATCGCGGACCTTGTCGACCAGTTTCTTGTCTTGCAGGTCCTTGGTTTCAATCTTAGCCAATTGCTCGAGTAGTTTGCGTTGTTCACGAGTCAGACTGGTTGGCGTGATTACGGAAACCGAAACGAACAAATCGCCCTTGCCGCGCCCACCCAGCACCGGCATTCCCTGTCCGCGGACACGAAAAACAGTACCGGTTTGGGTGCCGGCAGGTATCTTCAGCGCTTCATCACCATTCAGGGTTGGTACGCGCACCTCAGCTCCCAGAGCTGCCTGAGCGAATGTGATGGGAGCTGCCGAATATAAATTGTTTCCCTGGCGCTCAAACTGTTCGTGCTCACTGACGTGAATGACCACGTACAAGTCTCCGGCCGGACCACCGTAGGTTCCCACTTCTCCTTCAGCCTGTAAACGCAACCTTGATCCGGTTTCGACACCGGCAGGGATTTTTACTTCAATTGATTTTTCATGTTCGACGCGCCCGCTGCCGCGGCAGGTTTCACATGGAGAGTTGATGACCTGACCGGCGCCCCGGCAAGCGCTGCAGGTACGAGAGACGGAAAAGAATCCCTGCTGAAAGCGAACCTGACCGCTGCCCTGACAAGTCCGGCAGACTTCAGGCCTGGTCCCTGGCGCAGCGCCCGAGCCGGTGCAGGTTTCGCACCTCTCGTGCTTGGGAATCCGCAGTTGGGCCGTCATTCCCTCGGCCGCCTGCTCCAAGGTGATTTCGAGATCGTAGCGCAGGTCGGCGCCGCGTTGTGACGCAGAGCGACGTGAACCGCTGCGGCCGGCATTTCCAAACACGTCACCAAAGCCGAACAGATCACCCAGAATGTCTTCGATACCGCTGAAACCCGGCGCGCCCCAGGCGGCGCCAGCGGCACTGGTAGATACTCCGGCGTGGCCGAAGCGATCATAGCGTTGCCGTTGATCAGTGTCAGATAGTACCGCGTAGGCTTCCGCGGCCTCTTTAAATTTCTCTTCGGCCGTCGGATCGGTCTGGTTCTTGTCTGGATGATATTGATGTGCGAGCCGGCGATAAGCCTTCTTTAAATCCTGCTCAGATGCGCTCCGGCTGACACCCAAAACTTCGTAATAATCGCGTTTATTCCCTGCCATAGTTTACTTACTACTGACGAACGGCCAGCAGTTGCGGATCCTGAAATCAGCAAAGCTACTGACCGTTTTTCTTATTCTAACTTATCGTCGATGAGTTCACCACAAAGACCGAACCACGAAAAGGCACGAAAACAGGTACTTTCTTCGTGTGCGTTGTGATTTCAATTGCGGCGAGGCCTTCCGATTTCAGCTCGATTTCGTTTCGGCTTGTTCAGCTTGCTTCATCATCGCGGTCGTGAGATCTCTTGCCAGTCGCTCCACTCCATCCAGCGCCAGCCGCAGCTCGCCCATTTGGGACGAACCGAGGGCCTCTTCTGCCTGTTTCATCAGCTGCCGCCCATGTTCGCGGGCCTCAGCTGACAGCAGGCCGCCAAACTCGTTGAACGAGCGCTCGGTATTACGAACCAGGCTGCTCAATTTGTTGTGCAGTTCCTGGCGATCACGCAAGTGACGATCTTCTTCCTTCGAGTGGTAGGCGTCAGCAATAATTCGTTCGATTTCATCCGGCGTCAAACCCGAAGTCGGCGTGATACGCATCTGCTGCTCGCGCCCACTTGTCTTGTCTGTCGCCGAGACCGATACGATTCCGTTGGCATCGACTTCGAAAACGACCTCGACCTGCGGAACACCGCGCGGGGCCGGCGGGATGCCAACTAATTCAAACTTGCCGAGACTGCGATTGCCGCTCGAGACTTCACGTTCGCCCTGCAGGATGTGAATCTCGACTGAGGATTGATTGTCGACAACCGTGGTAAAGGTCAGACTGTTGCGCAAGGGAATGGTCGAGTTCCGCTCAATAATCTTAGTAAACAACCCGCCGCGCGTTTCCAATCCCAGGCTCAGCGGCAGCACATCGAGCAGGACAATATCCTTCACATCTCCGCTCAACACACCCCCCTGAATGGCAGCTCCCATCGCCACAACCTCATCCGGGTTGATCTCTGAAGAGGCTGACTCGCCGAAGATTTCGGCCACTGTGCGTTCAACTATTGGCGAACGCGTCTGGCCGCCGACCAGAATCACCTTGTCTATGTCGCCGGCTTGCAACTTCGCGTCCGTCAGCGCGCGTTGGCACGGCTCGATCGTTTCCTTCACCAGGTCACCGACCAGGTTTTCAAATTCCTCCCTGGTGAGGGTCTTGTTGAGATGTTTCGGACCCGACGCGTCGGCGGCGATGAATGGCAAATTGAACGAGGTTTCACTGGCGGAGGACAATTCGCATTTAGCGCGCTCAGCCGCCTCTTTCAATCGTTGCAGCGCGAGCCGATCTTTTCGCAAGTCGATGCCGGTGTCGTTGACGAACTGATCGGCCATCCAGTTCATGATGCGGTCGTCGAAATCCTCACCACCCAGGTAAGTGTTACCGGCTGTCGAGAGCACCTCAAAAACGCCGTTATTCATCTCGAGGATCGAAATATCGAAAGTGCCGCCGCCCAGATCGTAGACGGCAATCTTTTCCGACTCGGTTTTTCCTAAACCGTAGGCCAGCGCCGCTGCCGTCGGTTCGTTGATAATCCTTTCGACATTCAGGCCGGCGATTTTACCGGCGTCCTTAGTGGCTTGCCGTTGCGTATCATCGAAATATGCAGGCACAGTGACGATCGCATCCGTAACCGACTCACCAAGAAAGTCCTCAGCCGCCGTTTTCAGGCGCTGCAAAACAATCCCGGAGAGTTCCGGTGGGCTATAACTATGGCCCTGGACACTAATCCGAGCGTCGCCGTTGGGGGCGTCAACTATCTCGAAAGGCGCGGTCTCTCGCATCCGCTGCGTTTCCGGCGAATCGTACTTGCGGCCGATCAGGCGCTTGACCGCGTACACGGTATTCGAAGCGTTCGTCACTGCCTGGCGCTTCGCGATCTGTCCCACGAGACGTTCGCCTTTATCAGTGAAGCCGACGACGCTGGGAGTCGTGCGACCGCCCTCCTTGTTTGGCACGATCTGCACCGTGCCGCCTTCCAGAACGGCAACACAGCAATTGGTGGTACCTAAGTCGATTCCTATTGTCTTGCCCATGTTTTTGTCGGGGGTGGTATGCAGTTACTCGTTGCGCGCGGCCACTTTGACCATTGAAGGGCGCAACAACCGATCTCCAATTTTGTAGCCCCGCGCGATCTCCTCGATTACCGTATCTGGTTCGAACTGGTCAGATGGTTCCGTAACCACAGCTTCGTGGATATGTGGATCAAAAGGTTCTCCCACGGCCGAGATTGGGTGAATGCCCAGCGATTCGAGTACGTCGCTCAGCTGCTTACTAATTAGCTCGATGCCATGCAAAAAATGGCGGAACTCCTGCGACTCCTGGGTCTCGAGACTTCGCTCTGCCTCCAGAGCACGCCCAAGGTTGTCCACGACAGGCAGAAGTTTTCGCGCTACGTCAGCTACGATACGATTATGTGTTTCGCCGCGGTCACGCTCAACCCGCTTTCGATAATTCTCAAAATCAGCCTGGCGTCGCGCCGCGCCGTCCTTCGCCTCAGCCAGGGCAGTCTCCAAGCGCTTTAGCTCTGCCCGCGTCGCGATCAACTCTGCCAGCTCGGGCCCTCCGATGGCTGGTTCTTCGGCGCGGCCGTCCCCAGACGCATTAGGATCGGAAACTTCGTCGTTCAAATCTGGTTGNGTGTCGCTCAACTCAATCACTTCCGGCTCTGCAAAATCTGTTTCTGCATGGTAATCCGCCGGCTCCGATTCGTCGCCGTCTACAAAACGAATTGGAATGTGAGACGAATTCTTCTTATCGTCCGCCATTTTTGAATCGATTATCGCGCCAGGGATTTGCAATGTTTATTGCAAGGACGCCTCATTCGAGAACGCGCGTTCCATGAAGCGCCCCAGGTAGTTTACCACAGCCATCATGCGCCCATATGCAATACGAGTCGGTCCGACCACACCCAATGTTCCGCAAACGTCTGTGCCTACCCGGTAGGAGGTCGTAATCACCGAACAGTGCTGCATTGAGGAGACAGGATTTTCTGTCCCAATTACAACTTGAACATTCCCCGAAGCTTCTCCTGCCACACATTCATTCAGGATTTTGATGAGCCGCGACTTCTCTTCAAAAGTCTGAAGCAACTCCCGAATTCGCTCCGTGCTGGAAAACTCGGGTTTGCCGAAAATATTCGACGCGCCGTCAAGAAATACCGCGGCCACTGCAGAGTCTTCATCCTGGAGGCTTCGCTCGCACAACAGAATTGCGTTCCTTACCACCGAGTCGTACAACGCCCGCTCTTTTTTCATCAGCGCGATAATCTCGGCGCGAATGGCCGATAAGCTCTTGCCGGCAAACTCGGTGTTCAGGAAGCGTGCGGTGCGATTTAGTTCTTCCTGATTGAACTCCTCATCGAGGGTGATAACTTTGTCATGAATAATGTTCGACGTGGACACGAGCACGACAAGGATGCGGTAGTCAGGTAGTTTTACGAATCGGATATGCTTGAGCCGGTTGTCTGCCAGTGACGGCCAGACCACAATTCCGACGTTGTCCGACAGTTGGGACAACACGTGTGAAGCCCGTTCCATTAAACGATCCGGACGCACGCGAACTTCATCTCCGACTTCAATCGTTTCGATCGCGGCCACATCTTCCTTGGATAGCTTGGTTGAGTCGATCATGTTATCGACATAGTGCCGGTAGCCCTGGTCGGTTGGTATTCGACCCGCGGAAGTATGAGGCTGCTCGAGAAAACCAAGCTCTTCCAATTCAGACATTACGTTCCGAATCGTCGCCGAACTCCAGCCCGGAGCACACGAAAATTTAGCTGAAATGACATGAGAGCCTACGGGCTCGCCGCTGATCAGATATTCATTAATGATCGTGGCCAACACCGCCTGACGTCGTGAAGCGGGTCTCGGGCGAGCGGCTTGTGTTTGACTCCTGGCTTTTGTCATCGTCCTCGCGACAGAGGTGAAGCTGTGCGTAAGTATAACGAATTGACCAAAATCCTAGCAATTATGGAGTTCTTGATTCGCCCCTGAAGGGTCAAATTTGATTGAAGAGCCTCCGCTCTCGCGTAAATATTGAAATATTGAGACTTACACCAAGGAGACTATCTCCGCGCCGGGATTGGCCGGGGCGCATGCACGCCAACGTGACTCCGCACAACGCTTTACGGGCGCTGAGCGCCAACGGTTTGACTGCCTTCAGGGTGGCCCATAAGATTAGGCAGTCTCAGTTCGGCGATGTCACATTCCGACTTACATTTGCGGCGCGTCTTCGCGGATGCATTCGGCCAATTAGCGAGTAAACGCAAAAGTTTTCAACCCGAGATTAATGCGATCGAGGTGAAGTTCTACCCCTACGCCGGGTTGCATCACACGATTCGTGTTCGGTCCGGCCGCGTGTTTGTGCGAATTTCCGATCTATTTCGCGCGGCGCCGCCGGAAGTGATTCGGGCGCTGGCATTCCTGCTGGTCGCGCGGCTGTTATCGCGCAAACCGCCACGGACACATGAACGTGTTTACCGCGCCTTTGCCTTTAGTCCTGAAGTCCTGCGAGCGGCCGACATCGCGCGACGTCAAAGGGGGCGCAAAATGATTTCGTCGGCTACGGGTCGAGTTTACGACCTGCAGCGCATCTTTTCGCGCGTGAATCGCCGTTATTTCGACGGCGAGATCGAAAAACCGAGCTTGACGTGGTCCCAGAGAAGGACGCGCAGCATCCTGGGACATCACGATGCGGCGCATGACACGATCACCATCAGCAAGACCCTCGATTCGCCCGACGTTCCAGAATGGTTCGTCGAGTACATCATGTTTCATGAGATGCTGCACATCAAGCATCCCGCCCGGATCATCAACGGGCGCCGTTATTATCACACTCCGGCTTTTCGCGCTGAAGAGAAGAGCTACCCGCGTTATGTGCAGGCACAGGAATGGTTGGATCGCGTGATTCGCACTCGCCAGGAAGTTCGCGCCAGGGCAGCATAAGCCGTTAGCTCAATAATCTGGAACCCTCGGTTATTTCCGACGTTAATTCAATCAGGTAGGTGGGCTCCTCCTGAGAGCGGGCAAGCAGCGCTAAAGATCTTTTCGGATCAAGGCGAGGCTTGCTCGTTCTGCGTTTGAACTCATTGTTCTTTCCAGTTTTCGGAGCCGGAGATGGAGGGACAGTGGGATCCACGAAATCACACGAACAAGCACGAAAGTGGGTCCTATTTGTTATCTTCGCGTTATTTCGTGTGATTTCGTGGATCAACTTTAACGGCTGGACAAGGCCGCACGGCTGCCGCTAGACTACCGGGTTTGTTAATTCGAGCAGTTTTCTGTCCTTGAGGGCGACCACACAATCAGAAAGAAAGAATAGACAATGGCAATTCCAGCAACCCAAATCAGACGTGGCATGGTAATCGTTTTCGAAGGCGAGCCCTGCCGCGTCGTCGAATTTCGTCATCACACTCCCGGTAACCTGCGGGCAATGATTCAAACTAAATTGCGAAGTCTCCGTACTGGTTCGTCCTTTGAACATCGCTTCCGATCCGCCGACACCATTGAACGTGCTTCACTCGAGCAACACGAGATGGAGTATCTCTACTCAGACGGTTCTCATCATCATTTTATGAACACAGAGAATTTTGAGCAGGTAGCCTTGAGCGATGAAGAACTGGGCGACTCGGCCCAATGGCTATCGCCCGGCTTAAAGATTCAGGCAGAGTTTTACGAGGGTTCCCCAATTGGCATTGATATGCCTCCGTCGATTGAACTGATCGTGACTCAGACTGAGCCGTCATTAAAAGGGGCCACTGTATCGAATGTAAATAAACCCGCCACCCTGGAAAACGGCGTAACGATCCAAGTGCCACCCTTCATCAATCAAGGCGATCGCATTCGAGTCGATCCGAACGAAGGCCGCTATATCGAGCGCGCCCGCTAACTCAGTCAATTGCAACGCGCAGTTCGTAGGCAACTGATTTTAAGCCGTGTATTTGATCTACAGCTTTCTGCTGACTCTCGGCTTTCTGCTCCTGCTTCCCAGGTTTGCCATTGATGCGTTTCGCAGCGGTAAGTACATCACCGGTATCGGTGAACGTCTGGGAAAAATACCGGCGCCCGATCCCGCGCGCGGACCAGTCATTTGGTTGCACTGTGTTTCCGTGGGCGAAACTGAAGCGGCGCGGCCACTAGTGCGGGCGCTACGTGAACGCCTCCCTGGCCACCAGCTTGTAATCTCCACCACCACCGTAACCGGCCAGCAAGTCGCTCGTCAGGCGTTCAGTCGCGAGGCGGCGGCGATCTTCTATTTTCCAATCGATTGGTCGTGGACTGTCCGGCGAGTGCTGCGGGCGTTGCACCCGTCAGCAGTCCTCATCATGGAAACAGAGCTATGGCCAAACTTGCTGCGCGAGTGCAGACGAAGCTCGATCCCGGTCGCGCTTATTAACGGCCGCATTTCGCCAAAATCTTACCGCCGGTATCAAAGGATTCGCGGCTTTATGCGGCAGATCTTTGAAGGTCTGGCGGTAGCCTTAATGCAATCCGACGACGACGCGAATCGAATCGCAAAGCTGGGGCTGCCCGCTAACCGCATCCGGACGCTTGGTAATTTGAAGTTTGACAACGTCGCCTTGCCGGCAGATCTTTCGACTGTTGCTCTGGATCTGCATCAACGTTTCGATGTCAATGCCGCCAAGCCCTTGATCGTCGCCGCCAGCACTCACTCGCCCGAAGAAAGTCTGGTCATTCAAGCCTTCAGGGAAATTAGGAAGACCCCAAATGGAAACGAGAGCCGGTTATTGATTGCGCCCAGACATCCAGAGCGATTTGAGCAAGTCGCAAAGATCATAAACGATTCCGGATTCACCTGGTCGCGAAGATCGTCTCCACCAGCGTCCTCGGACGCGACGTCTGAGATTATTCTCCTGGATTCGATCGGCGAGTTACGATCGACTTTTCAGTTGGCAGAAATCGCTTTCATCGGCGGCAGTATTATTCCGCATGGCGGTCAGAACGTGCTTGAACCGGCCGCTCATGGCGTTTGCGTAATTACGGGAGCGCACACCCAAAACTTTGCGACGATAATCCGTGCCCTACTGGCCGCGGAAGCATTGATTCAGTTGCCCCCAGTTTCACTGCTCGAGGCTCCGGCGAAACTTGCGGATGCGTTCGGAGAACTGCTGGCTGACGAAGCAAAGCGCAAAGCGACGGGCGCCCGCGCGCAGAATCTTTGCGCCCAAAGCCGCGGCGCTACTGACCGGGCCATTGAGATCATTTCGGACCTGGTTACGCCCCGCGTCGCTACCGGCGAAGGCGTTTCTTTATCAGCAGTTCATCTTACGTCGGCCAAATGAACCGCGCCGCCACACTCGCACTCACACCCCTGAGCGCCGTTTACAGCACCGGTGTCCGCATCCGTAACCGGATGTACCGGCATGGAATTCTGAAAAGTTACGATATAGCCGCACCCGTCATCAGCGTTGGGAATTTAACGACCGGCGGGACGGGCAAGACACCGCTCGTCGAATTTATCGCGGCCCGACTGGCAGCAGACGGACGGAGGGTGTGCGTGTTGACACGAGGTTATCGCCGACAGTCTTCAGGCCGTTTAATCGTTTCAGACTACGACAAGGTCCGGACGGAGGTGAGCGCGGCGGGCGATGAAGCATTGCTGCTCGCTGAAAGACTTCGCGGACGGGCGGCTGTGATTGCCGACGCGAATCGTGTCGGCGCCGCACGTTGGGCGATTGAGAATCTCCAAAGCAACGTGTTCATCCTCGATGACGCATTTCAGCATCAACAGATTCGGCGCGACATAAATATTATAACTGTTGACGCTGCGAATGCGTGGGGAAATCGCAAAGTTCTGCCCGCCGGAATCCTGCGGGAACCCATCAGCGAACTGACCCGCGCGGATTGCGTCGTCATCACCCGCGCCGACGAGTCGTCGCATGTTGATCAGTTGCGGGCGACGATCAGACAA
>AP72_2010_repI_A01DRAFT_1000053_pt1 | contig 16211 bp, 27 predicted proteins | sample AmaPasreplicIA01_FD_9191 | JGI IMG/M metagenome (IMG submission 9191) | reverse complement strand
TGATGCGCCGCAACGCCTCTCTCGCCATGCTGAATTGTTTCCATGTTCCAAGCACGACTTCGACCGGCATAAGCGCTCTGCCCATCATGATAGAGCTTGCAATCATGATGCCAGCAGTGGCGTTCTCTGTGATGACAAGCGCGGCTCCCAAGCCAAGGATAGAAGACTGGAGGACATAACGGAGCATCTTTGCGATGCTCCCCATATCAGCTTCGATGTCTCGGATATGGACGATTTCGCTCACATATGCGCTGTTTACGTTTCTCCACTGTTGGGCGAATCGACTCCTCATACCCAGAGCATGAATGACCTCGGCGTTGAAAGCAGTTATGCGTGCTATGCCATTCCGTAGTATTCCAAGTTTTGCCACTTCCGTAGCATGTTTCCTCGTATGGCGCTCTATCATGTAAGTCACCAGTATAATCAGTAGTATACCAATCGTAGCTCCAAGTCCGATGATGGGGTGGAAGATGAAAAGCGCTACTAGATAGATACCTATCCATGGCAGATCCAAGAAGGCTACTGGTCCCATACTAGAGAGGAACATGCGTATGACTTCGAGGTCTCGTGTAGGTTGAGTGACGCTTGCTGAGTCCCAGCCACGAAGCCGTTGAGTAGTTATACACTCAAAGATAGGCTTTTGCAAGGACTGGTCAAAGATGGCTCCAACGCGCGCGAGCATACGCACACGAAGACTATCAAAATAGCCTTGCGCCGCATATATGGCGATAAGGAGAAAAGAAAGGCCAATCAGGGTAGGAAAAGAACGCGCCGGTATAACGCGGTCGTAAACCTGGAGCATATAGATACTGCCTGATAGACCCATAATGTTGATAATAGCGGAAAACCAGAAGATTTTTAAAACCTTGGCCTTAGCAGTATCAATTGCGTCCTTCACTATCATCTATTTCTCTCCACTCTACACACACGTCTCGTTCCATTGGAATCATTACTTTTCCAATCATAGTTGGAACTTTTCTTTTTTCCATTTTTACACATTCATGATGGTTAGACCATATTATTGCGTAAATTACAATTACAACAACAAAAATATTCTGCATTATCATCATTCATCAGACTCACATACTTCAAGATAGGTCTGATCCCATGCTTCCCATACTTCCTGAGAATTCGGGATAAACTTACTTATGCTGGGCTCGTATATCTTCCAATCTGTTCCAGGTTCGAACAGCATAACGAAGCGCCCTGACTCCCTATGAGCGGCCATTGGTGAATGAACTACTCTCCCGCAGAGATATACCTTTCCCTGATGTTCATGCAGGAAAGGAGTGCCCTGGATTTGAGGGAGTGGTTCTTTTTCAGGAGTGGCGACTGTGGGGATAAGTGGGGCGAAATTAAGACCGGCTGCTGTCAGAGCCACGAGAAGCAAGTTCATACGATTTAACTTTCTTTCTTAGTTCTGTGTTTTCTTCCTTCATCTTCGCCAAGATTTCAATCATCGAAGGCCGTGAAGGAAAGATTTGTGGGCGAAATATAGAGGCAAGTTTACGTCTTCCTCCATCCATCCAATGTATTGTAACATGGATCACGGGAAAAGCAAGAATAAAGAATACCAAGTGTAAATGGAGAAAGAGCAATACGCTCTTCGGCATATAGAAAATCTGGTAAAGAGTATCCCAATTTATTAGTTTGGTTAGGAGGACACCGGAGATAGTCTCTAAAATAACTATCAAAAGAAGAAACCAATAAGAGATATTTGCTACATATTTCCATCGTATCTGTCCGTTTATTTGTACTTTCCAATGTAGTTTCAGCCGGTCGAGAAAGTTTGATTTCTTTAGATAGATGATATACAGCACTAAAAAGAGTATCACCATTACGGAAAGCCAAATGTGAATCGGCCCCATGTTGGCCGGAACAAACAGCCAAGCAAAATAAGGTTGAAAACTTTTAAATTTGTAGAGAAGACCAGTTACAGATACACCAATCAAGGATATTGCCATTAACCAATGTAACATAACGATCCCAAGATCGCTTTTCTTCATGCAAGAATTAAAAGACTAAATGCATAAAGAGTGAGAGCAATAAGAGATGTGATCCAATCTCCATTGACACCAGCATAAAAGCACAAACTTAATCCTATAAAAACGCCACAAGTTACAAGTATTCTTAAAAAAGAACGTAAAATATCTGCCATTTAAATTTGGAAGGGCATTTCTGCCCTTCCATCCGCTCGGTCGTGAAAGTTTAGGCGTGGTGCCACATATGCGCAAAATCAGTAACAGTATGCTGTTGCATCATATCAGCAGCGGCCACCATGTCTGTTCCTGAATGCGGCACTCCTGGACCCATAGGCGTTCCTGGGGGCACAGGAGGTAATGGAATGAATGTTCCACCAGCAAGTTTTGTCAAATTTGCATCATGGTTAATGATGTTCAATACACCTGCTGTTTCAAGAGCGATTTTGGTGTTCATAGGTGAAATTGGTTGTGTAGGCGTTACAGTAATTCCTGCTACATCAGCAACTTCTTTGTTAATAAGACCTATTGCTACCTTAGCATGAGCAAGAGATGCACCAGTCAATCCACCAAGAGAGTCTTGGATTCCTAATGCGGCATTTTTAAGGTCTGTTACAACAGATGCCTGATTACCAGGAATAGTTGCGCCAGCAGGAGTAGTACTTGGACCATAGAGGCCACCAATTAACTTAGTAACTGCATCGTCAAAGTATTGTCCTCCAGTATGAATATCCTGAACTGTTGGAAGTACAGGAGTTTTTGCTACGTCACCAGTTACGAACATGTTTCCACGAACGTCCATAGCATTCTGAGTTATAACAGTTGCTGCACCCTTAATAAGCTGTGCATCGCCTGTTTGTAGACCTTTAATTAGTTCATTGGCTGCTGTTCCGAATACGCCGCCGCTCTTGTCTTGAACGACTGCATTAAACTCATTGTTAAAGCGCGCAGAAAAGATGCCACCTTGAGCTTGAGAATATTGGTTAATATTTGTTTCTACAGTAGTAATATCAGTAATAAGCTGTTTTACTGTAGCTGAGTTAGGGTCCATTCCAACTGCTGCTGTTGCTCTTGCTGCCAAGTCATTGGAATCAGCAATGAACTTAAGAAGTGTCTGCTGTTGGGCTGGAGTATCTGGGTATGGTGTTGGAGGATTTAGAAGATTAGATACCTGCATAAATCCCTTTGTAGGTGCCGCCATTGCTGCAAGATTATTATCCCCAGCAACAATATCTTGAACGTCACGAACAACGTCATTGATATATTTTGGTGGTGTATTAACATCTGTACCGAATGTCGTACCTACAAGCTTTGTAAGGTGGTTCATCTGGTCAGCAATATTCTGAGCGTGAACCTTTGTTACATTACCTGTATCAGCATTCGTGAAGTTATCGAAAGCACCATTATTGATAAGAGTTTGAACGCCGTTTTGAACCATTTTAATTTGGTCAAGTACGAGCGCCTTGTTTGCTGGGGAAACGCCGCCGATAAGTTCATCGGTCATTGCGTTATAGATACTACCAATTTGAGCAAAAGTTAGGGCCATGGGTTTTCCCTTTCGTTAGCAAAAGCCATCAATTGTATTTAGCTTTCTCAGTTTCCCGCCCACACCCTTAATTTACTTTTAATAATCTCCTTGTTCATGTATTTGTTTGACTGTTTGATAATGAGGTCTGCAACGAGATCCCAATGTGGCGGTTCTTTACTATATGGTGGCCGCTTCCACCAAGGTTTGTTCTCAATCTTATAATATGGTTTCCCTCGCAAGTAACCATAGGCTACATACTTGGCGCGCTCTGCAACTCTCTTTTCATGTGCTATCTTCGCTTCAAGACCGAATAAGAGCTTTCTATTCTTCTCTTTGCGCAATTCACGAATAGTAGGGGGAATTTTGACGGTGGTTGTAGGTTCAGATCCAAATGTCCAAAGACTTTTGCGCGGCCAATTAAATATACTACTTAACAATGTCATTCACATACTCCATAAGATGGCTCTGGCGGTTGGATTTGAACCAACATAGAACAAGTTAACAGCTTGGCCCTTTACCAGTCAGGCACGCCAGAATTTGTGTCTTGAGAATATTTAGCTTTGAATTTTGACGAAATTAAGGATACGAATTTTCTAAATACATTCGTATCCTTTTTTTTAAATCGGAGTAAAAAAATATGGCATATAAAGATATTAATAAACGCAGAGCAAATATCAAAAATCATTATAATAACAATAAAGAATATTATTATGAAAAAAATAAGAAACACAGAATATCGAAAAGAGAGTGGTTTATAGAATTTATGAAAACTAAACAATGTACGCTCTGTCCAGAAACAGAATCATGTACTTTAGACTGGCATCATCTTAATCCAGATACAAAAATTTTGGAAATTTCAAAGATGGTAAATAAATGTTATTCTATAGAAACTATCATGGAAGAAATGAGTAAATGTATATGTATTTGTTCCAATTGTCATCGGAAAATACATGCTGGTGTGGTAGTCCTGGGAGGATTCGAACCTCTCGTAACGTTGTTATGAGCAACGGGTTCTACCATTGAACTACAGGACCATTAAGCTACGCGCCCCAAAACACCATACCAGTGACGATGAAAACAATAAAAAGAAAGATACAAACACCAATAGCAATAGTAAGATGAGCTTTCCACATAGATTGTTCCTTTTCTAAGCAGAGTCGGTCATACATCTGCATTGTTTCCAAGGATATAATTTCTGTATCATATAAACCTTTTGCAGTCTCATGAATTGTTTTACAAATTTCGCTTTTATATTTCATGTGGTGGCTCCCGTTCAAGGATTCGAACCTCAATTAATGGCGTCAGAGACCACTGTCCTACCGTTAGACGAAACGGGAATACCTATTTAATTTTTGGTTTGGGGAGTAGGAGTCGAACCCACATTTCTGAGACCAAAACTCAGCGTCCTACCATTAGACAGATCCCCAAACATCAGGTTCCGCAACCACAACGCCTTACACGTTGCAAAGTCCAGCGTTGTGTCCAAAAGTTAAAGGTTGTTGTCAACTATAAACTCCTCTCCGCATGTACATTTAACTGTTATTATAGTCCCGATTGAGGTCGGTGTAAAGCAATATGTTCTGCCGCCGCCGATTGCGCCGTATGGTGAAAAACAATCTTGATGTTTATTGTAGTATTTAGATGGGTTTTTAGTTAGAATAGGGCAAGCTCTATCATGCCTCTTATTCCAATTTTCTATCTGAGTAATTTCTTCCTCAGTTAGATTAATTTCATTCGGTATATTGTGTTTCAACCGCCACCACCTTGTGTATCATCAATTTCTTCATGTCCTAAAGGACTAAACGGACTACCTACCCTTCCATGAGGTAGTTGAGGATCATGAACTTCCTGAACAGACACAATATGTTCGTCAGTAAGAGGAACGCTTTCGTCTGGACCATTCCATGTACCGACTGCATAACGATCTGAACCATGTCCTACGATATGGATATTAGTAAATCCAATTTCTCTGAACTTTTCGGCTACTTGTTCTTCAGATGCAAAGGATTCAAACCAATTAAGTTTTAGATGGGCTCTATATACCTTGCCGTGATGTACTGTGAAAATTTCTGTCATCGAAATCCCCTTCGGTTATTGTCTTACTATTTATACTGAAGACTGGATCTTCAAAGTGGCGATATGCGAGCGCTCGCATCTTTGCCTTATCATATTTTATGAAAGGTGTATAGTTCCTAACGTTCTCCAATAGCTCTTTCCACACTGGATTATCTTGAATGACGAACGGCGTCACGTCCTGGTGGCCGGTCAAGTCCGAGAGAATGCAGAGCGTTTCCAGGCATATGTTCTTGCAGTAATACTCATTCAGGATGACAACACGATGATAGTTTCTTATATTACGATACATGTCAACCGGCAATGCTTGGATCTCGTGCTCGAAGATATAACCCATTGACTGTTGAATTTTTTTCCATTCAACATAACGGATCTCTGCTTCATTATTGCCGACAATATCTGTAATCCAGAGTTTGGGTTTTCTGGATAAGTTGGCAAGAAGGAACTTATGATAATCTTGTCGCTTAGCCAACTTTTCAAATATCCATTTGTCCTTTCGTTTCTCAAATACTTCCTGTGAGCGCCTGAGTTTGCCCTTATATTTAATATAGTCATAAGAGCTATTGAAATGGTTTCTGAGAGCGAAGTAATCGATATATGCATCATATGAGCTTGTCATTGTATTTCTTCTTTGCTATCACAAATGCCGCCCAGAAGTTCGCTCCGAACTTACTGAACAAACCATATTCTTCTTTGCCGTTTTCTGGTGGTATCCAGGTAAGCACACGATACCATTCTCTGCCAACATATTCTTCTATCTTAGAAGTAACGACTTCGACTGGAAAGCCTTCATCAATTATCATTTTTCGCATAATAGGATATTCATTAAGCTCAACTAATCCAAGTTTGTACATTTTTATCATCATCAGAATAACGTGTTCGCTACCTTGTCAACGATAAGATTGAGAGAGATAGACTCTGCTCTAAGCTTAGCTTTCAGAAGGGGGTCTTTCTTCACCATTGCGGCGGCGGTCTCGATTTCGCATTGATTCCGCTCGGCCCAAAGGACAATAGAGTCCAAATATGACAAACCTGTGTCCGCCTGGATTTTACAGATTGCCAGTGCAAATTCTTCCTGCGTCACTTACGTCCTGCTATATTATCTAATATACTTTTTTCCCAATCACTTTCAATTTTAACGCCTTTCATGTATTCTCTTACATCTGGGTCAAATTGAATATTTGGAACTGGATTTTCGTTTGTATAAACTGGAATAACAGTTAGAACTGGTTCTTCGAAGACTTCATCCAGTTTTAACACTTCTTCATCAAATAGATTAAAATTGTAATTTTTAACCGTAGAAGAAACTATACCGGCGTCTACTCCATCCTCCCATTCGAGAGGAAAGCCGTTATCTTCGATTACTTTGAGGATTTCTTCTTTGCGTTCTGGTTCATACACTCTAATACTCATAACAACTCCCAAGAAATGGTGAACCCGGATGGAATCGAACCACCTACGCTCGACGTGTAAAGACGACGCTCTGCCATTGAGCTACGGGTCCATAATATATTTAGTTTAGTTGGTGGTCAGCAAAGGAATCGAACCTTAAGTCTTAGTGTTATCAGCACTCTGCTCTACCATTGAGCTACCTGACCGTTCAACATACCATCAAAAGTATCTAAGTTCTCTCTATACATCTCACGAAAAGTAGTACCATTACCAAGCCAAAACTCAGCAATTGGTCCCCAAGTAAGTATGTATAGTTCTGCTAACAAATCCATGTAGATAAGAGGTATTAGCCAAAAGCTTATCGGCCACATTTTACGTCCTCCTCTTCTGGTTTTCGCCAACTCTTTACATTTGGGTCTGGGTATAGTTTAAGCATTATTTCGTTAGGATATCCTTTTATATAAAGATGTAAGTCATTCTGCAATATAATTGTGGTACAATTAGGGTCACAGTCACGGCCTAACTTCTCAAAGTCAGTAGCCGGTCTGATGATTTGGATTTGTTCTGGTGCCATATATGTATATGGCGCTATCTCAACGAGTGGCATTCATTTTATCGTACATCTTAACAAAGCCCTCTGTCAAGATGGTGTCGATGAATGAGCGAGAAAACCACTTCAAAGCCCACATAAGACCTTTTTGTTTAGCTACTTTTAATACTTCTTCGTAGCCTGCATCGAGCATTTCTTTAGTTACTTGAACCATTTTTTATTGTACCTATTAATTGGAGACGGCGGTAAGATTCGAACTTAACCTTTACAGTTTTGCAGACTGCCGCATAAACCACTCTGCCACGCCGTCCTTTTAAAACTACTAAATAGTTTGATAACCTTAATTCTATTTAGTAGGATTATTTATATGCCAACAAAAAACATTACTTTAAGACAAAAATATGGTCGTGAATGGTATTCGAGAAATAGAGAACATGCGATAAAGAAAATTAGAGAACGAAAAGCTCTTATTAAAGAATGGTTTCGACAACGAAAATCTACTCTTAAATGTGTTAAATGCCATGAAAATCATCCAGCTAGTCTTGATTTTCATCATGAAAATCCTTTAGAAAAGGATATTCCTTTAGCTCGAATTGTTGCTAATGGCTGGTCAGTGGAAAGAATTGAAAAAGAGATATCTAAATGTATAGTATTATGTTCTAATTGTCATCGCAAATTACATTATGAAGAAAAACAATTGTTAGAAAATGAATAATCAAAAGGGCGCTTGTCTTTCGCCCAAGCGCCCTTTATCTTTCGCGTATTTGAATTAAAGTCTTGCAGTGAAAGCCTGGGCGAACCCGGCAGAAGCATATCTAAGTGCTGAAGCTCTTAGATTGTAGTCTCTGTTGCGTCGAATTTACAGGAGCACTATACATACTCCTGGAGAGATTGTCAAACAGAAAAGATGGTGACTGTGGTGAGCCGCAGATGGCGAAGCTTGACGGGCTCAAGGAAGCGCTCTTTGTCGCCCCTATGGGTCTTGTCAACGACTGTCACGCGATGCTCGTTGTGCTTCTTGAGAAGGTCTATGACAGGAACGCGGTGCTGAAGTTCCTGGTCAGTCTCGTCGGTCCAAAATTCCGGCCCTTCGTGTAAGATCCGCTTTTCGAGTGTAAGACTCTCATCCGCAGAAGGATCTACTAAAAACTGCTTAACTTTTCTAAGCTGTGCCATATGTGGTCTACCTCTTCCTCTTATGGCTTGATCATGGAAAGACAACGAAGCATCAACTTCGTTGAACATCGCTTCATGCTTCGCGCCGCCAACCGCATCACCATATTGATAATGCCTTGACATGTTAGAAACACTGGCGGCGAGTTGAACAGCGTCTTGCGGCTGTACTGCCGCGTGCATCATTGCCATTTATCCTCCTGGTCCAGGAATGGGCGTTGGTTCTTCTGGTGGTATCAGAATGCTTTCGTCTTCGTCTCCCATTTATTCACCTGTACATCCTTCACTACATTCACATAAACAAGCACAATCCATACCACAAATCAAGCATGGTCTGTGTGTAAATGTGTTCAGAATGTATATCATCAATCGACTTTTGCCAAACCGAATTTGTTGATAACCTTTCTTAATAGGTTTATCCCAGCCATTTTTCTTAGCTTGAGTAATAGATGGAAAACAGCCAGCCATATGCAATAAGTGAGCCATGGTATGACTATCATTAAATAACAGAAAAGGCCCGTCATCTGCATCAAACGGACCCATAATGGATTCTTTATCTTTGGTGGATACATTGACATGTACGAAATTAACTTCATGTTTTATTGTCATAGGATCAAAAACGTCGCACCAAACACCTAAAACCTTTCCACATCCCCAACGAAGAAACATATCATTTAGACGGTCTTGGTGGTCTTGGCGGTCCTTGTTGGGGTCCAATGCCCGGTCTAGGCGCTGGTCTCGGAACTGGCGGAACTGTCTGAGGTCTTGGTTGATTTGCCATTCATTGAATCTTCAAGTTTGTTAAGAGATTGATATATTTGTTTTAGTTGGCGAGCAAGAGAAGAAGTAAGAGCATATTCTTTAGCAGACCCATATTTACCATTATGATGAGCTATATTTGCCCATTCTTTTCTGGTTTCTATAATTCCGTTTAGATGACAAAGTTGTATGTCTTCTGCAAGAATTTTTTGCATTTCTGCATAGTGGTCTGTGGTCATGATATTCTCCTTTGGATATGAAAAAAGGATGTAGTCTCAAGCTACATCCTTTCTAGCTAATTCATTCAGGCTCGAAGAGCGGAATGATTCTGTTGCGAGGTATCAGCTTCCCTTGCGGGCTACCCCATTACGCCGCTAAGCGTAAAGGCGCTTCATTGTCGTTTGCGTCTGATGTATTTAGTAGCAGAATCATTTAGCCTTGTCAACCTCTTTTTCAACTTCCTCAAGCTGACGGAGCGTTTCTTTATTGGCTGCTTCTATCCAAGCTTTTTCTTCTTCTGTCACAGTGAAGTGAAGATTAGATAATTGAGTAAGTGGATGAACATGATTAGGCGCATCATGAGCCCTTTTTAATGCGTCTGCTGCTTTTTCTCTTTCAATGAAATGTAGAAAGTCTGGTGAAGATTTACTATTCTCCAAACCGCCGCCTTCATCAAAAGAAACTGAGGTGTTGGTGGAGGTGTCGTGTCCCGCCCACGAGTCCGGTAGACTGTTACCAGTTTCCGTCGATCCTAATTTCACCCCCTCTTTTAAATTGTCTAATTCTTCAGTGAATTTGAATATTGTATCATTCATCCATTTTTCATCACGAAGATTAAAAGCAATAGAAGTAAGTATAAGCATATTCTCGGGAACGATATCTTCTTCTGGCAATTTAGGAGTATATAGTTCTTGAGTGCCGTTTTCACGAATAACAAGTGCTGTATCTAATTTCTTAAGTCGAATGCGGGTATCTGTAAAATACTCTTTAATTATTTTGAAGAGATGGAAAACCTTTTCTATCATAACTTTGTTTTTCTTTCAATTTATTGTCGGGTATTCCCGGCTGGTAAATTTCCTTAACCTTATATAGGCCAAGTGATTTACCATCTTCCACAAGTTCGACACAACCAGAGAAGTCGCCTGAAATTTCAATCCAGGCGACCATGGTTGAGCTTTTATCTACTTTCTCAAGTAAGCACTGATGTTTCATACTTACCTAATAAAGTCAGTTATCATTGCAGGGACGTTTGAGTCCATGCCGCAGATATCGAGCATACCGCTGTCATTAGGATCAGCGATAGTGCAATTGCTTGCAGTCATGGCGCACACAACGAGTTTGGTATTACGGCCACTCTTCCGGCGGTACTCAAGGAGAACTTCCTTCGGATGACCGATACCAGAATTTGTTTCGTTGTCTGTGTAGATAATGATAGCATCGTAGTGAAGCTTACCCTTATCCAATGCCCACTTCATAGGCAATGCACAGTCAGTAGCGCCAAATGGCAAATCGGTGATGGTCTTCACCACATCATCAAGGCGCTGACGCCCGCTGAGAGGAATCGGGAAAACCCCGGCTGTCCACATAGAAGGACGAAGACGATCACGCTTAAGCCCATGGCAGAAGCCAAGAACATCAACATTCTTTTCCACCTTCATGAGCGACATCATAAGCGCTGCTGATGCTTCACGCACTGTCAACGGATTTGGGTTTTCATCGCCCTTATAGTCATAAGTACCAGGATATACTTCTCTGATGCGACCATATCTATCCTTCTGCTTAACTGGCGAACCAATTGATGAAGTCATTGAGTGTGATACATCAAGACCAACAAGAATGTTCTTACCTGTTGGCTCAAGATACTTAAAGCACAAGTAGAATGCTTCATTAAGAGCATCAATAACTCTTGTAAGTGGTGTCCATGTCTTCTTGCCTCTCAGACCTCTACCTGACTTATAGATAGCGAGCGCCTGAAGAACATTAAATGGATGGATACGCGCCTTGCTCAAAGCAATAGGATTAGTGAGACGCTTAACCACTTCATCAACATTCTCGTGCGTCAATGCACCAGAAGCCGTAATATTACCAAGATTACGGATAAGCGCAGTGAGACCAACAGTTGGAATCAATGCCTTCCATATATCAGGATTTGCGTTAGCCCATGTTGGCAATGCTTCCCATGGTAACTTGTGTTCCCGAATAAGCTCGATAATACGCTTCACAGCGGCCTTGTCGTCGCGCTTGTCCTCATAGGACATGGCTTCAACGTGAGCCTTCACGATGGCTGGCAAAGGACCATCAAGATACTTTCCACGCGCCCACAAGAACAAGTTCTTACGGACTGGATCGTCAGACAAAGCGCCCTGATTAGTGCGCTCAATACAACGCTTGTGGTTGTAACCATGACGGCTACGGTACTTCACCATCTGATGTGCAAGGTCATCCGTATCACGCGAGTTGTAAAAGTGCGCTGTAGCGCGCTTAAAGCCACGACCATAGCCCTTTCCAAGAGCTTCGCTGTCAGCCATCCACTGAAACTGATGAGTGCCAATGCGGCATACATCTGGCTTTGTGGCATAAGCAGCCTGACGCGCTTCAACTCTCGGGTTGATAGCACCAAGCGCAAGAGCGTAGACCGCTGGGTCATTCTTTGGGGCGCGACCGGCGACGGAGATATCCGATATGGTTTTCGCGGTGCGGATTGGGTCATTAGTCCAGCACTCCATTACACACTTTGCGTTCTCCTTAGTAAGAGCGTCCGCGCGCTGGTAATATGTTGGATTCTCTGAACCAATGTTCAAAAAGCGCACAAGACGATCCCATGGCGAAACTGCATACACATAGCCGCCAGAATGATTTAGGATCTGGTTTTCATCCAACTTTTCAGTTGTAGGAGTCCGCGCCGTAGCTGGCGAGTATAGATTTCCGTACTTTGACTTAGCCATAATAATATCCTTTCAAATGGGCTCAGATTTTCTGAGCATAGCTGGACCAAGGCCAACGGTCCTAATCGTGTTAATATTGGCCTTGGTCCGAATGTCCTTGAACATAGTCTCGACAATCGGTTCGGCTGGTTCCGCTGTTACAGATAACCGAAAGTCTTGGGCTCAAGGAACAAGGTTAGGTCGTCCGAACATATTCTAAAGGGTTATTCGGCAGTATCGTCTTTACTTGATAACAGTAATGATAACCGAATAATGTTGGGCTCGGACGACCAATTAGTTTAGTAGAAGGAAGCACGAACATAAGGTGCGAGATGCGCGCTTTTACATGCTACCGTTACACCACGCCCCCATATTGGTGGAGGCGACCAGGAGTCGAACCCGGTTCCGGCTGATTTCCATTCAACGAGAACACATACTCTTTGGGCTCGTGCAACCTTCTACTATTTCTCTTAGGTAAGACATGAACATAACTAGCTGCATTCGACTGTTCTTACTTGCGGCTTTCCACGACACGACTGCTGGTCACAAAGAAGTCTTGCCTTTTGAAACGTACCAAGCTACTGTTGCTGCCACCTTCTCTTGGACTTTACGGTGGATGCGCTACCTTAGAGCCGTTATTTGCAGATAATCGAACACCTTGGGCTCATGTCTTACCTAAGAGAACTTTGTAGGTGCGAACATAACGGGCGAAATCGACTATATGTTGCTACCCGCGTGCTACCGTTACACTAATACCAACTTTCGTCGGTATAGAGGAATTGAACCTCTTACTCAGGTTTTTGGAAGCGATAACCAATTTCTATGGGCTCGCACCAACAAAGTTCTCTTTACTTACTTAGTAAACTACTCCAGGACACATTTTCCTTTGTCTTAAGTTCTTCCAATCATAGAAACTCACTTTGCAAGCATTACAAAAGTGAAGTTCGTCGCGTTGGTGATAGTTGCCTTCCTCTACTGAAATCCTTATCCATCCATAAGGAATAGGTGTACTTTCATTACCAACAATTTCATGTTTAAGAGGACAAGCATTACATTGATATGTAACCTTAATCTCTCTTGTAATAGTTTTAGTCACCAATTTTGTCCTTTTTATGGTGGCGCTGCCGATTACCCTATCGGCAGCGCCGGTTGTTTACATTTTAGCTGTGGGCGCTAAACATTCCCACAAAATGTGTGCTGTGTGGTCCTTGCCTCGACGTTTAAGATACCACTTTAGCTTTAATCAGGACGTGCTACCGTTACACCACACCGCCATAAAAGTCAAGCAAAAGGTTTGGAGGCGGTGAAGAAAATCGAATCCTTATCTTCCTGAGAGTTTGTGATACCGATAGATAGGTAAGGCACAGCGGGTATTCAATTTGGTTACAAGCTTGAATTTAAAAGGACTCCCCACTCAAGAGTGGTGCGTCTACCAATTCCGCCACACGGGGCATAAGCTGGTGCCCGTGATAGGATTCGAACCTACAATTGTCCTGTTTTTCAATCTCACGACCAGATTGAAACTTTTTTAGCTATTCAAGAAACCATAGATAGCATCACCAAACATTGGCTTTGGTGCTACTTCTCTATCATTAGCTTTCTCTCTAGCCAATTTCGTTGCATGAAGCAAAGAGTCTATGCGCTCAAGCATATGTTCTTTGACTTTCTTTTGGATTGCTCCCGAAACCTTCTCCACATTCCAGTGACCGACAGTAATATCTTCTGCGATGATTGCTGTCTGTGCAGGATGCTCTTTTGTAGGAGCATGAAGCACCAAACCTTTCTGGACTTTCTTTGTCTTATGCACCTTATTTGGTGCCGCACGCCAAAGATGAGCATCTGTTTTATCTTCTTCCCATTCTTCAGCCGTGTCAAGTACTGGCAGATTTGAAATGAGTGTGCGATAGTCTGTAAGATGCTTTTCCAAGAAAAGCAGAGTTGTAACAGGCACCTTAGCAAAGATTACTTGCCCGTTCACCATCAAATCTGCATGGGCGTGCATATTGGCTTCATCTTTTTGAAAGGTCACATCTACAAGAGGAATGTGTGCTTTCTCATTAAGTTTCAGGAGTTCCTGAACTTTATACTGTACATGTTTTCTTTCAGGAGGAAAGTTTTCACCATTTTCATCTAATGGCTGATATGTCCGATAAAGACCATTAAACAAATCACCCTTTTGAACAAGGTGATTAATCTCAGTGCGCTTTTTATGAGCAGCATTCTTGTAGTCTTTCTCGACCGCAATAATACCATTAAGCTTAGTCATATTATATATCTCCAGGCATTGGTTTAAAGCCGTAAGTTGCTATCATGCGAATGTAAGCTTTTGTGATGACTTCTGGTGGCTTTCCATCAATGTAGTCTGCGCCTTCCAGTAGTTTCATCCAGGGATGCTTCAACTCGACTGCTTCGTGTATATAGTCAGGGAAATCTGTCGAAATTAGGGCGAGTAGTGCGGTCTTGAATGCTTCTCTTGATACGCCGAATTTGAGCAACACACCAAGAGCTTTATTAAACGGGTCCATCCTTTTTTCCTTTCGGGAGAGTGATAGACCTTCATATGGGCAAAAAAAGGGCAGCTTTCGCCGCCCTTGGGTTATTTCATAATCTGGTGAACCAGCCAGCGTATCTATTTAGTCAAGTTTTTCTTTCATATGTCCACCAAGAATAGATAACAGATTATGTGCAAGCTCAAAGGCATGTGCCATAGCTGTTGTCTTGGACTTAATAAGCCCGCCAACGACCCATATGCCCGAATAGCCGTATGTATAGACTATCTTGCCGTTCACCAGTACATCATAGCCGGTGCCGTTGTTATCGACCTCTACGTCAAACGTAGGGGCGCTGGAAACGACATCTTCCAAGGCGAGAGTAAGGTTCTCAGCAGCAGCTTGTGCTTTTGTTTCGCTCACACCTTTAGGATTGAACCAGCTTGTGTAAGGAAACGTTGTCGCAATTCTATCATCAACGATAACGGTAAAGTTATAGTTTAGACCGTCATGTTGACAACTAACTCTATGTGACATTTTAGTTTTCCTCTTTTTCTGTGGATAACTTCATTTTTCATTTGACAAACCCGCAATTCTGGGTATAATCCGGTATGTCGGCGTCAGGATAGTATAGACTCTAGTGTACTATAGAATCCCATAGGGAAATTCAGGGAACCAGTACGGTATATTCTCTGTATGGAGTTCCTTCTTTATATAGGATAAAGTGTCTTCTGCATTCTGGTAGCATCTCGTCATAGACCTTATCATTAACACAAAGTAAGTTCTTTAATTCATCTTTTGCTTCACCGCAACGTCCTGCAATATTCAGGCAAACAATTAGCTTTCTTAATTTGCCTAACATATTGGCTATTTCTAAGGCTGTTATGTTAGCTTCTGGTTGAAAAACCCAATATTCCATCTTTCCTCTTGACTGTTCCTGTTATTTCCGTTATAAAGACCAACACTGCAACGATGTGTGTCCCGTCAGGCATCGTATGTAGGACTTTGGCGAGTCGGTGGCGAGTGTAGGTTTTTAGGGTTCTTTCCTACACTCGCCATAATTTACTAAATAGGAATATATATTTCATCACGTATTCCTATATAAGGAGAGCGGACCCATCGTTTAATGGTAAGACGCCGCACTGTCCATGCGGGAACAGGAGTTCGATTCTCCTTGGGTTCGCCATTACTGCCCGATTAAACCATCATTCGTCCAGCCCAATTCAAGCAAAGCTCTGTCAGCATCGGCCTTGTATGAAATCACGGCTTGTGGTCTGTTGTGTTTGATTTGGTCATATGCCTCACTTCTTGAATATCCAAGCGAGCGGAGAATAGCATAGGCCA
>AP72_2010_repI_A01DRAFT_1000052_pt1 | contig 16281 bp, 9 predicted proteins | sample AmaPasreplicIA01_FD_9191 | JGI IMG/M metagenome (IMG submission 9191) | reverse complement strand
CGACATCGAAGCGGATTGGCAAGCCGGCCGTATTGGCTCACGCGAATGCCTGCGCGAACAGATGGCCCTGGTGAGCGCCACTCGTGAAGACATCGATGCCTTGCTCGATTCAATTAAGGTCGATCGCGGCTTCGGCGAACTGTTGGACACCTGCGCGCATTATCGCATTCCGGTGCACATCGTCAGCGATGGCTTCGACTATTGCATTCGCCGGTTGCTATCGCGCGCCGGACCGAGCGTGGTTCGCCACCACGTTGAGATCTGCGCCAGTCAACTAAAGTTTGCAGGTGAAAGATTGCACGTCGAGTTTCCTTTCTTTCCCGGACCATGTTCGCACGGCTGCGCGACTTGTAAGCCGGAGGTCATGCGCAGCTTTAACCGGACGGGCGCCAGGGCGATCTTTGTCGGGGACGGCCTTTCCGATAGATACGCGGCGGCGGCGGCCGACCTCGTTTTTGCTAAGGGGAAACTGGCGAGGTATTGCCTTGAGAAGGATCTCCCCTATGTCCTTTATGAGGACCTCGGGAGAGTCGCCGTCTATCTTGAATCGCTCTTGAGTAGTGAAACATTTGATATTGACGCCACCGCACAGGCGCTTGAGGCTTAACGTCGCCAACACAAAATGGAGAACAAATGAGCACAGAACTAGCCACGCTTGCAGCCCCACCACGCATCACTAACGAGCAGGAATTACTGGAGTTGGAACGCAAATACTGTTCGTGGGGTGATACGGTTCACTACCTCAATCCGCCCAAGTTCTTCGAACGTTGCGAAGGCAACTATCTCTACGATCATGACGACGTGCCATATCTCGATTTGCAGATGTGGTATTCGGCGGCCAGTTTCGGCTATGCGAACCGGCGCTTGGGCAACGCCTTCAAAAATCAAATTGATCGGCTTCCTCAACTCGCCTGTCAATATCTTCATCCTGAAAAGGTCGAGTTGGCGACGGCCATCGGGCGGCTGAATGAATCGAAATTCGGCCTCGAAGGACGCGTGCATTTCAACGTTGGCGGCGCACAGGCAATTGAAGACAGCTTGAAGATTGTGCGTAACGCGAAGGGTAAGAATCTGGTGTTCGCGTTCATGGGTGGCTATCACGGGCGCAGTCTGGGAGCGTCGGCAATCACTTCGAGTTATCGCTATCGTCGTCGCTTCGGCCACTTCGCCGACCGCGCGCACTTTGTGCCCTTCCCTTACTGCTTTCGCTGTCCATACGGAAAAAAGAAAGAGTCGTGCGAGTTGTACTGCGTCGATCAGTTCGCAAAGAATTTTGAGACTGAATACAACTCTTTTTGGGATGCGAAGGCGGGTGAGTCGGAGTTCGGGGCCTTCTATGTTGAAGCAATTCAAGGCACCGGCGGTTATGTCATTCCCCCGGAAGGATATTTTCCGGCGCTCAAGAAAGTCCTCGATGAGCGCAACATCTTGATGGTCGACGATGAAATTCAGATGGGCTTTTATCGTGCGGGAAAATTCTGGGCGATTGAGAACTTCAACGTCGAACCAGACATCATCGTGTTTGGCAAAGCCCTGACCAACGGACTCAATCCACTGTCCGGCGTATGGGCGCGTGAAGAGTTGATCTCGCCGGATATATTCCCGCCGGGTTCAACACATTCGACCTTCTCTTCCAATCCGCTGGGAACTGCGGTGGCGCTTGAGGCCGTGCGCATGATGGAAGAGGAAGATTACGAAGAATTGACGATGCGCAAGGGCGCTTACTTTCTCGAACAAATACGCGACCTGCAGCGGCGCTATCCGAAAGTCATCGGCGACACGGATGGAATGGGAATGGCGCTGCGCATAGAAATTTGCCAGGCTGACGGTTTTGAACCGGATCGTGAGTTAGCAGAGAAGATCTTTGCCGAAGGAATGAAGGGCGATCTGGATGCGCGTGGACAAAGGATGGGCCTCGTGCTCGACGTGGGCGGCTATTACAAGAATGTTTTCACGCTAGCTCCCTGCTTTGATATGAGCGAATGGGAGATTGATATAGCGGTTGAGTTGTTCGAGCAACTGATTCGGCGTTGCGCTCCCGATCGATTAAGTGACTGAAAGCCATGTTGACCAAAGCCATTGAGACGATTGAACGCACGGTGCTGCATCTTGAACCGCGGCGCAGCATGCGGTTCCTTAATTTGTCACCGCCGTGGGCGACTGAAAAGCTTCGGCGCGCGCGGTTTCGCCGCACGTTGCGACTCGCCGCCGCACGCTCGTCGTTCTATCGCAAAGAGTTCAAGCGGCGCCAGATTAACATTGAGGGCATTGAGGATCCTTCGCAGCTTGGCGACTTCTATACGACCGGAGAAGACCTGCGCGCGCACGGTCCCGAAAGCTTTCTCACCGGACGACCAGACACTGCTTTCGAAACTACCGGCACAAGTTCGCCTATTCCCAAACGTGTCTTCTTTTCGAATCAGGAATTGGAAGAGATGGGCCGCTGCTCTGCGCTTAGTCTTTATCGATTAGGAATTCGTCCGGAGGACCGCATCTTTAGCGCATACGATTCGTCGTTTTGGGTTTCGCCGGTTGTGTTGAAAATGGCGGTGCAGCACCTGAAATCGTTTCACGTCGAGGCGGGCAAGATTCAGCCGTTGGAATTCTACGAACGCGCGCGTGCGTACCGACCGAACATTATCTTCGGCGAGCCTTCCTGGTTGTTGCGTTTTTCCGAGATTGCCGGGCAGCGCGGCGCGTGGCCGATGAAGTTTCTTTTCGGCGGCGGGGAGAACATGGCTGAAGAAGCGCGCGGCTTCGTCGAAGGAATTTGGAACGCCCCGCTTTATCTCAGTTATGGTCAAACGGAATCGTTCGGCACCCTCGGCGCGGAGTGCGAACGAAAAGATGGTTATCATCGAAACGATCTTTTCTTTTGGTTTGAAACGCGCGAAGTTGGTGAGGACGGTTTCGGCGAACTGGTTTACACGACGCTCGCGCGCAACGTGATGCCGCTGATTCGATATCGCTCCGCGGATCTTACGAAGCTCATTGATGATCGATGTCCATGCGGATTTTTCGTCGGGCGACTCGCGAAAATTCGCGCGCGTTGTGACGAAATGGTGGTGTGCGGCATGGGCAATGTGGGGCCGTGGGTTTTCGAGGAAATCCTGAACAGCGTGAATGGCATCAGTAACGACTGGCAAGTTGGGATCAATCATCGGCAGGGCTGCGACCTAATCGAAGTGCGCGTGGAATTGACTGATGGCCTGGCGCGAAAGGATGTCGAGGATTTGGTCCTGGCCAGGCTGCGCCGGGACTTCACCGACTTTTCAAGAAACCTTGAAATGAAACTTTACGATCTGCAGGTGGTGGCGTTTGAGCCCGGAACTCTGCGCCGCGGAGCCCGAAAGATTAAACGCGTGATAGACGAGCGCAGCATCTGACCGGCATGTTTTCGACTTTGTCGCTCGAGCGGCAACCACATGGAGCTAACTTTGTGTAGACTAGAATTCTTGCCGATCTCAAGGGCAGACGCGGTTACGTTAAAAAGGCGTCCGCAACCGCGCCGGCTTTCCGATCTTCAACGCCCACGACTCCACAATCTTGAGAAGCTTCAGACATGCCGAATGTTTCTGGAAGAACTATCGAGAAACAATTAGAGTTCCCAGGAATGATGGCTCGCCGATTTTCGCAGAGGGCAGGAATACATCTGGCCGTAATCGCAGGAGCTGGAATCGCTCTCACTCTCCCCGTTCTGGTTCTCGGCATTCCGTTGTTCAGCGACGATGGCGTTACGCATGCTCTGTGGTATTCGCATTTTTCAGAACAGCTCTGGCATGGAGATCTTTACCCGCGTTGGCTGATGAATATGAATGGCGGATTAGGTAGTCCGGTCTTCTTCTACTATCCACCTGTCCCATTCTTTCTTACCAGTTTGCTGCGACCGCTGTTTGCAAACGATCCGCATGGTTTGCATCAGATTGGCGTTTCATGCGGCATCGCCTTAGTAGCGTCAGGAATCTCGGCCTACTTTTGGCTGAAGGAGATTACCGATCACATATCGGCGATGGTTGCGGCTGTGCTCTACATGGCAATGCCATATCACTTAGCTGAAATCTATGTACGGGGCGCATTCGCAGAACTTTGGGCTTTTGTTTGGCTGCCTTTGATTCTTCTCTTTACCAATCGAATTGCTACAGGTCGGAGGTTCGCTTGGGCGGGCCTGGCCTTAAGTTACGCCTTGCTCGTAATGACTCATCCGCCAACCGTACTTGTCTTTGCTGCCGTGCCCATCGCATATGTCTTAATACTGGCGAATAACGAAACGAGAATGAAGGCAGCGGCCACTACTTTGGTTGCTCTTCTCGTTGGCATCGGATTGTCCGGCATCTATCTTTTTCCCGCGCTGCTGACTCAGAACAACGTCTTGATGGGCAGGATGGCTACGGGCTATTTCTCTTATGACAACTGGTTTCTCTTTTCGAGATGGTCAATATGGAAAGAAGACAAGCTAACGATATTGCTGTTGGTAGTCGATATGAGCGTCATCGCCATTTGCGCATTTTTAATTTCCAGAAGTCACGTGAATGATGCGCAAAAGAAGCTAGATCGATTCTGGTTGGGTGCTGCCGGAGCATCCGTCTTCATGATGACCGAACTGAGCAAGCCGATCTGGTGGATTTTCTTTCCGCTTCGAAAAATACAATATCCCTGGCGCTTCAATGTGGCCCTTTCCGTTTCGGTAGCAGCCCTCCTGGCAATGGCATTTTCTTCATTGATAAGAGCACAACCCGCCTCCCGGTTCATTTTTAAGACTATTGGGATCGTATTGATGGCGGTCTGGCTCCCAGCCATCGTATTCGTAACTTGGAGGATGTTCCCAGAAACGAACGCTGATCCCATAATCAGCGCTTCCAAAGTAAAACAGATCGAAGAAAGCCGGGATGCTCCTGAGTACCGGCCGAGATGGAATCAATCGGGCGAACAATTCGACTGGAACGCATCGGTGAATATCGACGATTGGGATTCGTTGTTAGAAAATGAGTTTGATTCAGTACTCCAGCGAGTAAGTAGTTCCGACCTGACGAGTGACGCGGCAATCGCTCAGGGTCTGGGTCAAGTAAGGGTGATCGCTCGAAACCCCCGCGAGATCGACTTGCACCTTGAAGCGCCCGCTGGCGCATCATTCCAGGTACGGCAATTCTACTATCCATATTGGACCGCGCACCCGTTGCGAGAAATGACCAACATTCCGGTGGGTCCCTCAACGCCTGATGGTTTGCTTAGCTTCCGCGTGCCTCCGGGAAATCATGACATTCAACTGCGATTAGAGCGAGGGGGAGCCGAACGCGCGGGCTTAATCGTCAGTCTTGTTTCACTGGCGGTTCTGACTCTTGCTCTCTGCATTGGTTCCGTCAGAGGCCGGTCACATCTTGCCCAATGATGCGCGCTTGTTCACTTGAACAAGCTTGCGCTCTCATGTCCCTCAACAACCCAATTAGCTACGAAACAAATTCCCGTATAACGATGCGAAGATAAGTCATGCGCCTAGAAATCCGGAGTCAGCACAATGAGATATTCTCAGATAGTTCCTTTTCCGGGTTTTGCTCGTCAGCCTCATCGCGAATTCAATCGAAACTACTCCGATCGCAACGATCGTCCCCCCAACGGATTTAAGAACGTTGAGGAGGGTATTATGTACGATGCTCATGGTGCCGACTCCAACCAAGGATAGCTTCGTTTCTCTCACCCGGCTTAGCATCATCGATTGCATACGAAAGGTCGCCCTTTTTATTAACCACATTTCATTACCCGTATTAGTCTTGTCGTTCATCGAAAAGGCAGCNTCGGCGTCACGCGGTTGGCGACCAGACGATGACGGCGGACATCGAGAACGACAAGAACGTCTCGATCTTCACGACCGCAAACGTGGCCCAGACTGAACCACTACTAAACAGTGATAGTTGTTGAGTAGTGTCCTAATAATGTGTTGCTCGCGTCCGGGCAGTGGCCCGACCGTAAGGGAGGGCTCATGAAGCCACTCGCAGGATCAATCCTGCCCTTTTTCCCTTTTCAATTCCGCGCGCTTACCTTATACTCCTCGCCATTATTTCAAAGGCGAGGCGGATAGATTAGTTCGCCACCGTTACCGTAGCTGCTCTTGCTTTGGCTTTTTCGGCCACTCGTCATCGATTGAACTTTCTGTGTTAGAGTTCGCGCCTGCCTCGTCAGAGTATTGAATGATCGCGCCCGCGTGGATCCCGACGCACTTAACGTCGATGAATTACAATGTCGCCACTGACGCGCCGGTATTTGCAATTCAATCTCGGTGACCCCGGACTCGGCTAAAGAAGTTTCCCCTGATGCGCTCTCGCACAACTATTTCGCTGGTACCGTTTGCTCTACTCTCGCTCGGGTTGTCGCTAATCATTTGTCAGGCAAACGGCCCAACCCGAAGGTTCCTAACCTGGCCAAACGCCTTGCCCAAATGATCCCGTCAAAGCTTCAGAAACGGCCTGCGCCACCAGCATTTCTTGCGTCCGGGGCGAGAAAAAGAGAGCAGCGGCCTTTTGCGCCACTCATTCAAGAGTCAGCACAGGCGAGGTAAATTATGTCCCCTGCTCAAGCTCGCAGAGTCACTTTCTGGCCCTTGGCCGCATTGCTGTTTGCCGTTGCGGCAATTTTCACAGGCCAGAACACGTCGCCTCAAAGACTATCGGACGCGACGACGCCAGGAGCCGGCAGAGTCGTTGGGCCAACCGTTGGTCGTGTCAATGATGGCAAACGCAGTGCGAGTTCTGCGCTCGTCGCTGGTTCAGTATTGACGGAGCTTCTCTTTTCCGACAAGGCCTCTCGCAATCCGCGACAAAACGGAAGCACTCTTTTGACCCAGTCGGCGGTTAATTACACCAGAGATAAAGACGTCTGCGACCGGCAAGAAAAAGCAACTGTGGCAGAGAGAGCAGGCGACGAAGGAGACGCTGAGCATTTGCCTGGCGTGCCTCCACGCCCTCCAGAAATAATTTTCCACCCAGAGCGGCTCAACAATCTCGCCGCGCTGCCCGATCGAAATGCAGTTAGTATTATCAATAATGCCGGCCATGGATATCCGGGCCTGGACTTTAACCAGAGTGGTGGTTACACCCCACCCGATAGCAACGGCGCGGCTGGACCATCCGTCTACGTGGAAACTGTTAACCAGGAAATCGCGATCTTTAGTCCTAAATCCACTGGTTCGACGGAAGTGTCGGATTCCCTCCAGCATTTCTATTACACGCAAGGCGGTCTGCCGCAAACCGACTTAAATTCCGGGTTATCCGACCCGATCATAATCTATGATGAACTCATCGGCCGCTTCATCGTTGGCGATCAGGATGTCGATTTTGGCACCCCCCATCTCAGCAACTTTTTGTTTGCCGTTTCCAAGACATCCACTCCAGCCACACTCACGGCCGCGGACTGGAACTTCTATTTCATCAGCACCACTGAGTCAGGCTTCGATGCTGACTATCCTGGCAACTTCGGCTACAACGGCGATGCCTGGGTTTTCACTCTCAACATGTTTCCCACTGCGAGCGGGAGTACACACGTTCTGGTCACATCTGTAAAGGCTGCCGATCTTGCCGCCGGTGTCGCCCAAGCCTCGCTCCATTTCTTCAAGAATGATCTGACCGGTTTCTCTGTCCGACCAACGACCATGCATGGCTCTGTTGCCGGTGATCCGATGTGGCTTGTGACCGAGCACGGCAATAATGTGTCGATCGACGTGATCAAGATGACCAGCGTGTTATCGGCTTCTCCCACGTTTACGACCACCAACTTGGGCGTGAATTCGTATTCGCTGGTGGTTTCCCCGCTCAACCCGAACGGTACAAACATCACTAGCAACATTGATTCACGGATTCTGAAGGCCGCAGAAGCAAATAACACCCTTGTTGCTACACATGCCATTGCCGCTTCTTCGACCGAGGATGACGCTCGCTGGTATATTGTCGACGTCAGCAGCGGTACACCTACCCTGGCTGATCAGGGGCAGGTATCTGCCGGCAGCAAGACTTATCTCACTTACCCTGCGATTGACATCAACTCGAATGGCACAATCGGCATGACCTACATGCGGTCGGGTACTGATAGTTCGACAGATTACATGTCGATGTACGTCGTTGGGCGAGCGCCTACTGATGCCGCGGGAACAATGCAAACACCTGTATTGGTTTCGGCTGGAAAAGGGCAGGCAAACTACTCCGATTTCGGCAGCGCCGGCAGCCGCGCCGGCGATATGAGCGGCATTAATATAGATCCGGTTGATAGCAGCTTCTGGGCTGTTAGTGAGTACGCAAACACTGAGGCGGTTGCGAACTGGGGACAAGCAATCGCCAATTTCACGGTTCCTCCCACGCCTCCTGCGCTTTCAATCACCAAGACAGCAGACGCAGTAACGGTAAGCACTGGTTCATCAATTGGCTTTACTGTAACTGTGAGCAACAGCAGTGCTGCGGGCACCGCCACAGCAGCCGGTGTGTCGGTGGGCGATCCATTGCCAGGTGGCACTGGAGTTAGTTGGTCAATCAGTCCTGCATATAGTGGACCGGGTACGTGCTCAATCACCGGATCGGCGCCCCAAACACTGAGTTGCTCGCTGGGCAGTCTGGCGGCTGGTGCAAGTGCAACGGTGCATGTCACGAGCGCAACTAAGGCGGCCAGCGCAGGCAGTTATGCGAACACTGCTACAGCATCAGCCACAAACGCCGCCAGTTCTATTCAAGCCTCGGCCAGTATCACCGTGGTGGCACCGCCATCTATTGCTAAAGCATTCAGTCCAAATTCTATTCAGCTTAATGGCACGACCACTTTGACCTTTACGATTACCAATCCTTCAGCCAACACAACCTCCGAGAATGGCATCGCTTTTAGCGATATCTTGACCAACGGATTACAAGTGGCGAGCACGCCCAGCATAAGCAACACCTGCGGCGGCACTCTGACGGCGACGGCGAACAGCACGAGCATTAGTCTGTCGGGCGGCAGCATTACCACGCCGGGCAAGACCTGCACCGTCGTGGTGAATGTGACTCCCACGCAAGTGGGCAATGTCTCGAACACCACGGGACCAGTAAGTTCCACGAACGGCGGCACCGGCGCGACCAGCAACACTGCGTCTCTATCGGTGTGCTCATCTTCCATAAAGGTGACCGGCACGGCTGACAGCGGTGCGGGAACATTGCGGCAGGCGATTGTGGATGCCTGCGATGGCGCGACGATCTCGTTCGACAACGCAGCCGGACATGCATTCGATCCAGCGACTGGGCCGCACCCAATCACGCTGACGAGCGGCGAGTTGGGCATCAGCAAGAACCTGACGATTCAAGGGCCGGGTCAGAGTGTGTTGACGATTTCCGGCAATCAGGCGAGCCGTGTCTTCAACGTCAGCAATGGAGCGGTTGTCACGCTCGACAGTCTGACGATTGCAAACGGCAAGATCACNGGCGGCGCCAACAACTCGGGCGGCGGCATTCTCAATGGCGGCACATTAACGATCACGAACAGCACTATCTCTGGCAATTCCGCCAGCGGCGGTGGCGGCGGCGTTGCTAACTTCGGTACTTTGACGGTCAACAACAGCACGATCTCAGGTAATAGCGCGGTCGGCACCGGCGGTGGAGTTGCAAATGGCACTGGTGCAAACCAGAGCAGTGTTCTAAGAATCAACGGCAGCACGATAAACAACAACACCAGCCAAAACTCTGGCGGCGGGGTATTCAACATCGCAACGGTCACGATTACGAACTCCACGATTTCGGCTAACGGCGCTCCTACCGGCGGCGGCATCGCGAACTTGAACCCTGCGACACTCACGAACGTTACGATTTCTGGAAATAACGGAACCACCTCGGGTGGTGGGATTTACAACCCCGGGATTGGGACAATCACATTTCGCAATACGATTATCGCGGGTGATACCTCGCCATCCGGTCCTGATTGCAACGGCTTTAACTTTAATTCCGCCGATCACAACCTGATCGGAAACACGAGTGGCGGCAACTTTACCGGCACCACTACTCATAACGTGACGAACGTAAACGCGCTGCTTGGCACGCTCGGCAATTACGGCGGACCAACTCAGACAATTGCGCTGCTGCCGGGCTCGCCGGCGATCGACGTGGGTGACAATTGCGTAACTCAGGCTGCGCATTGCGGCGATGTCAACATCTCGCAAATCACCACAGATCAGCGAGGTGGGGCTTTCACTAGAATGGTCAACGGCACTGTTGACATCGGCGCGTTCGAATCGCGCGGGTTCACTATCTCAACCACCAGCGGCACACCGCAGACTACATCAATCAATACTGCGTTTGCGCCGCTGGTCGCTACAGTCGCGAGCGCCTTCAGCGAACCAGTGGCGGGNGGCATTTTGACTTTCACTGCGCCAGGCAGTGGCGCCAGCGCTACGTTCACCGGCAATGTCACAACCTTGAATCTCACGCTCAATGGAAGCGGTCAAGCAAGTGTGACGCCGACAGCCAATGGAATCGCGGGTGGTCCATATAACGCTGTGGCCAGTGCGGTTGGCATTTCAACACCGGCCAACTTCGCGCTCACCAACGTTAAGGGTAACCAGAATATAATTTTCGGCACCCACGCGCCGGCAAGTGCAACTTTCGGTAACGGGTTCACGGTTGCGGCCACGTCCAGTTCCGGACTGCCGATCACTTACACCGGCACCGGATCGTGCTCGAACATTGGCACTGCTTTTACGATGACCAGCGGTACGGGGACCTGCACGGTAACGTACTCCCAACCCGGGGATAGTAACTATAATCCGGCGACGACAGTCGTCGAGTCAGTCACAGCGCAGAAGGCCAACCAGGCGATCGGCTTTAACGCGATCGCGAACCATACCTTTGGCGATGCTGATTTTCAGGTGAACCCAACCGCGAATTCTAGTTTGCCGGTGACCTTGACNCCCGTCGGCCAGTGCACAGTGACCACGCCAGCGCCGGGCACGGTGCACATCACCGGAGCAGGCTCTTGCACGATTACGGCGAAACAGGCTGGTGATACCAACTACAGCGCAGCTACTGACGTGCCGCAGCAGTTCACTATTGCGCAAGCTGCGACCACAACTGCAGTCAGCTCTTCCGCAAACCCGTCGAACTTGAGCCAGAGCGTGACTTTCACCGCGACGGTGACTGGGGTAGGGAACACCACGGCAACCGGCACGGTAATTTTCAAAGATGGCGCAACCGCGATCAGTTGCGCGAACGCCGGTGGTCAGACGCTGAATGCGAGTGGTGTGGCGACGTGTCAGACATCGACTTTGACAGCTGGTACGCACACGATCACCGCTGCTTACAGCGGCGATACAAACTTCCTGACGAGCACCGGCACGCTGGCGCCGAATCAGGTGGTCAACAATCTGCCGCTGGTGAGCTTCAGCGCCGCGACTTACAGCGTGAATGAAAGTGACGGTGTGGTCCATGTCATGGTCAGTCGCACGGGCGACCCCACGGTCGCCTTCAATGTCGATTACGCCACCAGCGACACCGGCGCCTCAACAAATTGCGGCGCTCTCAACACCGGCCTGGCGTCGTCGCGCTGCGACTTTGACACGGTTCTCGGCACTTTGAAGTTCGCCGTCAATCAGATGCAGGCGTCCATCGATATCACCATCCATCAGGATGGATACACGGAAGGCGCTGAGAACTTCACGGTCAACCTGTCGAATGCGACGAATGGCGCTTTGCTCATTAATCCATCGAGCGCGACCGTGACGATCAATGACTCGGCGCCGCCTGCGCCCAACGCGATTGACGACACCGGCGACTTTGTGCGTCAGCAGTATCACGACTTTCTCAATCGCGAACCTGACGCGGCCGGTCTGGCCTTCTGGAAACAGAACATCGATAAGTGCAACGACCCGGCGCAACGCGCACCGGGACAGACATTAGCGCAATGCATTGAAACTCAGCGCGTGATTACTTCGGCCGCCTTCTTCCTCTCGATCGAATTCATGCAGACGGGGACGTTCGTGCGCAGCTTCTATGTGGCTGCGCTGAATCGGCCGGTGCCACCGCTCGGAGACGGCCTGGGCTTTGACAATATGCCGTTCTTCAACGAGTGGTTGCGCGACACTCAAGCCGTGCAACGCGGGGTCATCGTCGATCCAAACAGCAATGGCTGGCAGACGGTGCTGAACAACAATCGGAATTCCTTCATGCAGGACTTTGTCATGCGCGCGGAGTTTGTTGGTCTCTATCCGACAACCGACACGCCGACCCAGTACCTCAACAAGCTGTACAACCACGCGTTGGGCCGCCCGCCGACGACGATTGAACTGAACGATGCGCTGAGTGTGTTTGGCGGCGCAGCGACGGCCAGCGATCCAACTGCCCGTGGCCAGGCACTTCTCACAGTGACCCAAGCGAGCGACTTCGTCAGTCGCGAAACGGCGCGCACCTTCGTGCAGATCGAATACTTCGGTTACCTGCGCCGGAATCCGAACGACGCGCCCGACAACAACTTTGATGGCTATAACTTCTGGCTGAATAAACTGAATCAGGCGGGTGGCGACTTCCTCAAAGCCGAAATGGTCAAGGCGTTCATCGAATCCAGCGAATATCGTAATCGGTTTGGGCCATGACAAACCGATGTGACGATAACTAACCGCAATCGCCTAACGACTCGATTCCAGGTGTTTGTGCTCGATGCGAAATTTGGAGTCACTCCAGATAGAGCTCGCCATTATCGTCGTTGTAAGCGAATAGTTCCGCGTGTCGACCCCAGCGGATGGCCATGTCCAGTTGTTCCTCAGCCAAATCTCCAAACTCGCCTTTTAGCTGATCGAAGAAATAACTGCGCGCGGTGCTGCGGGTGTCATCGCGCTGCAGCGTGTCGTAGATCCAGCTGATCACTGGTTGGCGGAGAATGCGGCCGGCGATTAGTTCCTTGCGCGCGAGGATGCTGGCTTCAGCATAAGTCTGACCGAGCGGTGTCAGCGCCAGGCTGCCGTCTTCCAGGAATACGAATCCCAGCATCTCGCCCGCTTCCACCAGAGGCAGCAGATCGTCCAGTTCAAAATTCAGCGCAGCGCTCAAATCGGGAAGGTCCGCACGGCGGTCTTCTTCTTCGGCGAGCTTTTCGACCAAACCAGCCAGCGCGTTCAAGCGCGCATGCGGAAGCTTTTTCGGCGCGAACTCACCTTCCGCTGCGGGCGCTTTCTTTCCAGCCACTGCCGCATAAACCTTATCGACTTCAGCCTGAAACGCAGTGTCTTTGCGCTGGCGCGGATGGTGTAAGTTCACCTTGAACTCGGTCACGATGCGACCGGGATCTTTACTCATGACAATGATCCGGTCGGCCATGAGCACAGCTTCTTCAATATTGTGAGTGACCATGAGAATCGCTTTGGTGGGAATAGCGCGATTCATCCATAACTCCATCAACTCACCCCGCAACGCTTCGGCGGACAGGACGTCGAGAGCGGAGAAAGGCTCATCAAGACACAACAATTCCGGCTCAACTGCCATGGCGCGCGCAAAACCGACCTTCTGNCGCATGCCGCCTGAGAGTTCNCGNGGATANGCNGATTCAAAGCCATCGAGCCCAACCGTGTCGATCAGCTTAAGCGCTCGGTCGACGCGAACTGCCGGAGCAACGCCACGCGCCTTCAAAGCGATCTCGACATTGTGTTGCACTGTCAGCCACGGATACAGAGCGAAGGTTTGAAACACAATGGTGGCATGAGGATTCACTCCTTTGATCTGTTGGCCGCGATAGAGGACTGTGCCGGAGGTGGCGCGGTTCAGTCCGGTGATTATGCGTAGCAGGGTCGACTTGCCGCAGCCGGACGGACCTAACAGACAGGTGAACTCTCCCTGACAAAGTTTCAGGTTGATGTCACTCACGGCCACAAATTGTTTCGCGCCCGTGCCGTACGACTTAACAACGTCTTTCAATTCCAATAGTACTTCGCCGTTTGTCGGTGTCATCGTCATATTCCTCTCGGCGCGTCATTCCAACCGGTAACGTTCTTCAGCAACGTGATAAAGCCGCTGCCAAAACAGGCGGTTGATCAAAACGACGGCCAACACCATTGCCAATGTGCCAGCCAGCAGCAATGCGTACTGTCCCTCGCCGGTGGCATTAGCTATCAACGAACCAATTCCCAGGGTCGAGACAGTCCGCCCGCCGAATTCCACATGTTCGGCAACTATGCTGGCGTTCCAGGCGCCGCCGCCGGCAGTGATCGCGCCGGTGACAATATAAGGAAAGAGCGCCGGCAGAATTAGCGTGCGCCAGCGATCTACTTTGGAAAGGTGCAGGAGCTCTGTCGTTAAGCGCAGGTCTTGGGGAATGGCTGATGCGCCGGCAATCACATTGAACAGGAGATACCATTGAGTACCCATAAGCATCAGGACGATCGCCGCGATGTTCAGTCCGCCGGGCAAACGCAAAAGCGCGATCAGTACGATGGGAAATAATGCGGTTGCCGGGATGGCGGCGATCACCTGGACGATCGGTTGCAGAAAGTTAGCCAGTTTGCGACTCGTGCCGATTGCGACACCAAGGGGGACAGTCCACAGCAAAGCAATGATGAGCGACGCAACTACGCGTAGCAGCGTTGCCACTAAACCGATGCCAAGACGCGGCCACGTCTCTCGAGGAAGGGTGATCAATAAACCGATCGCTCGGTATGCCCCGTAAACTACCAGCAGAGAAAAGACAACGGCGACGATGGTCACCAAAGGCGATCGACCTTGTTCAGGCAAACGCTCCGGCGGTTCAATGTGACCACTGAGCGGATGTTGCAGCCTCTGGTCAATCCATTCGCTAAATGGCGTCCAAACTCTCCGGCCAAACTGTTCGACGATCCATGAGCGTGACAGCACTGCAGCGAACCACGAATGCGGCGGTTCATCACCTTCCGTCATCTCGACCTTGAACTTATCAGTCCAGGCGGTCAGTGGCCGCCACACAAATTGATCCAGCATGACGATAACGAGTATTAGCGTTACCAATCCCGCCGTTACCGCGCGCAGATCCCCGGCGTTCGCGGCAGACTGAAGGTATGTGCCCAAACCGGGCAGGCGAAAGTCGCGCGAACCGACGTGAAAGATTTCTGCCGCCATCAGGAAGAACCAGCCGCCCGACCAGCTCATCATGCTGTTCCAAAGCAGCCCGATCGCCGCGAAGGGGAGCTCAAGTACTTTGAACCTGGCCCATGGATCGAGCCGGAAGATCGCGGCTGCTTCCCGCAATTCCATCGGGATTGTGGTCATCGATTGATAGAAACTGAAGGTGATGTTCCAAGCTTGCGAAGTGAAGATGAGCACGATGGCCGCAACTTCGGCAGCGACTGACTGCGGCATGATCGCCGCCAAACCCAAGAGCACGACGGGCAAGAACGACAGAATCGGAACGCTCTGGAGAATGTCGAGCAGCGGCATCAACACCAGTCGAGCCCCGCGATTCCGCGCTGCTGCATAACCGTAGAACAAACTGAAGAGCATTGAGAGAAAGTACGCGACCGCCATTCGGCCGACCGATAAGAGCGCGTACCATGGAAGCGCCAACGGTGAAAGGGAAATATCCGGGCCGCGCACAACGGCGGGCGCATTGAATGCCAGGCGCGTGCCCACGAATAGAATCGCGGCAATGCCCAGCATAATCAGGCCGTCGCCGAGAGTAAACGCAGGCGTTTTTGGCAGTGCGGGACTGAATTGGAATCGCCGCATCCTCGTCTCCGGAAATCTTCGTGCCTTCTCAATCAGAGGCCGAATCGCCGGAGCCGGCCTCGGGCTCTAATTTGGAAAGTCGACAGGATAGGTCTGGATCGTTCGATAGATCCATCGGAATGTTTTTGGCAAACGTGTGATATTGCCGTAGGTCTGAACGTCGAGCAACTATACAAAAGTATAATTGACTCGTTCAGGAATTTACTTTAGATAAGTCTTTACCACATCGACGAGCTTTTGCGCGGCAATGGCCTGTTTCGATGTCGGCCGCTTGTCCGGGTCGACAACGTGAAAGCGGATGTGACCCTCGATTAATTCGCCCATCAGACCATGAATCGCGCCGCGACAGGCGGCTACGATTTGCAATATCTCATCACAGTCCCGTTCCTCTTCCAACGATTTGTGAATTGCGTCTACCTGGCCACGAATGCGGCGAACCCGATTAATTAGCTTTTCCTTATCTCTGATGGTATGGGCCAAAGTCCTATCTCCTGCAGAACGAAGTGGTGGTATTGTCTGAACGCTCAACTCGCTGTATAGCTTACAGTAGTTCGTAGCCCTCGCCAACACTTACGAGGCTGCGACAGCAATATATCTGAGCCCC
>AP72_2010_repI_A01DRAFT_1000051_pt1 | contig 16396 bp, 12 predicted proteins | sample AmaPasreplicIA01_FD_9191 | JGI IMG/M metagenome (IMG submission 9191) | reverse complement strand
GTCTTTTTGCACGCCGGCTTCTGAGGCGGGCGATTTCTCGAGGATATCCGTGACGCGAATCGTCGTGTGATCCTGGCCATCGGCAATCAAAACCATTCCCGAACCGACGCGATCCATCGGCTCAGCGAAGGTTGAATTGGGCTCGAGAAAGATCCGTTGGTGGCTGTAATCGAGAAAGATTTTGAATTTGCTGGCGATTTGCTGCCCGATGTTGCCGATTAGAGCACGGGTCGCCATGGCGCCCGACTGATCCTCTGAAAACAGGGTGAGTGTGTTCGGGACTTTGAATTTGCCGATTTGCAATGACTGAACTCTGCCGATCTGTCCGGTACTCTTGCCGCCGGCGCCACCCACACCGAGTGCTTGAATCGTCTTCAAGCCGTTACCCAGCAGATTGTGTTCGGAAACTACCGGACTCATCAGTACCAGCGATCCGCTCGAGCCGAGATCGAGCACAAACTTTCCTTTAATGGGATCGCTGCCAACAGGCGTAACCTCCGCGTCAAGTAAAGGAAATCCCTGACCATTAAGCTGGATGGGAATGCTCTCGCCCGTTCCCGAATAAGTGAATTTGTCCTTGTCATGAATTTTGAGGAGGCGGTTCTGATAATCGACTTCGATGACAAATTGTCTAATGAAATCGCTGCCGATGATGCCGTCGAAATCATGGCCGAACCGCGCGGCGAGGCGGCCGAGTGGCATCGCCAGGGTCAGCGGCTGCGAAAAACCTTCCAGACCCGGCAGCGTCCAGTTCCCATCCTTCACCATAGACGCAGACAGAGTTTCCGCTCCCGCGCCACCGACGCGAACCTGGCCTTCAAGTGTCAACCCCAGTCGTTTGGCTACCTCCGCGTCGATGACGCCAACCCTGTCACCCGTGTCGAGCACAAACGAGAGCGGTCGCGAGTTGTTTACCTTAACCTTCACCATGATGTGCCGCGTCACCAGTTCGAAAGGAATCGTCACCGGAGCAGCGCCTGGAGCCGCAGAATTCATGGTGTTCGACGACTGCGCGCGAATTCCTGCGCCCGCGAGCGCAATGGTAGTGACGATGAGAAAAGTGATTGTGCGCAGACGCCGGGCGCGTGGTTGACGGTTCATTTTGCTGCCCCGATTCAGATTATAGGATGGGTCACGGGGGAAAAGTATTTAACGTCCGGGCGAACCTGCAGGTTTCAAAAAGGATTTGGAAGAGATTTAGATTGACTCAACGAGAGAAGTTCGTGTGCATTCGTGGTTTCAATTCATCTCGATATAGTGATCCGGAATTTGAACCACGAAACGAGGACTTTGTTCTATTGATATTTGACCTTCGCAGCGATCGGCTCGCAATACTCGCCGGCTCGCTTACGATTTCCGAACCGCTTAAAGAGCGATTTACCATATGTTAATAGACAAAACGGCTTACATTGTTCAGGATCGAAGCGCCAGAGATTTTGGAGTGCGGTGACTTGTCACCGCTTTGAGATTTGCATCGCAGAAAGAAAAGCGCCGTCGAGCCGGCGCACTCCAAAAAGAAACACGATGCGAAGGGTTGCTAAGAAGAAATCCGACCATTGTTTGCCCTTTTGAAATGGTGGCTTGATGCGGGCATGCCCTACAAGACTGAAGCAATGGACAAGATGTTTCACCAGTTGGTGAACCCAACAATCAAGGAAGCGCCAGCAGGCAGAACAGTGTGGCGCCAGGAACATATCGTAGATTCATAGTTGAGCCGCATTCTATCTCAGGATGCCTGAGACGCTTAGAAACAGTCAGAACCGGCAGCGGTAGCGACCGGGCCCAAAGAGGCGACTCTGCTTAATGTCATTGCGGCGCGGGTGTTGGTTTTGCCCTCGCCAGCAACCAGATGTAGATCAGATCGAACACGGAACAGAAAATTCCCAAAGTGAGAATCAGAAAACTGCCGTGAGGAAAATCGCCTTCACCCACTGCGCCGTAAAGAATCGTAGGGGCGAGTGTGCCGATCCATTTGTTAACGGCAATCGTCAAGCTCTGCCCCTCACGACTGCCGCGCTTCCACAGCATCGCGATGAACAATACCGACATCAGCAGATTCTGCGAGAAAGCTGAGTAGCCGGCGCCCTTGCCAATTCCAAACTCACGGCGAAACGCATACTGCACCGCGAACCCCGTAATCAAACCAAGGATGCTCCACGCGATAAAGCCTGTACGACCGACCGCAAAGGCCCGGTACAACCTGTCAGTATCAAATACGGTAGCGGGCGGGCCGCTCCTGTCAGGGCTGCCTGCGGTAGCGAGCAGGCCATACGGCGACCCGAAGTACTTCATCCCAAACCTGAAATACGTATACAGAATCCCAATATCAAACGTGAACCAGACAGCGTTGAAGACGTTCTGGACCGTTACGCCCTGGTGACGAAACCCCAGGATCGTGTAGAGCAACTCCCAGGCAAAATTCAGCGCCAGCGCATAGAAAGGGATCGCGTATGACCGGTCTCGGAACCCGATGCGAATACCATCGATATAAACAACAGTCCAACATACGCCGCTGACGATTGTGAGAATAAGTCTGAAACTCGGCATGAGCGCGCAATTATATTGCGTGTCGACGGAAGGTAAAGAGGAGAGATTTTGGAGTGCGGTGACTTGTCACCGCTTTGTAATTCCGCCGCAGAAGTGAAAGCGCCGTCAATCAGCGCCGAAGGCGCGTGATGTAAAAGCCTGGGCCAACGGCCCAGGTAACCGTCAAACAACGTTCCCGCGAGCTGCAACGCAGCGACATAATCACGGTCCGTTTATGTCGCTCCTTCAGAGCTCCGATTTGTTTTCGATTTCGTTCACCTCGGGCGTTGCCCGAGGCTATTGCATGCCGCACCTTCGGCGCTTAATGGATTCAGCCTGATTGTTGAGTTTCACGGGTTTTGAGTGTTGGTCCAATTGCACAGCGAGCAGACCTCGCGCGCGCTAAGACTTGATTCCCCGCAATCATATCGACTTCACCGGCTTCGGCTTCAGCGATTCTTCGCGGCACTTCGGCAAGTTGTGCCCTACCAATTCCCGCCGAGACATTCTTTGCGTTTGATCAGTTTCGGACGCGAAGCCACCCGATCGAAACGTTCGAACAGTTGTTTCATGGGGTGATCCAGTTCTGGTATTTGTTGTTCCAAAAATCCAGCTGCGACTGGAAATCCAAAATGACGGCCCGATCTTTATTTTCCAGGAGCTGTACTTTGGTCTCCATTTTATCGCCGTTCATGACCCTGCTGAGCGACACCGCTCGTTCCAACGCCCCAGTCCGCGGAGAGACGCGATAAATGTGAACGTCTCTGGCGGTGCGGCTGGCAAGCACTAGCACATCGGGTTCTGCCCGCCTCTCCTCGCTGGCGTAGGCCATTCTTACTCTGAACTGCAACGCCTCGGCCGACACCTCGCAACCTTGATCATCCGGCGAAACAGAGAGACAGGTGTATAGCCTCTCGGGAATGTCGGGCGAGGCGGTAAAGTTTTGCAGCTTGAGGCCGGCTCCCTCGCCCACCCACGCCTTGGCACGAAGATAAGCAAGAATGTTTTTTACTTTGCTCTGTGCTGATGCAGCGTCCGTCTCGTTACGGAACGCCGCTTTAACCGGGTAGCTGATGATGATAATGAGGGCGAGTTCAATCACCATCAAGTACGCGAAACGTTTCTTCAAGATTTGGCACTGCCTCCTTATCCAAGGAACACCCTTGTTTCGGAGGAATGCCTGCAACACCTCGGCCGTTAGCTCATAAGACACACAAATTCGAGATCGAGTAAGCATAATCGACAAACCTGCCGCGATTCATTCGCTGCTTCGGAGCTCTGCTTTATATCTGGGATTTGTACCCGGGCGGGTGGCCGGGCTTTTTTGATCTCGCGGCCTTCGCGCAGCCAGTGCGTCCGCGCAGCCGACGTTGACAGCAAGCCCAGCGCTTCAGCGCTGGGAAACGTTGTGTCAGAAGCCCGACCGTGAGGGAGGGCGCAGCCCGCTTTTGCGGGCGGCAGATTCAGTCCCGACCCGTCGGGATTTCACGGACTGCGATTCATGCTGTGATGCGATCCCAGCGATGATTCGCTGGGCTATTTTCGATCGTAGTTGCGCGGACCTCTGGAGCGCCAAAGGCGCGGCATGTGAAAGCCTGGGCCAACGGCCCAGGTAAGCACCAGTAACGTTTACCAAGCTGCAACGCAGCGACATAAATCGGCGTGACGATTACGTCACGATTCATGTCGCTCCTTCAGAGCTCCGAAATGTTTGGTGATTCTCTTACCTGGGCGTTGCCCGAGGCTGTCGCATTTCGCGTCTTCGGCGCTCAAAGGTGTGCCTTCACCTTCCGCCAGGGACGCTGATCGTCCGGTTTCACTTCCATGTCTGGCAGTCGCGTCGAGTCTAGCTGTTAGAAGTTGGGGAGTAGAGTTTCCGATCCATCTAATTACGATCCGTGGCTACTGTAAATCTCGCTTCCGTGCTCCACAAACTCGCGACTCTTCTCTTCCATCCCCACCTTTAACGCATCCGCGTCCGACACGCCATGCGTCGCCGCGTACTCGCGCACATCCTGCGTAATCTTCATTGAACAGAAATGAGGCCCACACATGGAACAGAAGTGCGCCAGCTTCGCGCCTTCCTGCGGCAGCGTCTCGTCGTGATATTCGCGCGCGACTTCGGGGTCGAGCGAGAGGTTGAACTGATCTTCCCAACGGAATTCAAAACGGGCTTTCGATAAAGCGTTGTCGCGGTATTGAGCGCCGGGGTGGCCTTTTGCTAAGTCAGCGGCGTGGGCGGCGATTTTATAGGCGATCACGCCGTCCTTCACGTCTTTCTTGTTCGGCAGGCCGAGGTGTTCTTTCGGGGTGACGTAACAGAGCATCGCCGTGCCGTACCAGCCGATCATCGCCGCACCGATCGCCGAAGTGATGTGGTCATAGCCCGGTGCGATGTCAGTCGTTAACGGTCCGAGCGTGTAGAACGGCGCTTCGCCGCAGCTTTCGAGCTGCCGATCGACGTTCTCTTTGATCAAGTGCATCGGGATGTGTCCGGGACCTTCGATCATCACCTGGCAGTCGTACTCCCAGGCGATTTTGGTCAACTCGCCGAGCGTTTCGAGTTCGGCAAACTGTGCTTCATCGTTCGCATCGGCGATCGAGCCGGGCCGCAAACCGTCGCCCAGGCTGAATGAAACGTCATACGCGGCCATGATTTCGCAAATGTCGCGGAAGCGCGTGTAGAGAAAACTCTCACGATGATGCGCGAGACACCACTTCGCCATTATCGATCCGCCGCGGCTAACAATTCCGGTCGTGCGCTTCGCCGTCAGCGGAATGTAAGGCAGACGCACGCCGGCGTGAATCGTGAAGTAATCAACGCCCTGTTCAGCCTGTTCGATCAAAGTATCGCGAAAGATCTCCCAGGTGAGTTCTTCGGCCTTGCCGCCAACTTTTTCCAGTGCCTGATAAATCGGCACGGTCCCGATCGGCACTGGCGAATTGCGGATGATCCACTCGCGCGTCGCGTGAATGTTCTTGCCTGTCGAAAGATCCATCACTGTGTCTGAGCCACACTTAATGGCCCAGCGCATTTTTTCGACTTCATCATCGATTGAAGATAGGACTGCGGAGTTACCGATGTTCGCGTTGATCTTCACCAGAAAGTTGCGGCCGATGATCATCGGTTCAGATTCAGGATGATTGATGTTCGACGGAATGATGGCCCGGCCGCGCGCGACTTCATCGCGAACGAATTCGGGAGTGACGTATTGAGGAATTGAAGCTCCAAAGGAAACGCCCGGGTGCTGGTGATCCAATGATGAACGATCATCATTTGGAGTGCGGCGACTCGTCGCCGCTTTCGAAAGCGCTGACAAGTCAGCGCACTGCAAAGAGCGGCCGAGGTTCTCGCGAATCGCGATGTACTCCATCTCAGGAGTGATGATGCCGCGCCTGGCGTAGCGCATCTGGGTCACGCAACTGCCGGCCTTTGCCCGCATTGGAGTGCGACGCAGGGCTGGAAAATCTTCCAGGCGATTTAATCCTTTGGCCTTCTGTGTTTGGCGCGCCTGATGGGCGGCGTCGTAAGTCAGGTACCCATCGTCTATGGGTTGGACCGTCCGACCCTGGTACTCTTCGACATCGCCGCGCTCGATGATCCAGNTACGCCGCAAATGGCCGAGGCCTTCGCGCACATCGGTGCGAAGTGAAGGATCGCCGTATGGACCACTAGTGTCATACACGCGTANGGCTGGGTTTTCTTCCAACTCGTTTTTGAAATTACGTGTTGGGTTCTGATCGATTTCCCGGAAAGGGACGCGCACGCCGGGTTGACTGCCATCGACATAAACGCGGCGCGAGTTTGGAAGTTGAGTATCGGGTTTGTCTCGTTCAGTTTGTACTGCGGTGCTCATAATCGCTCCTCAAGGTCCCTGGGCCTCCATCACGGTCGGCTTAGCGGATAGCGTAACTAAGGCCGGTCGCTACTGCTCCCGGTTCTGACACTGTCTACAAAAGCATAACGCTGGTAAAGAATCCGCCCGTCCATCCCATGTCTCGCGACTTTCGCTCGATGATTTCCAGCTCACCCTTGTCGAACCATAGGCCGCCGCATTTTCCGCAGGTGTCAATTACCACCGCATCGGCGACCCGTCGTTTGATCATGTCCAGTCCATCAACCGGGCACTTGCGTGACCCTTCGCCGCTGGCATTGATTTTGGCCCAGCATTCCCGGCAAAAATTATTTCCCAAGTCGGATGCGGTCAAATGCATTGTCTCGAATCGTGCGCCACACCGAAAGCAGGTCTGATTGTCTGCCATTATTTCTGACCCTCCAGCTCTTGCAAACATTGGCGACGGAATCATGATGCCACACTGCGCCCAGGGCATACGCAAAAAAACAAAACCGCTCCATCAAAAGGACGGAACGGTCACGGACGGCTGTTTCTCCCTTCGACGGTGCTAACCGCATCAGGTTCAAGGGGTCTCTGTTTATTGCCGATTTGCGATTGCCGATTGCCGATTAAAACCACGTCTCAAATCGGCAATTGGAAATTGGCAAGCGGCAGTGCTTCAGACTCTCAGCGTTGGTCAAACTGGATGACTGCGGCTCCCCCGAAACTATTTTGTTGTCAACGTAATTTGGAATTCTAGAACTGATGGGAAATAACTGCAAACAAACGACCGCGTCGGTAGTGCCGTAGTTTGAAATGTGAAACGGACCGGACGCCCGTCTTAGTACCCCGAGCGCTAAGCGAGGGGCCAATAATCAAAATTTTTCCAGAAGGCAGATATCCAAAGCGCCGTCGCCGCTTCGCTCTGCCGGCGCACTCCAAAGTATAATCCCGCCGCTTTCTCAAAATTGATTTACCGGAGACCGCCCATGACCATTCGCCGTCGCCTTGCGATCGCCCTGATCGCGACTTTGCTGTTCTTGCCGCTGGTGGCCCAATCACAAAGCGACCAGGACCTGCTCGAGCGCATTCGCCGCGAAGAACAAACCAACTCGCAGATTATGAAGACCATGCACATGCTGACCGATGTTTATGGTCCGCGGCTCACTGGATCGCCGAATCATAAAGCCGCCGCCGACTGGGCCATCAAGCAAATGACCGCCTGGGGACTCTCGAATGCTCATCTTGAGCCCTGGGATTTTGGTCATGTCGGCTGGCTGAACGAGCGCTTTACCGGCCATATTATTTCACCGGTCAAAGACGTACTTACTTGTGAAGTACTCTCGTGGACACCCAGCACGCGTGGTCCGGTAACCGCGAAAGCTTATCAATTGATTCTGCCTGACCGGCCCACACAGGATCAGTTGAATGCATTCTTTGAAACGCAGAAAGCAAACGTCGGCGGAAAGATCGTCATGGCGGGCAGGCATGTAATCGTTCCGGTGAATCTGAATCCGCCGCCGAAGAGAATAAGTGACGAACAGGCTGAACAGCGCTTCGGTCCAAACGCGAGACCCGGCGCGGGTTTCCCCCAGGCCTCGCCCACGGCAACACCTGCGCCAGGCGCGCCACGACCACTAAGCCCCAGGCAGATCGATGAACAACTCGACACGTTTCTCAAGACCAACGGCGCGCTCATCCGCGTCAACGACGCGGGTCGTGAGTTTCGTCAGATTCGCGCCTTCAACAATCGCACCTATGATGTTGACCGAGTTTTGCCGACGGTCGTGATGAGTAACGAAGACTATGGGCGCATTACGCGAATACTCGCTGACGGCACCGACGTAACGCTGGAATTCAACATAGTCAATCATGTGTATCCCGAAGGGAAAACTTCTTACAACACGGTCGCCGAGATTCCCGGCACTGACAAAGCCGACGAAGTAATCATGATGGGCGGTCACCTCGACTCTTGGCACGCCGCGACGGGCGCTACCGATAACGCGATTGGTTGCGCCATCATGATGGAAGCGATGCGCATCCTGAAGACTCTAAACGTGAAACCGCGCCGCACAATTCGCGTCGCGCTATGGAGTGGCGAAGAGGAAGGGCTACTTGGTTCGCAGGCTTATGTGAAGGCGCACTTCGGTTCGTTTGAAAACCCGAAGCCCGGCTATGAAAAATTTGGCGGTTACTTCAACATCGATTCAGGCACCGGCCGCGTTCGCGGCGCTGGAGTCTTTGGACCTGCCGACGCTGCGAACATTATACGCAAACTGCTCGAACCGTTTAAAGAAGACGGTGTTGTGGGCGCCACAGCGAGTCGCAGCCGCAATCTCGGCGGGTCAGACAATACTTCATTTAATCAGGCAGGCCTGCCTGGCATCGGCATGGGCCAGGACCCGATTGAGTATCAATCAAACACGTGGCACACGAACCTTGATACCTATGAACGCATTCTCGAAGATGATGTGAAGAAGGACGCGGTCGAAGTGGCCTGGTGTGCCTATCAACTGGCCATGCGCGACGATTTGCTGCCGCGATTTGCGGGGGCCGACATGCCGGCGCCGCCACCGACACCAACGCCTGAGGCGACGCCCAGTCCCAAGGTGCCGGCGACGGTCAGGCCGAAGAATTGAACCGTCTAAGTACCCCGAGCGCGAGCGGGGGGATCGATTGCGCGAGCTACTCAGTCAACGACTCGCCATGTTCGACTCTTCAGGAGATCGGCGCAAAGCCAGGTTCTAACAGCGCATACAACGAATCCTTTGCGTAACTGAGCACTGGATCCCCTCGCTGGCGCTCGGGGTACTAAACAGTTTTGGGTTTAAGTGTTGTCTGGAGCGATCACCAACACAGTCATTGTGCTGATTGGCTTTGCCGGAACCGGCAAATACACGATCGGGCGCGAAGTGGCCGATCGTATGGGTGCGAAGCTGATTCATAACCATCTGATCAATAACTCGCTGTTCACAGCGATCAACGCCGATGGGGTGACGCCACCGCCGCCGGGGATCTGGCCCAAGGTAAGAAAGATCAGACAGGTCGTTTATGAAACAATTCGCTTCGNTCCGGGACGTGTTTGGCAGCTCCATCCGCAGGCGCTCAGGCCCCGGCGCGGCTTTCGAGNCAAAGCCAGGATTAACGGNTGTGCTTTCGACAGCGCGATTGTCCCACGTCAGAAGCGATGGTTTCTGTTGGTGGATGCTGATATTGCGCGATCAGCCGGCGTGTCCGTCGCAGACAGAGTTCAGGTAACGGTCGAACCGTTGTGATCGCCGAAATCACGCGACTGCTTCGATGGTGCTCGTTTTGATCAGCGGGCGCGGGTAATTGTAGCGGGAAGGTTTGCGGCGCTTGTCTTCATACATTGCGCGATCCGCCTGGGCCATCAGCTCCTCAATCGAATAACGATCTTCATCAAAATTCGCGACCCCGACACTGACCGAGAGATCATAAGGCCGGGTACGCTGAGCGTTGCTGGCGTCAAACTTCTCCTGCAACCGCTGCATCAATATCTCGCCGCTCTCTTCCGGATCGATGGCCGCCAGAATCACGAACTCATCGCCGCCCAGCCGCGCAATAATATCCGAACTTCGGAACGTTTCCTTGAGTATTTCCGCGGCCTTGGCAAGCGCGCGGTCGCCTTCATGGTGACCAAGCGAATCGTTGATTTCTTTCAGCCCATCAAGGTCGGCATATACCACCAGCGGCGTCTTTTCGTCGCGGCGAATCGCAGCTACATGTTGTTCGGTCACCGCCAGAAAACCACGGCGGTTGTAAAGTCCGGTTAGTTCATCGATAAGTGACAAGCTCTGCAGCGCCGCCTCGGCACGTTTGCGTTCCGTGATGTCCTGAATCTGGAAAATAAAATGTGCCGGCTGTTCATCAACGTCGCGCACGAGGGATACGCTGTTGAGTGCCCAGACGACTTCGCCATCACGGTGAACATAGCGCTTTTCGACCTGTGACGTCGGTGTCTGGCTCTGCAACAGGCGATAGAGGTTCGCCAGATCGTTGCCAATATCGTCCGGATGCGTGACCGCCTGGAAATCCATTTTCAGCAATTCTCGCTCGGCGTAGCCGAGGAGGTTGCAAAGCGAGCGGTTGACGCGCAACCATGAACCCTGCGGCGAAACCAGCGCCATTCCGATGGCGGCATAATCAAATGCATTGCGAAAATGCTCTTCAGTTTCTCGCAACGCCTTGCTGATTCGCTCCTGTTCGGCGATGTGCCGGTTCAGCTCTTCAACGTGACGACGCGCCTGTTCTGCCTGAGCCGCTGCCCCGTCAACGTTCTTCATATAAGTCCAATAGGTAAAAGTAAACGATGGCAATGATGGGAATCGTCGCNCTAAAGGCAAAGAAACCGATGTCGCCGATAAAGCGCGCGATAATACCTGCGGCTGAAGCGCCGGCCAAATAAGTAATCGACGTCCAAAGGTAATTAGTGGTCCATGATCTCCAGATCGCATGATCTGTTTTCAGCGCTTCATTAACGGCGACCAGCAGCGAGTTCGTCAGATACTGGACCAGCCCCATGATGCAGACCATCACCAGGTAGTTCGGAGAATAGAAATCGTGAGTGCGCAGCAATTCACCAAACAGCAGCCGCACCGTCCAAACCGTGAGAAATGTCGTACAGGCCATGACCGCGGCGTTGAAAAAATGGGTTCGCTTGAGGCGACCTATGCGGACCGAAGCGCACACGGCTTCAACTGTGGCCAGCAGGATTGCCGCCTCGCCACCAAACAGCAGCAGCGAAAGAAAGATGAACGTATCTGAGACTGAGATGTGAGCTTTGACGCGCGGAATCGGAATGCAGAGGCGGGGACCGATTACGACTGTGGAAAGGGCCAGTAGCAGAAAGCGTATATCAAGTTGTTCCCGCGTCAGATGGGCGAACGAGAACGCTAAGACGCCGGCGCCTGCGATGATAACTGCCGAAAAGTAAATCTGGCTGATTCGTGTCCGGCTCATGGTCGGGGCCTGAAGGGAGAGACCCACCACCACGGCAGCAATGAGTGTACCACGCTATAATCAACTGATTTCCTGAGGAAATACGCGGATCGGAGACCAGCACCGTCAGAACGGCGGCGTCAGGTTGAACGGGTCATCATCATTCTGATTGATTGGCAATTTGGTTCATTCGGTCCCATGGATTTAACGCCCAGCTGTTCACGCGTCGTCTCTCTGCGTGCTGCGAAACTCTTAAGAGGCTCTTTGAGTCGATCCGGCTGGTACGTTAGAATGCGGCGATCGTATTTTCCATAAAGGATTCATCGTAATCTGTGTTAGCCCTTATTGCCGCGACGGTTAAGCCTGACTTGTGCTTGAACAACGGTTGGTTTTGTCCACCACCGCTAACGGGTGATCTGTGTATTGACTCGCCGGGTTACTGTGATCCCATTTACAAGACAGCCGCCAATATCAGTCCGCTTTACCAGTTTGATGCGTTTGATTGGACGGTGTTGATCATCTACTTCACCATTCTCACCGTGCTCGCTATCTATGGCGTGTACCGCGTGAAACAGGTGATCGAGTTTTGGCGCTATTCCCGTTTTCCGCCTCGCGCCAAGGATCAGTTTCCGGATGACATACTGCCTCAAATTACCATTCAGCTGCCGCTCTTCAATGAGATGTACGTCGTCGAGCGTCTCGTCAAGGCGGTAACGCAAATCGATTACCCGCGCGATCGAGTTGAGATTCAGGTACTCGACGATTCAACCGACGAAACCGTGAACATCGCGCGCGCCACAGTTGAGAATTACGCGGCGCAGGGTTACGACATTCACTACATTCATCGTGATGACCGGACCGGCTTCAAGGCAGGCGCTTTGGAGAATGGCATGAAGAGCGCGAAGGGAGAATTGATCGCGATCTTTGATGCCGATTTTGTTCCCAAGTCTGATTTCCTCCGCAAGCTGGTTCACTTTTTCACGGACCCGACCGTGGGCTGTGCGCAGATGCGCTGGGCCCACATTAATGGTTCCTACAATCTGCTGACGCGTCTCCAGACGATCATGCTCGACGGCCATTTCGTGATTGAGCAGACAACGCGCAATCGTACCGGGAACTTTTTTAATTTCAACGGTACCGCGGGCATCTGGCGCCGGGAAGCAATCGAGTTAAGCGGCGGCTGGCAGCACGACACGTTGACCGAAGATACGGACTTGAGTTTTCGCGCCCAATTAATGGGTTGGCGTTTCGTTTATCTGCTTGACGAAGAAGCCCCGGCGGAAATTCCGGTCGAAGTTAATGCCTTCAAAGCACAGCAACGTCGCTGGGCAAAGGGCGTGCTGCAGGTTTGGTTCAAGTTGTACCGGCGGATCTGGTATGCCGACTTACCGCTGCGCGTGAAGTTGGAAATGTTCTTTCGGCTAACCGGCAACATCAGCTATCCGCTAATGATCGTCGCCAGCTTTATGCAGTTTCCGTTATTGCTGGTCCGTTACAACCAGGGCCTGCACCAGCTTATGATGTTGGACGTACCGCTGCTTTTTTTCTCGACGGTGTCGGTGGTTCTATTCTATGGCTCCGCGGTTTGGTATCTGGACAAAGAACGTAGTTCGCGTCTGCTGCATTTGCCTCTGGTAATGAGCCTCGGAATCGGCCTGGCGTTTTCGAATGCGCGCGCAGTGCTGGAAGCGTTGGCAGGTGTAAAGTCTGAGTTCGTACGCACGCCAAAATACCGCGTCGAAAAGACCGATGACGAATCCTGGAAGCGGAAGAAGTACAAGCGCAAGCACGGGTGGTTGCCGCTGCTCGAGCTGAGCTTTGCCATCTACTTTGTATTTGCCATTGCCTATGCGTTGCGCATGCACATGTGGGGGCCAATCTTCTTCCTGTTGCTGTTTTGTTTCGGTTATGGATACATGGGAATTCTAAGTTTGTTGCAAACGGCCGGCGGCAAGCGATTGGACGCCGTATGGCGCCGAAAAAGCGCTGTCGCCCGGCCATAGCGTGCGCTAGAATATCGTAACCCGAACTGCGTTGCAGGCGTCTTAGGTTGCGAAACTCGCAACTAGAATCGCGCTCTCGCGAACAATAGCGAACAAATTAACGGAGGATTTTCGAATGAAGAGACTATTTCTGATTGCCGGACTGGCAGCGGCATTCTTGCTGCTGGTGGTCGCGGCCAGTGCCCAGAAGGCGAATTTCGCCGGCACCTGGAACCTGGATAAGTCCAAGAGCCAGGGATTGAGCCAGCGACTGCAGGGCGCGGACAGTGTGACCTGGACCATAACTCAGGATGACAAGACCATCTCGGTCGACCAGAAAGTTACCGGCGGTCAGCCCCCGGCGGGCGGTGGCGGTGCCGGCGGTGGTGGTGGAGCGGGTGGCGGCGGTGGTCGTGGTCCCGGAATGGGCGGACCGCAGAGCTATAACCTCGACGGCAAGGAAGCTACCAGCGACCTGAACTTTGGTCAGGCTACGGGTAAACTAACCACTAAGGCTACTTTGTCCGGCGGCGTCGTCGAGCTAATGCGCAAGACCAGCTTCACGGGTCAGGACGGCACCGAGCGCGTCAACAGCACTACTCAGAAGCTTTCGCTCTCCGGCGATGGCAAGACGCTGACGGTGGTTGCCCACACCGAGGGCGGACGTGGCGGCCCGACTGATTCGACGATGGTCTTCAACAAGCAGTAAATCGTCGGATTGATCCACTAATTTTACCACCNGCAATTAGGACAGAGTCGCGAGGCCCACGGCCTTGCGGCTCTGTTCTGCTTTTGTGTACACGAACCTTAGGGTAGAATCTCTTCCATTCCCATGAATGAGGTTTGTCAACAGGCAGAGCAACTGCTTAATTCCATATTTGAGTCTGCGCGATTCGACATACGCGCTTCAGGCTCGGAAACTGATGTGGGTTGCCTCTTTTCGATCGAAGGACCCGACAGTGGTCTGCTTTTGAATGAGGGCGGCGAGTTACTCGATGCGCTGCAGCAAATTCTCAATCAGGCCTACGGGCGGCTGCTGCCAAAAGGTCAGCGGATCGTTTGCGATGCCAACAACTATCGGGCGGCCCGAGAATCAGAACTCCGGGCGATGGCTGAGCATGCGGCGCGCCAGGTTCGCGCGACCGCATCTCCATTCGTGTTCGGGCCAATGGAAGCGAGCGAACGACGCGTAATTCATATGTCGCTGGCTGAAGAAGACGATCTGGTGACTGAATCGATCGGCGAAGGTCATGCGCGCCGTCTGCGAGTGGCGCTGAAGTAAACCTGCTTTTTTCAACCAGCCTTCCAGGTAGTAAGCTAATTCAACTCAGATCTGAGGCCGATTTGGGATTCAACTCGTGGTCCAACAGAGCGACACCATCGTTGCTTTAGCTACGCCTCCTGGCCGCAGCGGTATAGGAGTCATTCGCGTCAGCGGTTCGCAGTCGCTCCGGATTCTGCGAGTCCTCGTCGCATCTCCAGAGTTCAATCCGACTCCAAACGCCTTGACCTTGCGCAATCTGTTTGACCCGGCGACAAATCAAACACTCGATCAGGCATTCGTCTGCTACTTCAAGGCGCCCCATTCATTCACCGGCGAAGATGTGGTTGAGTTTCACTGTCACGGCTCACCGCTTTTGTTGCGTGCGATCATCGATGTGACGCTGAGCCTTGCGGCGCGAATGGCGAGTCCAGGCGAGTTCTCATTACGCGCAGTTGCCAATGGCAGAATGAAATTAAGCGAAGCCGAGGCTATTCGCGATCTGATCGATGCTCAAACCGACGCAGCCATACGCCAGGCGACCAGACAAATGCAGGGAGCCATCTCCAGCGCTCTGCAGCCGCTCAAAGATCAACTTCTGAAGGTGATCGTGCGGCTCGAGTCATCGCTCGAATTCGTAGAGGACGATCTGCCGCATACCGAACAGAACCAGATGGTCGCTGCTTTACAGGGCGTGCGCTCGCAGTTTGAGCAAATGACCGGAACTTTTCGCCGCGGCCGCCTGCTGCGCGACGGCCTGAAGGTTACTTTGGTGGGCCGGCCCAATTCCGGCAAGTCCAGTCTTTTCAATATGTTACTGGGACACGGCCGCGCCATAGTGACGCACATCCCGGGGACGACCAGAGACGCGATCACAGAATCAATCGGCGTCCGGGGCATTCCCATCAATATTACCGACACTGCCGGCCTCCGCGTCTCGACGGACGAGGTCGAAGCGATTGGGGTTGATCGCACCAAGCGGGAAGCCGCCGACTCTGATCTCTTGATTGTGGTGGTTGACGGGTCGCAACATTTGACTCCGGAAGATCAGGTGGTCCTCGCAGAGACCTCTAACCGGCGTCGCATAGTGGCCCTGAACAAGAGTGACCTCGGGACCTTTTCAAGAGCTCGGCTCGGCGAATACTTCCCTGCTCAAGACCAGTCGCTTAACTCTATTTGTGTATCGGCAAAAACCGGATCCGGTATCGAACAGTTGCGAGAGGCGATAGCGCAGCCGTTTGTGAATGGCAATCTCAACGGCGAAGGTTTGCTGATAACAAATGCCCGCCACCACGACTTGCTGGTGCGCGCAACCGAAGCCATACGGTCTTCCGAAAGTCTACTGATGGATCGCGCGAGCGAAGAGTTGACGCTGGTTGGTCTTCATAACGCTTTGAGGTATCTTGGAGAGCTTACCGGCGAGACGACTTCAGACGAAATACTCGGCGAGATCTTTTCGACATTCTGTATTGGCAAGTGAAATCGTTTCCGTCCCTCTGGGCTAGCGAATCGAATGGTATTCGATGAATTTTTTGACGTGGTAGTTATCGGCGGCGGCCACGCCGGCTGCGAAGCTGCATCTGCTGCCGCTCGCCTGGGAGCGAAGACTGCGCTCGTGACACTGAATCTCGATCTGATCGGTCAGATGTCGTGCAACCCGGCCATTGGCGGCATCGGTAAGGGACATCTCGTCAGAGAGATTGATGCCCTCGGCGGCATAATGGGCCGGGTCATCGATCGGACCGGGATTCAGTTTAGACTGCTCAATCGATCGCGAGGACCTGCTGTCCGGGCCCCGCGCGCGCAAGCCGATCGCACCTTATACCGGCTCC
>AP72_2010_repI_A01DRAFT_1000049_pt1 | contig 16581 bp, 10 predicted proteins | sample AmaPasreplicIA01_FD_9191 | JGI IMG/M metagenome (IMG submission 9191) | reverse complement strand
TTGGTCGGCTGCTATTTCCCTGGGAACGACTTACGATCCAGATCGGATAGGTTTGATGATTCTCGATGGCCGTCTGGCTGATGCGCGGCGAGAGTTGGAGGCCTACACGCAGAAAGCCCCCGACGACGAGGACGGGTGGTTAATGCTCGGCGACGTCTATCGCGCTTTGGGTGACGACGCCCGAGCCCGCGTAACCGATGCGCGTGCGGCCCAAATAGCGCCTGAATATGTGGGGCTGCGGCGACCCAACCTGCGCGCTCTGTCGACCTCCAGTCATGGCGCAGAAACTCCCAAAGGCTCATCAATCCCGGTACAGCTTGAGCGGGCTTATATGGCCCGGAACTATCCGGCGGCGGCAACGGATGTTATCAACCGGTTTGCGCCGGGTGATCGCACTGTGCACTGCATCGTCGACCTCAACCAGGCGCGTACCGGTACCCTGGTCCGCTTTATCTGGAAGACGGTACAAGTCGCGGATTCGCAAAACGAAGTAATCAAGACGGTCGACTACACTACTAAAGCGGGCGAAAGTGAAGTTCACGGAAATTTAACTCTGCCGCGCGACTGGCCGCGAGGAACTTACCGGACTGACGTTTACGTCAACAACGCACTGGTAAAAAGTGTTAATTGGTCAGTCGAGTGATGACCAAAGGGGAGCGAGGGTCGCGCCGTCAGGTTCGCGACCCTATCAGATAGTTATCCCCGCCAGCGGCCCTAAAATATCCGCCGGCTGTTCCGCAACAAGAATCCCAGGACCAATCCGGCAGCTGCGGAGATCAAAATCGCCTGGCCCGGTTTACGACGAGCATAGTCCTTTGCTTCGTCGGCAATTTCATTGAAGTTCTTCCCTTGCAAATCCTTGAACTTGTCACCCAGGACGCGCGCCTTGTCCTCGATGTAGTCGCCGGCGCGCGAGGCCGCGTCGGTGAATTTTCTGCCATATTCCTGGGCGCTGTTTGAGAATTCCGACATTCCGTTATCACCTCTGCAAATAATTGATTGATCAGGATTGTTCTCAGCGTGATTGTTAGCTGTTTCCATTTTTGCCTCCTTCCCGCAGGGAACAAACTCTGCATACGACGAAACCCGGCAGCGAGTTGCGAAAAAATGGGAAACGGCCGTTGTTGTGGATTGTGGTTTTATTTACCGGGACATCATGGCGCGAGGAATTGAAACCACGAAAATGACACGAAACAAGGACTTTGTTCGTCCAGGGTTCGTGGTTTCAATTTCTGTCGACAAAGCTGTCCCGGGATTTTCACTACGAAATGACAACTTCCAATTAGAACGCTGCCAACCGGCGCCTCTGCTTGACTTTCGTTGTGAGGCAATGGTAAGTAAGCACTTACTTCAACAGACTCAGGTTTCACTTGCAAGTACAAAAAAGAATCACGGCGAACGGTACCAATGGGGCCCGCATGAGCGGCGAGAATCGGCGTCTGCAAATCCTGCGCGTGGCGATGCGCCTCTTTTCCCAGCGGGGATTTCGCGGCACCACTACCAAAGAGATCGCCCTGGCGGCGGGCGTTTCGGAAGCAATGGTGTTCCGGCACTTCGCGACCAAGGAGGAGCTTTACAGCGCCATCCTGGATCACAAAGCCTGCCTGCACGACAGCATGGATCCGCTGCAAGCGGTCGCCCACGCAATTGCCACCAGGGATGATCGCGCGGTGTTTGAAGGTCTGGCGCTGGACGCGTTGAATCAACATGATTGCGATCCGGAGTTTCACCGGCTGTTGCTGCATTCGGCGCTGGAAGAACATGAGCTGGCCCAGATGTTCTGGGAAAAAGTTGTCAGGCGCGGCTATCGCTCGCTGCGCGGTTACATTCGCGAGCGCCAGCGCGAAGGAGCCCTGAAGCACATTGAACCGCTGGTGGTTATCAGAGCCTTCGTCGGCATGATCATTCACCACTCGATGACGAACAATCTGTGGGACCGTAAACAGCAATTGCTGAAAATTTCGAACCGGGCAGCGGCCCGTCTGTTTACCGATATTCTCCTGCATGGCGTGGTGGCGGCTCCGGTCACTCGTCGGCGACCAAAAGTTACTCAAGGCAGAAAGCGATCGAACCGATGACCCGTTCCCAGTTCGTGAAATTGATAATGGTGCTGAGCCTGGCGACGATTGCCGGCGGCGCGCTGTCGGCTTGTAAGCGTTCGAATGGTCAGACAAACGGCGCGGCTTCGGCGAGCCCGACTCCGGCGGTCGTTGAAGTCAGCACGATGGCGGCCGTCTCACGACAATTGCCGCAATATTTCGAAGCTACCGGTAGCCTCGCCGCCAATGAACAAACCGACGTGGCCCCGGAGACCGCGGGCCGCGTGGCAGCAGTGGGAGTTGATATCGGCAGCTCAGTTAAACGTGGTCAGATGTTGGTACGTCTGGAAGACGCGGACTTCAAAGATCGAGTGCAGCAGGCGCAGGCCCAGCTTGATCAGGCTCGGGCCACGCTTGATCAAAACCGGGCGAAAATCGGATTGAAACCCGGGCAGAAGTTCAACCCGGAAAATGTTCCCGAAGTTGCCGCGGCGCGGGCCGCGCTTGATCTGGCAGATAAGAACTTGCGGCGTTATGAAAAGTTGCTGGAAAGCGGTGATGTGTCGCGGGCGACTTACGATCAGCAGAAGTCTCAGCGCGATCAGGCCTCCGAGCAGTACAAGGCCTTGATTCATCAGGCGGAACAGAATTTCGCCGCAATTGCCAATTCGCAGGCGGCGGTCGACGCTGCGCAATCGAATCTGTCTTTGGCGCAACGTAATCTGACCTACACGACGGTCACGGCGCCGATCGCGGGTTATGTTTCTGATCGGCCCGCCGACGTCGGTGAATACATTTCGCCGCAGCAGAAAGTCGCCACCCTGGTCAGTCTGAATCCTCTGCGCGTCCGCATCGACGTGCCTGAGCAGTCGATCCCGCAGATCCATCAGGGCGAGAGTGTTTCAGTCACAGTCTCTGCTTATCCCGATCGAAGTTTTTCAGGACGCGTGGCGCGCATCTCTCCGAACGTAACGGCTACTTCGCGCACGCTGACCGTGGAGGCCGATGTCGATAACCCGAATGCGGAACTGAAGCCCGGGCAGTTTGCGACCATTCGCGTGCTGTTGCCGCACAGTGCGCCGGCCGTGATGGTGCCGCAGCGCGCGTTGCGCACGATCTCGGGAGCGACTTATGTGTTTGTTGTCAAAAATGGCTTTGCCCAACAGCGATTAATCCAAAGCGGCCAAACCGAAGGCGACTTGGTAGAAATAAAGAGCGGCATCGCGACGGACGAAGTCGTGGCCATCAGCAATGTGGATCAATTGAGTGACGGAGTAGCAGTCAGGCAATGAGGTCCAATATCCAAAGTCTAAAGTCCAAAATGCGCTGCATTAAGTTTGGACGGTTGGACTTTGGACCTTGGACCTAGATTTTCATCATGCAAAAGCTAGCTGAGATTTGTGTTCACCGGCCGGTCTTCGCGACCATGATCATTCTGAGCATCACGGTCGTCGGGCTGTTCTCGTTTAATGCCCTGGGTGTCGATCTCTTTCCCAAAATCGATCTGCCGACCATCACCGTCACGGTTATAAATCCGGGCGCTTCACCTCAGGAAATTGAAACTGAAGTCACCGATAAGGTCGAAGGCGCGGTCAATACCATCAGCGGTATCGATGAACTGCGTTCGACGTCAGTCGAAGGTGCGTCACAGGTTTTCATCACCTTTCTGCTCGAAAAGAACGCCGACGTGGCGGCGCAGGAAGTACGCAACAAAGTCGATCTTATCGTCAACGACCTTCCGGCCACGGCCGAGCAGCCGATTGTCCAGAAGCTCGATACCGACGCGACACCTGTGCTGCGCATAGCAGTCTCGGGACCGCGCAGTCTGCGCGAAGTGACCGACATCGCCGACAAGCAAATCAAGCGCCGGATCGAATCGATCAACGGCGTCGGTAGTGTCGATATCGTCGGCGGCCGCTTGCGCGAAATCGAAGTCTGGGTCGACCCCGACAAGATGCGCGCTTTCAACGTCACCGCAGCTGACGTCGCCAACGCGGTTAAGTTGCAAAACATGGAAGTGCCCGGAGGGCGCGTTGAGAACGGCCAGCGCGAACTGACAGTCCGCACGATGGGGCGCCTCATCGACCCAACGGAATTCAACAACCTCGTCGTCGCCAACCGCGGAGCTTATTCCGTGAAGCTGAGCGACATCGGCTATGCCGAAGACGGAGCGGAAGAACAGCGCACGGAAGCGCGTCTGAACGGGCAGCCGGCAGTCACGCTCGTAGTTTCAAAACAATCGGGGCAGAACACAGTCGCGGTGGCGGAAGCAGTGAAGGAGCGGCTTGTGGAACTGCAGCCGACACTGCCGCGCGACATCAAAACTCAGCTGGTCGGAGACCAGACTATTTTTATTAAAGCGGCGCTGCATGCAATAAACCTGCATCTGGTTGAAGGCAGCATCCTGGCGGCGATCGTGGTCTTTGTCTTTCTCTGGAGTTTTCGTTCGACCATTATCGCTGCGATTGCTATACCGACCTCAATTATTGCCACCTTCGGTTTGATGGCCGCGATGGGGTTCACGCTGAACCAAATCACGATGCTGGCGTTGACGCTGATGGTCGGCATTGTGATCGATGACGCGGTGGTCGTACTGGAAAACATCTTTCGCTTTATTGAAGAGAAAGGTATGCCTCCCTTTCAGGCCGCCATCGAAGGGACGCGCGAGATCGGGCTGGCCGTGACCGCGACCACGCTCTCGTTGCTCGCGGTGTTCCTGCCCGTCGGATTCATGGCCGGGATTGTGGGCCGCTTCATGTCGTCGTTCGGCTTTACGTCTTCATTTGCGATTGCGGTTTCATTGCTGGTCTCATTCACGCTGACGCCGACCCTGGCAGCTCGTTTGATCAAGCGCAAGCAGCTGCCGGCCGGACCCGGCAAGCATCCCGTCTCTCCGCAGTCAGGTGGAGAAAGGACCTCGCTGGCCCAATTCAAGGACAAATACAATCAGGCGCAGTCGAAGGAAGGCCGTTTCTATCGCCCGATCGATCGCACCTATACCTGGATGCTCAAGTGGTCCATGGCCCATCGATGGGCGATCGTGGTGCTGTCGCTACTGGTGATCGTGAGCATCCTGCCGTTGTTTAAGTACGTCGGCAAAAACTTCCTGCCGGTCGACGATCAAGCGCAATTCGAGATCAATGTACGCGCGCCCGAAGGTTATACACTTTCGGCCACCTCTGCGCTTGCTGAACGCATGGCTGCCGACACCAGGAAGTTACCCGGTGTGACCGACACGCTGGTGACCATTGGCAGCGGGCAGCAGCAGGTCGTAAACCTCGCGAATATTTATGTGAAGCTATCGCCAATTGAGGAACGAAGCCTCTCGCAGAACGATCTGATGCTGCGCGCGCGCTCGGAAATTGTCGGCAAATATCTCAAAGAATTTCCCGATCAGCTGCGCACGAGCGTCAACCCGGTAGCGGCCATCTCGGGGGGCGGCTCTCGCAACTCCGATATTCAGTTTGTGATCGGCGGACCCGATCTGGACAAACTGACAAAGTATTCGGATGACATGCTGGCGAAGATGAAGACAATTCCCGACCTCGTCGACGCCGACTCGTCGCTGATTTCGGGCAAGCCTGAACTGCGGGTAGAAATCGACCGCGCGCGGGCCGCGGACCTGGGGGTGCGCATCGGCGACATCGCGCAATCGCTTAACACGATGGTGGCCGGCGAAAAAGTTTCGACATTCAATGCCGGCACCGATGAGTACAACGTAAGGGTGCGGGCAACCGGCGAATTTCGTGCGAACGCCGACAGCCTGAGGCGTTTAATGGTGGCCTCGCAAAAAGTTGGCTGGGTGAGTCTGGATAATCTGGTCCATGTCGAAGAGTCGACCGGACCCTCGGCGATTGACCGGCTTAACCGCCAGCGCCAGGTGACCCTTACGGCAAACGTAAAACCCGGCGGCTCGCAGGCTGCAATCATCAATCAACTGACCCAGTTCGCCAGGGACGAGCATATGGACACGGCCTACACGACGGGCCTGGCCGGCCGATCGAAAGAACTCGGGCGCACGGGTTATTACTTCCTGCTGGCGATCATTCTGTCGTTCGTCTTCATGTACATGGTCCTGGCGGCGCAGTTCGAATCGTTCATTCACCCGATCACGATTTTGCTGACCCTGCCACTCGCGATCCCGTTCGGCATCGTTTCGCTGCTGGTGACCGGTCAAACAGTCAACATTTTCTCAGGCCTTGGTTTATTGCTTCTTTTTGGCGTGGTCAAGAAAAACGCGATTTTGCAGATCGACCACACGAACGGACTGCGCAAAAAAGGAATGGAGCGGTTTGATGCCATCATTCAGGCCAATCGCGATCGTTTGCGCCCGATCCTGATGACGACAATTGCGCTGGTCGCCGGCATGATGCCGCTGACACTTTCGAGCGGGCCGGGCTCCGGTACTAATCGATCTATTGGCGTGCTGGTCGTTGGCGGCCAGTCACTCTGCCTTTTGCTGACGCTCTTGGCGGTGCCGGTCTTCTATTCGTTGTTTGACGATCTCAGCCGCAGTCGCGTCTGGTCGCGTCTCGGGGTGTTGTTTGGCGCGGTATTTGGCAGGGCGCGCCGTCGTGCCGCGACTGCGACTGCCTCATTACTGAGTTTGATTACTAAGCAATGAAGAGATCGAGTAGGTGCGTTGTCAATCAAGCTCGATCAAAAGGATCTACTATGAGGTTATTAGATCGTTTCATTTCGCGCCTTTGGCGCAGCACCTGGCGAGCCTCCGGCTTTCCGTGGGCGAATGTATTCAAACCAAGCGAAGCTACGCTTCGCCAGATCCGAAGCGGAGCTTCGGAGGGATGGGCACGGGCGCCGGTGAGCCAGAGGCTCACCGCAAGGTGCTGCGCCAAAGGCACATTATCTCTGTCGCCGAATTCAATTGGTTTGGCCTCCGCCCTGATGCTGATGTTTGCATCTGTAGCTGTTAGTCAGCAAGTTGCGCAGACACCCGCGAACTCACCTTCACCCGTGGTCTCGGCGCAACAGACCGTTAAGGTCCCGGCTATCGCCGTCGATTATAAAGGCGACACCAGCTCGCCTTTGCCATCGTTGACACGGGTTGGCGTCGACACGACTGATCAGCAGCCGCTTAGCCTGCGAGACGCGATCGCCCTGGCGCTCCGAAACAATAAGGACATTGAGGTCGCGCGCGACAACGTAAAGATTGCCGAATATGATCTGATCACCGCGCGAGGCTCCTACGATCCGCGACTCACGGCGCAGAATTATTTCGAACGCATCGAGACGCCGGCCACCAGTGTGCTCAGCGGCGCGTCACGGCTCGAAACCGACGACATTACCGGGACCGCGCGCTTCGAGGGTCTCTCGCCGAAGTATGGCGGCAGCTATCACATCGATTTCTCATCCGTTCGTTTGAACAGCAATAGCGTTTTTAATGTGCTGAATCCTTCGTACCCGACGGCGCTCACCTTTAGCTATGTGCAGCCGCTGGTGCGCGGGCTGCGGTTCGATTTGCCCCGGCGGCAGATCGAGGTCGCCAAGAAAAATCTTTCCCTCACCGATGCGCAGTTTCGCCAGCGCGCGATCGAAGTGATCACTAATGTGCAGCATTCTTACTGGGACCTGGTGTTCGCATTGCGCAACCTCCAGATTCAACGTGACTCACTGACCGATGCGCGTGAGCAGCTGGCGCACAACCGTCGCATGGTGGCTGAAGGGTCGTTGGCCCCGATTGATGTCGTGGCCGCAGAGACTCAGGTGGCGAATTTTGAACAGTCGGAGTCCAGCGCGCTCGAAGACGTCAACCGCACCGAAAACAACTTAAAGAACATGATTGCTGAGAATCAGCAGGCCAGGCTGTGGAACCTGTCGATCATTCCCAGCGATCAGGTCGATCTGACTGTGCCGCAGATCTCTTTGCCTGATGCTTTGAAACTGGCTACAGATAATCGTCAGGAGTTGAAGCAGTCGGATCTGGCGCGCGAGATCAATCTGCTCGATCAAAAGCTTTATCGCGATCAAAGTAAACCTGAAATCGATATCGTCGGCAGTTACGGCATGACCGGTAATGCGGGCACACAAGTAACCACTCCGAACCCGCTGACCACCAGCAACGATCAACTGCGCACGCGCGTAAACGAGTTGTCGGCGCTCTCAGGGCTACAGCCGTTGCCGGCGCCGCCCACCGTCACGATCCTCCCGGACCTGTTCGGCGGATATTTTCAATCGCTGTCGAACCTGGGTTCGAACCAATTCAACAACTTCCGCGTCGGCGTTTCGATCAGTTTGCCGCTCCATAATCGCACCGCGGAAGGCCAGCTGGGGCATGCGCTGGTTGAGGGGCAGCGCATCGCTACTCAACGCGAGCAACTGGAACAGTTGATCCAGGTCGAAGTGCGGAATGCGTTGCAAAGTTTGAGCACGACTGAAGCGCGTCTCCGATCGGCCGCGGTAGCCAGGTCGACTGCCGAGCAGCAATACGAAAGTGAGAAACGCAAGCTGGACGCAGGACAATCAACCGTTTTCCTGGTGCTGGAAAGACAGACAGCGTTAGCGGTGGCGCGGGGTAACGAGCTGCGGGCCCAGACGGATTTGAATAAAGCTATTGCTGAACTGCAACGGGCCACCGGTAATTCGCTGACGGCGAACAACGTCACCGTCACGGCCCATTGATCGATTCGATCAGGAGTCCGGAAACATGCAGCGGAAGAAACTTCCCCGAGTAATTCTTCTCCTTGCAGCGCTGGCCGTCTTGGTAGCCGGCGGCTTCCTCGTCTGGTGGTTTTTAATCCGGCAACCACCTGTGCCGCACAATATAATCGTTCTCAGCGGTCGTATTGAAGGAGACGATTCGACGGTCGCCACCAAAACCGCGGGCCGGATTCGCGAAATTCGCGTGCGCGAAGGTGACGTAGTAAAAGCCGGCGATGTGATTGCGTTGCTTGATGCAGATCAAGCGTCGGCCCGCGAGCAGCAGGCGCGCTCTGCTTCGCAAGAGGCAGCGGTGCGCGTCACCAGGTCGCAACAGCAGATCTCAGTTCTACAGGAGCAGCTGAAGCAGGCGAATCTCAGCGTGGACCAGGCCAGGGAGGATGCCGAAGGACGGGTGCACCAGGCCGAGGCGCAGGTCGCAACCGCCGAAGCGAATCTGGCGCAGGCGCAGGCGGGTTATGACCAGGCCCGTTACGACGTCGAGCGTTTTACGAAATTAGCGCGCAGCGGTGATGTTTCCGATCGGCAGCGCGAGCAGGCGCGCACGGCTGCTGAGAGTCAGGCGGCCATAGTCGAATCGGCTAAAAGACAGCTCGCCGCGGCCCACGCCGCGTTGACTACGGCGCGGGCAAATTTGAAGAACCCTCCCATCAAATCTTCTGCCGCTGCGGCAATCCAGAAACAGATTGATCAGGCGCAGTCAGACGTCGCCGCGGCCCAAGCCGACGCCGAGCGATCGCGCGCGCAGGTAACAGAAGCGACCGCGAACGTTTCCGATTTGACTGTGCTTGCCCCATTCGACGGCACGATTGCGACCCGAGTCGCGGAACCGGGGGAAGTAGTCTCGCCGGGAGCTGCCATCGTGACGATGATCGATCTCAACAAAATTTATCTGCGTGGTTTCGTGCCGGAAGGAGATATCGGGCGAGTAAAGTTGGGCCAGCCCGCGCGCATTTACCTTGATTCGAGCCCGAAGACTCCAATCGACGCAACTGTTTCGCGCATCGATCCGGAAAGTTCGTTTACTCCGGAAAACACTTACTTTCGGGATGAGCGTGTCAAGCAGGTCGTGGGAGTTAAATTACTGATCACCCATCCAAGCGGCGCTGCCAAACCCGGTATGCCCGCCGATGGCGAGATTCTGGTCGAAGGCAGCAGCTGGCCTCGGGACACGGGCCGGCGATAACCGTAAGCGCTGAAGGCGCGACATATGTCACCTCGAGATACTAAACGTAGCGCGGAGTTGTCTTTCCTGACGATCATATATTCGCGCTTTCAGCGCTCGGTCCCGTTCTCCGAAAGCTCCCGGCCCGTTGGGCGGGGGCTATTACATTTCGCGCCTTTGGCGCTGACCGATCTCACCCAGCTCTGAGGACATTGGTACAGAGGCAATGGAAAATTTAGGCTTTAGCACAAGCACTTCTCAGCCGGCACCTCCCCTGCTAACAACCATCAAACACGATTCGCACATCGCCATAGAGGTTAGTGATCTGCATAAATCATATGGCCCGATCCATGCGGTGCAGGGGATCGATCTGGAAGTAAGAAAAGGTGAGATCTTTGGTTTGATCGGTCCCGACGGCGCCGGAAAGACTTCAGTTTTTCAAATCCTCGGAGGGGTGATGCAGGCGAGCAGTGGCGAGGCATGGATGCTGGGCCAAACGGCCCGTGACGCGCGCTCGTACGTCGGTTATCTTACGCAGGCCTTCAGTCTTTATCACGATCTCACCGTTGCCGAGAACCTGCGCTATATCGGCGAACTGCGCCGCCTGTCGGACGCAGATATCGTTAATCGAGGCGCCCGTTATCTACAGATGTTTGGCATGGATCGTTTTACGGGCCGCCTGGCGGGCAAGCTCAGCGGCGGTATGAAGCAAAAACTGTCGCTCGCCTGCGCACTGATCATCGAACCGAAGATCCTCTTGCTGGACGAGCCTACCACCGGCGTCGATCCGGTTTCACGGCGCGAATTCTGGGACGCGCTTGCCGCGCTCTCGAGTCAGGGAATTACGATCGTAATTGCCACCCCGTACCTGGACGAAGCTGAGCGTTGTCACCGCGTTTCGCTGATGCATGAAGGACGCATACATCAAACCGGAACGCCGCGCGAGTTGCGGGACCATCTGGGACTGCAAAGGCTAATAGTTCGCGCCGCAGAGTTGAGCCGGGCTGAAGATCTGCTCGATCTGACTGCGGGTATTGATGATGCGCAAAGATTTGGCGATCACCTGGACGTCATGGTCAAAGACTCGGTGGCGGGTGAGAAAGTCACCCGTGAAACACTGCAGCTGGCGGGCATCCCGGTCGCCGAGATTAAACTTGCCGCACCTACCCTGGAAAATTCCTTTGTCGCGATGCTGCGGCATGTTGAGGACGAAGTGCGGGCGACGCCGTTTCCCGTCCAGCGCAAATTTCAGGATCGCCCGAGCGAGGCAGTTGCGATTGGCGCGCGTGACCTGGCAAAAACGTTTGCCGACTTTGAAGCAGTCAAAGGCATTAGCCTCGAAGTTAAGTATGGCGAGATTTACGGCCTGCTGGGCGCGAACGGAGCAGGCAAAACGACTACGATCAAAATGCTCTGTGGCTTGCTGGAACCTACGGGGGGCGAGGCTGAACTGGCCGGCGAACGCGGTTCGTTGCGATCGAGCAAGGTCAGACAACGCGTTGGCTATATGTCGCAGAAGTTCTCGCTTTATGACGATCTAACGATTGAAGAGAACCTGGATTTCTTTGCCGGAGTCTATCGGGTGCCGCTCGCCGGGCGCGCTGAGAAGAAGCGCTGGGTTTTGTCTTTCTCGGGATTGCAGGATCGCGGCAAACAGATGACCGGCAGTTTGCCGGGTGGTTGGAAGCAGCGGGTTGCGTTTGGCGCCGCCGTGATGCACGAACCGAGCGTGCTCTTTCTGGATGAGCCTACGTCGGGTGTCGATCCGCTGGCGCGGCGCGCTTTCTGGAAGATGATCAATAGCTTTGCCGATCGTGGGATGGGGATCCTGGTAACCACGCACTATCTCGAAGAGGCGGAGCAGTGCAACCGGCTCGGCTTGATGGTCGCCGGCGAATTGGTGGCGCAGGGCACACCGTCCGACTTAAAGGCACAGCAGCATGGCTACGTGGTCGAACTGATTACCAACGCGCCGCAGCGCGCCAACAATCTGCTGAAGAGCCGGATGGAAAGTTGGCGCGTGTCGCTCTTTGGCGATCGTTTGCATGTGGTGATGGAAGAGGATAGCGAGATTGCCATCGGACAACTGACCGAGCAACTGGCGGGTGAGGGCATACAGGTAGTCAGCGCCGCCCGCGTGCCCTATTCACTGGAAGATGTGTTCATTGCGATCGTCGAGAAGATGAGGAAGGAAGGAAAGAGCGCAGAGGAGTGATCGACCGTGGCACGGGCGTCCCGCCCGTGGTCCACGCGCAAGATGCGCGTGCCACAGCCATGAAAAGAATTCGGGCCCAGGTAAAAAAGGAGCTCACGCAATTGTGGCGTGATCGTCTGACGCTGGCGTTGGCCCTCGTATTGCCGGTCCTGCTTTTGCTTTTGCTCAGCAAGGCCACTTCACTTTCAGTGAGGGACATTCCCGTGGTGGTGCAGGATCTCGACAAGACACCAATGTCACGGCAATACCTCGAGACGGTGGGAGCATCGCTTTCATTTAATCTCACCGCGTTGCCGCCGAACATCGCGCCTGAACGAGCGTTGTTGCAGAACAATGCGCGGGCGGCAGTGATTATTCCACCGCAGTTCGAACGCGATGTGCTCCGCGGTAAGAATGCCGAAGTGCAATGGCTCATTGACGGTACGGACGCAAACACGGCCAACATCATGCGCGGCAAGGCAGCCGCGGTCACTCAGGCGTTCACCGCCCAGATCCAGCCAGCCGTTCAACCGGCCGTCCAACCGCAAATTCGCTACTGGTTCAATCCCGGACGTGAAGATTTGAAGTACTTTGGTCCCGGTGTGCTGGCATTCGGCATGGCCATGTTCCCGCCGCTGCTGGCCGCGCTGGCAGTCTCGCGCGAGGGCGAGTTGAAAACCATTCTGCAAGTCTATGTGTCCAGCATCACCGCCTTTGAATACTTACTCGGAAAAGTAATCGCCTACACCATTGTCGCGTGGGGTGAATGGATAGCCAGCATGATCGTGTTGTTCGTGCTCTTTGGTTTGAGGCTGGCCGGAAACCCGGTGCCGTTGCTCCTGACAACCTTCTTCTATCTGTTCTGCACGACCTCGTTTGGCATGATGTTGGGAGCGGCAATTCCGAATCAGGCCGCCGCGATTCAGGCGACGCAACTCGGCGGGTTCCTGACTTCATTTTTGTTGTCGGGTTACATCTTTCCGGTCGAAAACATTCCCCAGCCGTTGCGCTCTCTGTCCTACATCGTACCCATGCGTTACTACCTCGAAGTAATTCGCGATGCCTTTCTGCGCGGAGGTGGTTGGGCCGCGGTTTGGCCGGCGCCGATCGCGCTGGCACTCCTGGGCGGCTTCTTTTTCTGGCGCGGCTGGTCGGTGATGAAAGATATGCAAGTAAAGGCGTAGGACTTTGTGCTTTGTACTTCGTGTTTGTTCGTGCGATTTCGTGGATCGTTCGCTGAACTCTGCAGGCAACGTTTGGAGGGTCATGGTACGAAAGAACGAGGTATCGTCCCGTGGTACCGCTTAGCAACGCTGAGCGGACTATCCACGAAATCACACGAACGAACACGAACAAAGCACGAAGTACCAAATACAAAGTACAAAGTACAAAGCCACAAGCATTAACATGTTCAAGGCCCTGTTTAACTTACGTATCTGGTCTCTTTTCGTAAAAGAGTTTCATCAGATCCGGCGCAATCGCCGCCTCGTCATCCTGCTGATCATTCCGCCCACTCTCAACATCGTTTTGTTCGGCCTGGCCCTTAATCCGACTTTTGAAAATCTGCAGTTGGGGGTGGTTGATTACAGTCGCACGCCTGAGAGCCGCGAATTGATTTCCGCGTTTACCGAAGGTCTGGTATTTAAGACTCATGCCTACTATGCCTCGACGCAAGAGTTGGGTGACGCAATCGGCCGCGGAGAGCTCGATGCCGGTCTCGTGCTTCCGTCTGATTTTGCCGAGAAACGGCAGCGCCACGAAACCGTCAACGTGCAGCTGCTGGTAGATGCGGTCAACGCGAACACCGCGACGATTTCCGGTGGGTACGCCGCGCGTATCATTGCCAGTTTCAATCAGAAGATCGCGATGTCACAGCGACCGCAAACACAAACAGCTGATTCGGCCGCGAGCGAGGTTACGTTGACGACCAATCCGGCGGCGCGGGTGATCATCACGCCGCGTCTGACTTTGCTTTATAACCCGGGCTTGAAAAGTTCTTGGTTCATCACCACCGGGATGATCGGGCTGCTGCTGGTTCTACAGGGCTCGGTCGTTTCATCCGCTTCACTGGTGCGCGAGAAAGAGATCGGCACGATCGAGCAATTGCTCATGACGCCGGCGCGCAACTCGGAGATAATCCTGGCCAAAGTAGCCCCGATTTTTCTGCTGCTGTCGTTTGATATCGCGTTGGCACTGATCGTGGTGCGGCTCGCTTTCGGGGTTCCGGTGCGCGGTAGCCTGCTGTTGTTTTTCTTTTCCGCCTCGCTCTGTATTCTGTGCGGTATTGGCCTCGGGATGATGATTGCCACCTTTACCCGCACCCAACAACAGGCGCAACTAATGAGTTTCTTCACCAATCCGCCGCTGGCACTGTTATCAGGCGCGACGACGCCCGTCGAAGCGATGCCGAACTGGTTGCAACCCGTTACGGCTGTGAATCCGGTCAAACACTTCGCGATTATTTCGCGCGGGATTCTTTTGAAGGGAAGCGGAGTCGACGTGCTTTATCCGCAGTTGCTGGCGCTGGCGGCGATTGCCGTGGTCATGGTCTCGGTGAGCGCCTGGCATTTTCGCAAGCAGCTGCGGTAGGTTGCGGGATTGGAATTCGGTGGCCAGCGTAGAGATGGTGGACCACGTGGACATGGCAGAGCCATCAGGAAAAGAGCTTTCTTCCAATCGTCAGTCTTGCCCGCCTTCACAACTCTGTCATATTCTGCTGCGGCCCGATTGAGCTGAGCGGCACATGATCCTCCGCCTGATCCTTTCCTGCGCAATTTGTCTCGGCGTCGCTTCGAGCGCTCGCGCTGAACGTCTGCCTATAAAATCTACACCTCAGCTGACGGCCTCGGGAGCAGCTTCGTCGATTATTTGATGCGCGACTCGCGTGGTTTCATGTGGTTCTGTACGCGTGACGGCTTGAGCCGGTTTGACGGCGCGCGCTTTGTTACCTATCGCGTCGGCGACAAGAACGCGCCGCCCCGTATCGAAGGGATTTATCAAACTCGCGATGGCAACTACTGGATTACCACTACGGGCGGAACCTACCGGTTCAAGGCCGCAGCGGTGCTCGAGGTGGCGTCAAATTCCGTGTTCCGCCAGAAGGAACAGAATGGGGCGTTTGTGCTGATGCAGTACTTTGGTTACCTGCGTCGCGATCCGGACACGGCTCCGGACAACGATCTGAGCGGCTACAATTTCTGGCTGAACAAACTGAATCAATTCAACGGCGATTACCTCGCTGCCGAAATGGTCAGATCGTTTCTGGTCTCGCTCGAATACCGGCAGCGATTTGGTCAGTAAAATGATCAGTAGACAGGATTGACAAGATTAACAGTGCCGGCGAGCGGATCTGTTTAGTACCCCGAGCGCTAGCGAGGGGATCAAACGGTCAAGTGTTGGGTCCAGCGAACGAACGGCCTGGGATATCGAGTCAGTAGGAAGAAGCTCTGGATCGAGAAGGATCTCAAAGACGCGATCGTTTAGATTGCATGTGAACAGGGTGAGCACATGCCTTGCTTGATCTTATGATCCCCTCGCTAGCGCTCGGGGTACTAAAGAGATCCCCCTCGCTAGCGTGACCCAACGCCTTTTCTTGCTACTTCGTGTGATTTCGGGGGTCGCTTTTAATTGCGCCAGGAGACAATCCACGAAATCACACGAACACAATCGAAGATTTGTTGACGCCCTCGCGTTGCTCTCAATACTGCTGGAAGCATGCGGCAGAGACACAACACACCACAATGGGAAGTGATCTGAGACCGTCAACCGGTGATCGATCTCGAAGCTTTGCGAAGTCAATCCGCGCAGCCATAACCAGTCGAGCTTTAAGTCCACGTCGAATACGACGGCGCTTCGCTTGAAGGTAGGTTCATTGTCGGGGAAGGGCGTGGCGAATTCTTCTTTAGTGAATAACCGGCGTGCCTGCTCGACCGTCGCTGGTTCCCAACTATTAAAGTCTACCATGATAATGGCCGGTGTAGTTTTCGGAAACCGCTTCAGGTCGTCGAGCACGGCGCGGAACTGATCGATCTTTTGCTCTACCGGAATGCGTGTTTCCGAATGGACCGAGTAGATACGCACGTCGCGCTTATCGATCGTTACCGTGGCTCCCAGCGCGACCCGCCAACGACCACCCGGCCCTTCGTGAGGCAGCACGATGCGCGTCACGTCGCGGAGCGGGTAAGGACTCAGAATTTCAACGCCGGTTTCTTCTTCCTTCTCTTTACCTGATTTGGGCAAAGGCGGCGCGGCCCAGGCGTAGTACATCCCGAGAGCGTCCGCCAAAGCTCGCGCGTTGTTTGTTTTGCGAGTTCTTTCCTTTGCCCGATCTACTTCCTGAAGCGCGATGAGCGATGCCTGTTTCGCCCTCAACCAATCCGCAATTTGTTGCAGCTCGGGCCCAGCGCGCCAGCGAATGTTGTAAGTCACAACGGTGATCTGTGTGGGAGCCTTCGCATGATCCGCCACCCTGGGTGCGCGGCCTGTCTCGAGCAAATTAGTCTCTT
>AP72_2010_repI_A01DRAFT_1000047_pt1 | contig 16848 bp, 8 predicted proteins | sample AmaPasreplicIA01_FD_9191 | JGI IMG/M metagenome (IMG submission 9191) | reverse complement strand
TGGTTTGGAGTGCTGAAACCATACCGGCGTTCTGGCATTGGAAGTGCCGCAATCGACTTCATGGAGACGGAGGCGCGCCGCGTCGGTTGCAGGCGGCTGATTTCCTACATCCAGAAAGGGCCGCAACCCCTCACCTTCTACAAGTCTAACGGCTTTTCTGAATACCCGATTTTTAACGTCGAAGTGGACGACCCGCAGGTGATGTACATATCGAAAGAAATTGATATTATGAAATCCGATAAAAATCTATAATTTAGAGGAAAATCCAATACTTTGTGTAATTGCTTTAAAAATAAACAGGCTAACAAGCAACCCCAGCAACAGGGTGGCCAAGCCGTCTTCAAGGGACCGCAAACCGGTCAGTCTCTAAACGAAATTCAAAAAACCAATCCTCCCAGCAAAGGCCAGCGTTATCAGCAACGGATGATCAATGGCGTGTGGAGACTAATCCCAATGACATAAATGGCAGTACCGCTCGAAATAGTGGCCCAGCAGACGGAAGATTTAGTTCTACAGAACTACCGTGTACCCACCGACTTTTTTACCCTCGATGATTACATCTTCAACTGCGCAGCTACAGCGGCCAAACTCTACCAGACGCTTTACGAAAAAGAATACGCGCGCATGCGCGCAGCCGGCGAAGACGATGAGGTCGTTGCTTTCTCAAATGATTTTTTGAGTGATCAGTTCCTGGAAGTCAAGTCCAGTGACGACGGATACATTGCAAAACTCAAAGAACAGGTTTTTAGTTTTGCTTACGATCAATCCAACGTTGGAATACAAAATGTTTTTTGCTCACTTCCAAAACCGTCATTCGAACTGGAACGCGGCGATATTGATGAGTTCTGGCAATACGATTTCCTGCCGAAGACAAACAAGATCTTCTGGGCGATCGACGGTGGTGTTATCAGGCTCAAACCACAAGGCATCTGCAATGTGAAAGAGATCCGCGTGATCTATGTGCCTGAGATAAACGCGAAAAATCCAAAGACAGAACTGCCGGATGGAATTGTGAGTGATGTAATAACGGGCACAGCGAATATGATGCGCTCACTGAATCAGAACTGGGTACAAAAAACTGTACTGGATGAAAATCCAAATAAGATCGTTGCCGGTGAAACAAACATTGCGCAGGCGCGCGAAACCTTACGTGAAACTGTAGCGAGATAATGGCACAATGCCCCACATACCTGCTATCCGAATGTGTTGACAACTACTTCATGAGTCGTCAACTCTCAAAGAAAAAATATTATGCCTCCTACATGGTGATCGCAAAAAATGTGTGGCAGAAACTTTTTCGCAACACTATCTGGGCAGTGCAATCTCAATGGATGACGCTCAAAGCAGGTGACCCTTACAACTACATCGATGTGCCGAAAGGCGCACAAAAGGGCGGCAGGATCTTCAGCGTATCAACCGTAGATCATAAGTGTGGTTTACCACAACCCCTCTACTATAACAACCAGATCAATATCATTGCAAAACCGCGGCATCGCAAATGCGGCTGCACAGAAGATTGTCACTGCGATGGTCTTTGTGAAGCAGTGAATAGCTTTGTTTATACAACAAGACTTTTGTTCACGATCCTTGGAGTCGATTATTACGAGCAGTGCTGGTTTAAGTATTGTAAGAACGGCGACATCCTCGAATACTGCAAGACGCCAACAAAGCAGTACAACAACATTGTTGGCGATGGCGGCGACTACAACGTCGATTACAATGACGACTGGCTCATCGGAAATCCGCCATTCACAGATTTTCAAATTGTGTACACTGAGACACAAAGAAAAATCTGTCATCTCGAAACACATCCGTGCGGATGTCCGAAAGAAACAAAAGAGAATGCTGAACTACTGTCAACACATTGCGGCTGCCAATTAAATTTTGATTGCCGGTTTAAACGTCATCACTGCCAACAGTATTTTCCAAACGTGAACAACAATCATCTTGGTGAAATCAAAATGTCTGAATGCGGGACGAGGATCTATTTCATTCCACCGCGCAACCATCACCACTGTGACACAGAAGACAATGAGAGGCTGCCGAAATTTTTACTTGTAACGTTTCAAACAAACGGACTTGGAGACGACGTAGTGCAGGTGCCTGATTATGCTCTGCCGGCGATGCTAACAGGAATCAATTATGAGAGCATCCGCTTCAATCCATCAATTGCCTTTAATCAAAAGCAAGATGCCAAATATCAGCACGAAGACGAGATAGCGCAACTCATAGCATTCTTAAATCCAATTTCAGTTATCGAAACAGGCAAGGTGCAGGACGAACCTGTGCTTTGGTAAAATTTATTTTATGCCAGGTATAGACAGTTTACTCAGCGATAATCCGGTTGGCGCAGGCGTCAGTGCCGGTCTTGGTGCTGTCGATGCAGCGGTGGGACTTGTCAATGAGATAAAACTGAAAAAAGAGGCCAATGCACTCAACAAGACGCGGCCAACGAGAACGATCAGCCCCGAAGTTTTACAGAACCTAGGACTCACCGAATCTGAGCTCGCCGGCGGCCTTGGTGCGGCAGCCTCAAAGGCATACAATGATGAAGCCGATCGCCAACAGGCCGGATCACTTTCGGCAATCCTGCGCGGCGGCGGCTCCGTGAATAACGTCGCCGATGTGTATGGACGTGGTGAGGAGGGTAGACAAAGGCTCGCTATCGTGACAAATCAGATGCGATTAAACCAGATAAGGAACTTAATGTCAGCACGCGAGAACATGACTAACGAGGAAGACAAAAACTTTCTCTTCAACAAGTGGATGCCGTATGCTGATAAAGCGCAAGCGATCGGACAACAACGGCAGGCAGCCAATAAACAGATCTGGTCGGGCCTGCAAACGCTAACGGGTGGAGTGAGTGACTTCTTTGGAGCAAAAGCAAATCCAGGAACTGACACGACAACAAATCCTATGGGCGTGACCGGCGGATATTCTACGATAGGTGCAAACGTGAGGACACCCAGTGCAGTGATGGCGACGGGCCCGTCAACGAATCCAACAGGACTACCAGATGATTTTTTTGTTCCACAAGACAATAGTGCTGAATTATTTTCACCAGAAATGCTCGGGTAATGGCTACAGCTAACGACTTTCTATCTTATACCGGTAATGCGAACCTCGGCCTCGGGACCGACGCCGGCATTCCTGTTTCCAATCCCGACGAACTTGGCTTTGTCAACCAGAACCTACGCGACATCGCATTGCAAGATCACCAGAACCAGATTTTAAAATACAGGCAAGCCATTGAGGACAGAGACAAAATGTACGAAAGTCTCCACGACGGCACGATCAAAGTTGGCGATGTGCTCGACCAGGACAGGGGCACGGTCAATGATGCACTGGATAAACAAACCAAAGCGTTCGGCGACTGGATGAAAAAAGGATATGGTGACGTAGACGGACAGCTTGCTTATCGCAAAGCAACGCAGGCGGCCAATGAAGTAGTTACGCAGGCGCAGGCGCGTAAGGCATTCTACGATAAAGAAAACGATGCTATCACAAAAGAACCTTTACCAAAATATCAACAGGCCCGCAAATCAAATCTCGATAATAACCTGACTAACTTTTGGGGCAACCTCACCCCCTATGAACCTTCGTCACGACTTGACATGGGAAGAATCGATAAGTACGTGAATCCTTTTCAAACACAGATTGCTGATGACAAAAATCATCCACTCGAAAAAGGAACGAGAACTTACTTTTCATACGGTGATGCACTGAAAAACGCCGGCGCTGATTTCCTCACACCTGACGGATCATATAACCTGCAACAGTTCCACGATACACTCACGGGCATGAATCCGCAGGATCTTTACAACAAGATCAAAACAATCAATGACGAACTAGCGAGATATAATTCGCAGCGTGGATTACAGGAAGGCGACTCTGATTATGCGACACCCGTTCAAGCTATTCCGCAGTACGACAAGAACGGCGCACTCAGTGGTGTAGCTCTTAACGAAGCGCTGCCCGCGCTGGCGGCGAAGTTTTCTTTAGCCGGCCAGCCGCAATACCAATCCGACAAGTGGGATCTCGACAAGGGCAAGCAGGAGCTAGCCAAGCTGGATATTGATAAGGAAAGAGCCAATTCAGACGCGATATATAAACGCGCTATGGCCGCTGCCGCAGGAACAAAAGCGCGCGCTTACGCAGCCAACGTTGGCCAACAGATGTCAATCAGGAAAACGCAGGCTGAAAGAGATCAGTTCCTTGACGAATTATGGAATAGAAATCTTACACAACAGCGCAGCTTGATAGGCCCTAAAGGCGCGACCGGCTGGCAGAGCACTATCAAAGCTGATGAATCGCTGCCTATATATACGATCAAAGATGGTAAGGCAACGCAACTCATGCCAATCGATGCGCAACCAGTGTATGATAAAGTCGATAGTAAAGGCAATCCACAATCGGGCGCAAAGGTTCTATATTACAAGGGTGGCCATTATGATCCAGAGTACATGATCAATGGCAAAACAATCACTGGTTCCGATATAGACATTCTATACAATAAATTCAAAAAAGCGTGGGGAAGTAAATGGACTGGCGGGTTAGATGACTACTTAAAAAATGCAATCGACGCTGGCAAAATTAGTGTACGCTTGAAGGGCGCCAATGGAACAACCGACCAGGAAATGTCAAGAGCCGCACAGCAATTAATTTCTAATAAAGCGACGGGAAAAGGAGAGGCAGGGGTTTTTGATGATAGCGGCATGAATCCGCCTGCAGATGAAACCATCATCGAAGAAAACAGAAGTTCAAACAGAGAAGACAACCAATAATGGGTAAATCAGTACATAACGGACAACCTACACCTAGTTTCGCAGAGATGTTCGACCAGGCTATCAGCAACGGCGATCCTATTGACATCCATCAAACAAAAAAAACGCAAGCGCGCGGCGGCCTTAGTTCGTCAGACTTTGATTCTTCCTTTGACGCAATCTTAAAAAAAAAAGAAGAGCCGACTGGTGGCGCAAATGGTTCAGGTGGTTCCCAATCCGGATCACAATTAAATTCGGAAGATAATCCGCTTTATAGCGATGTGAATCCAGCCAAGTATGAAACCAAGCTATCCTCTGCTGACGAACCAAAATTTCAAAAGTGGCTAGATAAAAATTATCAACAGGGGAAAATTCAAAAAGGCGACTACGACTACTATAAACAGAATGGCTACGGCTATGATTACGATTTTCGCGCCGCATATAAAGCCGGCATAGAGCCAGAAATCAATAAGCAAGACGGGAAATGGCACTGGGGCGATATCGGCAAAAAGCCAAATGAACCAACTTTCTCTAACCAGTCAAAATATAACGGGGTCGATGGGTATGTCGGAGGCACTTGGGATGGTAATAATTTTATTCCACCAACGAAGCAGCAATCGCAGGCCCCTCAAATCAATCCGAACAGCGAAGATCCGATTGGTGAAGCTACAGCGCCATTAATCGCACAGCGCAACCAACTTATTGCGCGCAACAACAGTGCGGCCTCAACATTTACCAAACAGCCATTTATTTCTCGACTCGATACCGCCAACACCGATCAAACGCAACTTGACAACATCAATAAACAAATAAGTGATGTTCATAAACAAGTTATCCCAGATGCGCTCACAGCAAAAACGTACATACAAAAAAAATTAGCGCAGTCAAATGCGAAGCTCGTACCCACGCAGCAAACACAAGGACCACTTGCTATCAATGTGCAGCCTGACCAACCGGTCAATGCGGGTACGCGCGACCTCGATGAATTTCCACTTTCAGAAATAAAAAATGCGTTACCAGCGAATGCAACTGCCGACGCAGCATTTCAACGTTACCAGCGTTTCAGGAATTTAAAAGATGCGATCGCAACGACACCAAACATGGAAGATGCTGCGATGAAATTTGCAGCCTCACAAAACCCACAGGTAAAAAGGCAGATCGAGAAACTGGGAGGCATAACTGATAATTTGCCTGACGCTTTTGCCGGCCGGCTTGTAGACAATTTCCTGAACGACCCAGATGTAGTTGCAGCAGCTTCAGCTAACGCAGAGCTAAAACAAAAGTGGAATGAGGCAGATGATAACCTTTATAATCATTATCCTGATTTTGCGAAAACAAAAGTATCGCAAATTCTTTCGCAGGCGCGCGAAGATGCCGGCATGAATAGCGGCATTGTGAATATTCCCACTAAGGATGGAATGGATAAACTCGTGAATGACTTGTTGGATCAAAAGAAAATATCACTCAGGGATAAAGCAGTTTACGAAAGTGAGATACGTCCCTACCTGGGACTATGGCGCAGTGTTGGGCGCGGCCTTGGAAGAATAGTAGCACCGGCACTCGTTAACCAAAGTCCAATATCGACTCCCGATATCGCAGGATCTTTTGAAGATACCTACGTGAACACACTTCGTGGGGTCGCGCATTCAATCGAAGATCTGGGCGACAAGATGAGCGTGGGACCAGCCGGCAAATTTTATGATGACGAACAGCGCGTAAAAAATTTATTACAGCACGACTACTCGCAGGTGCAGATAGATCCAAAAGGTTTGTGGCACAACGTAACATCTTCAACAGGAAATATCACGGGATTTGTTCTTCCAATGATCCTCGGTGGCGAAGTAGGAAAGATGGCTGACCTCGGCAAAGCCGGATCAGAAGTATTCACCAACGGACTAATGTTCGAAGGTCAGAATAGCGATGAATCTGCTAAGATGTTTCCGGAGAATCCTACGAAGCAGTATCTCTATACAACACTTGCGACCGCCGGTGATATGATGCTAGGCAAATTAATTGAGCCTGGTGAAAAGATGCAGTCGATGAAAAACCTGCTCAAACCAGAAATCACTCGTGTCATCGAAGATTTTACTGACGGAAAAATCACGGCCGACGCAGCCAAAACAGCGTTACTAGACAAAGCAAAACAGTTTGTCGCTGATAAAGGCGTTCCATTCCTGCAAAATAATTTGAAGATGGGTGGCGTGATGTCAGGGTTCAACATGTTTCATAATGGACTTGACGCGGCCTTCGGCGGCAGAGATGTAAAATTTGATGACGCGGCCGCTGAAGCACTCAATACTTTTAAATCTGGTTTTCTTGGCGGATCTATCCTGAGTGGATTGCAGGTTGCCGGCAGAAATGAAAACGTGAGACTCACTGGAAAAATGCTGCGCGAGATTGCAAGCAATCCAGACTTTTTTAAATCAGTCATTGAAGATGGCGCCAAGTTAAATCCGGAACTGGATGCAACAAAGAACGAACGCATTGCTAATCTCAACGAAGCGGCCTCAATCAATAACGATCTGAATAAATCAAACCTTACGACGCAACAAAAAGAAAAATATCTCATCGCTGCGATGCGTGAAAAAGTTTTTCAGCGGCAGGCCGAAGCAGCTACTGACAATGTGATCAAAGCCGACTTTGAAGCTAAAGCGGCGGAAGCGAATAAAACTAAAGGAGCCATTTGGTCTGGTATTGACATGGCCAAAGAACATGCACCCAGAACGGTAGAAGATTTTGCAGAGCGTCTAGCTGCAGGCGAAAAAATGGACACGCCAGAAGACAAACTGTTCTACGAGAATAACAAAGGTGAAATCGAAAATAAGTTGCGTGAGAAAGCGTACATGGAAATGAAACCACAGTCAGATAAAATAAAAAAAGATGCTGACCTGCGCACCATGAATTTAGGACAATGGGAGGGAACAAAGGAAGACGACGAAGCGCAGAAAAATTTTGAGCAAGTAGTACAACAAAGGGACCTGCGAGCTGGGTTTAAGGGCGGCGAGCAAGGCACCGGCGAAACATTCGACGAAGCATTGCAGCGCGTCATCCCGAAAGCTGATAAGATTTTGAAAAACGAGGCCGATAATACTACAGTGATGACGCATTCATCAGTGATGAAGATGATCATGACATGGGACAAGATGGGACGGCCGCCGATCGATGAAATACTGAAAGGCGGATCTCGTGAAGCAGAATTTACTAAGCAGTACCTGAATGCTGAAACCAAAAACGGCGACGTTGAAACACTGCAAGGCGATAATGGTAATATCCACATTACGCGCCATGGCCAGACAGTCGATAATGAAGAGAACAAAAACCGGTCAGCCAATACACCACTGACGCAAAAAGGAATTAATCAGGCCCTTGCGTCTGGAAGGGAAATAAAGAAAAGATCCGGCGGTGAGGTGCCCAAAATTATTTCCTCCGATCTTCCACGCGCAATACACTCGTCGAACTTACTTGACGATGCACTCAATGAAAAAGAAGCGAGCGACGTTTCAGTGATCAAACCTGAAGAGCAGAAGAAAACAACGACAACAACAAAAAATGGCGTTACAGTTGTGAAGCCGGCAGAACCAAGTAAAGTATCGGTGATCAAACCGGAAGACAATACAAAGCCAAATATTATTCCACTTAAAAAAGCTGGTGAGCAAACGCCGCAGGAAAAAATAAAAGAGAACCCGCCGCAGGGAATGATCGGTGAAATGCTCACTAAAGATCAGATCACGCCCGACCAGGCGCTCACTGAACTGGCGAAACAACTCTACGGCGTTAGTGATAGTGGTGAAGATTTGGGCGAAGGGAGGAAGATGACAGGTGAGAACGCGGCGACAGTAGAAGCAGTGCAGGAAAAATTTCCCGACAAGCAATCAGTCATCGATGAAATAAAAGGAACCGAAAAAAAGGAACCTGCCGCTGAGACCGAAGAAAAGCAGCCTGCTCCTGAAAAGCCAAAGGAGACTGAAGGCGGCGGTGGTCAACCTCCAAGCGAGGCCGCGGCAACAACTGAAGATGAAGAAAGTAACGCGGTAGGTATTAAGCACGCCGAAACATTAAAGATCGCTAACGAACTTGGCCTGCCAGCTTACCAACGCTCACCGGAAAGTTTCGCGCAGTGGAACCAGGAAGCTGAAGGCGAGATCCGCAAAGGATACGACGTTAACAAGCTCTTGAGTGACATGGAGCGCGGCAAAGTGCCAGATCCAGTTGAACAAACTATCATCGCAAAGTATGTCGCTGATTTAAAAAATAAGATCGACAAAGATCCCAGCAACGAAAATATTGCGAAGATGGCCAGAGCGATCGACGTGAGCGACAAACAACGTAGTGAAGTCGCGCGCACATTAGTTGCAGGTAAGATCATGCAACCTCTTGACGGAACGCTTGCAGGATTTTTCATGGACGACTTAACAGCGAACAACGATGCGCCGCTGACTGACAAACAAAAAGAAACTGTTCAAAAAGAATTCACCGATATCTCCGGTAAAGAAAAAGCCTACCAGGATAAGATCGCTCAACTGGAAGAGGAGAATAAAAAACTAAAAGCGCAGAAGGAATATAAGAAAAAATCTAATGCTCCTCCGGGTAGTGAGCGCGCGCGCAAAACGCATGATGAGTTTGTTGAAGAGCGTGACAAGATCATTGAGCACATGAAAGAGCAATTGAGAAAAGCACGCGGCGAAACATCTGCAACGCTTGTTCCTTATGCCAAAGAATTATTTGCGATCGCTCCTGATGTCGCACGCCTTGCACGTTCTCTTGTTGAGGAAGGTGCATTAAAATTTGGTGAACTGGTAGATGCTATTCATGATCATATCAAAGGAGAGATACCAGGTGCGACGAAAAAAGATGTCATCGATTTGCTTGCCGGTGAGTATAACGAGAAGCGGCCTACCAAGTCAGAACTGTCTCAGCAAATGTTTGATATAAAAACACAAGCGCAGCTTATCAATAAACTCCAAGATTTACAAAATGGCGAAGAGCCAAAGAATGAACGGCAGAAGAGAGAACGCAACCAGGAAATAGAAACATTGCGCAAACAGATAAAAGATTTCAGGCGCGACAATCCTGACTACGAAGATCAATTAAAAAAACTTGCTAAAAGGTACACGCAGCAATTAGGGGAGATAGAAGAAAAGTTGGCCAACAAAGATTATGCGCCGGCCCAGAGGAAGACACCAATTTTAGAAGATCAGGAAGTAAGAAGAAATTTTCCTCAGTTATTCAAACAAGCAAAGGACGCTCAGATAGCTCTCCGTAAAGCACAAGAGGAGAGGCAACTGCGTCTCGCTGTTGAGCAATACGACAAACGATCTAAGTGGGAGAAAAGAAAAGATATCGCTATCCGTGCGCTGAACGTCCCACGCACGATCATGGCCTCTGTGGATTTTTCAGCACCATTACGCCAGGGTATCATTGCGGCCGTAAATCATCCGCTTATGGCTTGGAAGGCTCAGAAAGCATCGTTTAGGGCATGGTTTAATAAATCATCGTTTGACAATTGGTTTCACGAAGTAAAGGCAAACCCGCGCTACGAAATAGCGACTAAAGGCGCAGGGCTAGACCTCTCTGATCCGCACAGCATTCATTTGAAGGCGCAGGAAGAAGCGTTCATGGGTAACATTGTTGAGGCTATCCCCGGACTCGGAGACATAAAAACTAAAAGTGGTAAAAACATTGCAGGTTTGATTTCAGGAAGTGAGCGCGCATACGTTATGTTCCTGGATAAGATGCGCTGGGATTTGTTCAACAGATATGCGGACATGTTCGAAGAGAATGGCCGCACGTTTGAGAATTCTCCCGAACTATACAAAGGACTTGCGAGTTACGTTAACAATGCTACCGGCCGCGGCAACATCAACTTGGGTTTCATGCAAAGTTCAGCACCGGTGCTCAATGCGTTTTTATTCTCGCCGCGCCTTATCGCTTCCCGACTCAACATGCTAGGACTTGGTGATATCGCTTCAGCGGGTCACGGTTTTTACGGCAAGCTGCCTCCGGAAATCAGGAAGATGGCAGCAATGGATATGATCAAGTTCGTAGCTGCAGGCGTCGGCGTACTGGCTCTTGCCAGGTACGGATTCGGAGCAGATGTAGAGACTGATCCAAGGAGCACCGATTTCGGCAAAATCAAATTGGGCAACACACGCTGGGATATTTGGGGCGGCTTCCAACCATACGTGCGCCTTGTTGCGCAAATGATCAGCGGCCAGAAAAAGTCAAGTACCACCGGTGACATTCAGGATCTGAATGGTCAGGGTGCCTTTGGAGAAACACGCGGCAGCGAACTTGGAAGATTTGCAAGAGGTAAGCTGGCGCCAGTGCCCGCAATGGCATTCGACTTCCTTACTGGTAGGCAGGCATCGGGAGATAAGACGACGCTACTGCAAGAAATCTCTGACCACTTTACACCGTTACTTTATTCTGATATCCACGACGCTTGGCAAGACCAGGGAGCAAAAGCATTATTTACCGCTGGCATTCCATCTATCTTCGGCGTCGGCGTTCAAACTTATCAACCCAGACCGCAATCAGGCCGCGGCGGTAACTATGGCGGCGGCGGTTCCTCAACATCATACTAAATGCGAGCACTCTCAAATATGATCCAGATGCCGGACGTAGTACACAGTGGAGGTCCCGGCGACCCAATCGAAGAGGAAATGAAATCTCTCTCTGGCAGAAACTTCACCTACGATAACAGGCCCGTCAGCGACGTAGTTAAATCAGCGGCATCGAAAGTTGGAGTTAACCCTGCACTACTTTACTCTTCCGCGTTCCAGGAAGGGATGAATAAATCAATTGTGCATCCTGACGAAGTGAGTGAAGCATATGTGACAGCAAAAATGGGTAATGACTTTCCGGTAGATGGGTTTTATAATTACGGCCTCGATAAATTTGGCGACCGGTACAAGGATCTAAAACAATACCTGCCGGCGAATTTCGAAAACGAGTTCAAACTTTATCCAGCAAAGAACGAAAAGGGCCAACCAATTCAAACGGCAGCATTTAAAAATAATGAAGACGCTCTCATGGCCACCGGCGCGTTCATGAAGGCAGAACAAAACCGCGTGAGTGATTATGCTAAAAGTAAAGGCGTTGACCTGAATGACAAAGCACTTAACTATTTTACACTGGCATCATACAACGGAGGTTTCAATGAGAACGCAAAGCACATGATTGACGAGTATGCGAAGGCAGACGACAAGGATAAATTTATTGACAGCGGCGCTACTTCACGTAAAGGAGTTCATAAAAATATTTACCCGCGCCTGCAGCGCATGCAACTAGCAGACGAATTACTCAATCCAAAATAAATTTTATGGCATTCACAAGTAAAAGGCAATCGCGCAAATGTTTTGCGACAAATGGGTTCGGCGGTAAAGTTGACTGCCGCGAATTTGCACGCAAGACAAATTATAAAAGCCTACCAGAACGTGCACGCAAAAAGAAAAAGAAATGATCAATCCGTACAAAGCATTAGTATCCTACGACGGTCAGCAGCGTTTTGAAGATCACCTGGTCACAATGCGCCTGTTCGATATTTTCAAACCGATCTACGAGGCTTACGATGAAGATAAAGAAGTGTGCAAAAAGATAGTGATGTACATCGCTTATGCGTTTTCTCTTGAAAGCGAATTTCTCACAACATACGGTGGCAACTGGGATGAAGTATCAAAAACAATATTTGATCATGTCGAACTGGAAAAACTGTATTACGAAGATGTGAGCCTGCTGCAAAGTGACTACGTGCGCGCGGCCGCAGAGAACTGGCTAAAATTTCAGAATGAAGACAACTGGACGCAGTACGTCCACTACAGGGACCTGAGAAGACAGATGTTAATTTACAGTTTGCAGGATCTAAAAAAGTCAAGTGGCGAAATAGACATCGAAGCAAAGTACAAAGCGGCTGTTTATTCAAAGGACCTGCTTGTACTCATGCAGCAATCATTTGACCAGTTCATACAGAACAACGTTAAACTGAAAACAAATGTAGACGCAATCAATCGCGTAAATCGTGAAAAGGTAACTAGAACACCAGCAGACTATGCCCTCAAATAGATATAGAGCCATTGGCGAGCACATGGTGCAATTGCCGGAGATGTCTTCGGACAAAAGGGATATTTTATTTTTCAACGAAAAGCAGCACAACCAGTTTTGGGACCGCGAGAAATTAGTCAAGAACTACCGGCAGATATGGTTTGACTTTGTTCCTAACTATTCTAAGCTGTGGCAGTCGACTACATGGTACAATGAAGATGGATTTTTAGAAACTCTCAACCACGAAGATTCTGAATATATCGATCAAACATATTTACAGGAACAACAGCGGCGCGTACACGGTGTATGGTTTTTTAATGACGGCGAACCTACCTGGATAACTGGTGACCATTACTTCCTACTGATGTGGGCGCGCATACAGCGCCACGACGGCGAAGGTAGCTTTGCCGATTACCGCGAATTCCAGGGTGACTACTTCCGCCTCATCCATCACTGTAAAGTCACGCCATACATACTCGGACAATTTGTAAGTAAACCAAAAAAGACCGGCGTAACGAACATACATTGGAGCGGCTATTACCTGAACAAAGCAACGCTGTATAAGAACCGCAACCTTGGGTACATGAACATCATACAGGAGCAGGCTGCAAAAACCTTCAATGATTATTTCATGTACTCCTACAATGGCCTTGTCTCTCCACTCAAGCCAGCGTATAAGAACAAGTCGGAAGTTAACGGAAGCATCATCTTTGGTAAAACGCATAGCTCATCCAAAAAAGCACGCCGCCCCAACAATGAAGAAGACGAACTAAATACTTCAGTATTCTGCGTTCCGACAAAACCAAAAGCATTCGACGTTGCGGTGATGAGTGATATTACTTTTGATGAACCTACCAAGTACAAAGAATCGTTCGGTGAGATCTGGCGTACCAATAAAGAAGCGGTTAAGATACAGTCAAAAATAAATGGACTGGCGTGGGCCTTCAACTACACCCCTGACGAGGACAGCGATAGTTTCAGGGAAGCGCGCCAGGTATTTTTCGATTCAGAGTTACGCACAGTCCTGCCGAACACGGATCATAAAACAAAAAGCGAATTGATCTGCTGGCACATCCCAGCGTATGCAGCATGGGAAGGGTGCTTTAATAAATATGGCAAGTGTGATGAAGTCAGAGCGAATAAAGAAATTCAATCCGGCCGCGATCGCGTGAAAGGAAATTCGCGCGCTATGCAGGCAATCATCCGGCAGTACGCCAACAATAAAAAGGAAGCATGGAATTCAGCGGGCATAGGAAGTGTGTTCGACAACATTCGTCTCGGTGATCTGTTAAGTGACGTTGAAAAAGAGCAACGCGAAAACCCGAACAGCAACTTCACATGGTTTGATCTTGAGTGGTCGCGCAGTGAATGGAACATACTTCGCAACCGCCGGCGTAAAGGTGAGTTCTCTCCACTTAAAAAAATTCCATTAAGTCAATTTCGAAAAGAGCGCGGCGAGCACGGCAAGTACAGGCAATTTTTTCATTTCGATCAGAGACTGGAAAATATTGCACTCAAACAGGGCAAAGATGATCTGGGCAACCTGATACCACCGCGCGAATTCACTGGGGTGTGTGGAATTGACCCGACACAATACGCCGCAGCTACTGAAGTCATTGAAGGATCTAAGAACGCAATGTATTTCATGAATATGCCGCAGGAATGGCAGAACAGTTGGAGCAGAGAAATCATTTCAAAAGTTTTTGTGTTCGAGTACTACGAACGTCCCGAGCAACCGGAGGAAGCCTTCGAAGACATCTTGAAACTTATTTTATTTACTGGCGCTCTTGTGCTGTGTGAAGCAAACGTGCCATACGTTGCAACTCGTTTAATGGAGGAAGGACTGGGCCGCTTCATGTTAGTGCGTGATAAAAATGGAATTATTGTACCATGGGAAGTGTGGATGGGAACTAACGAAGATTCGCCAAAAGAATACCAACTCATCCGTAACACATCAAACTCTCAATCAAACAAAGGGCTTACTGAAGATATTGTTCGCTGTATAAAATCATACATTGACAAGCCACAGGTGCAGGGTGAAAAAGATTACGGCGCAACAATTAAGAGCGAACTGTTCCTAAAACAATCAATGGATTTTGACGCAACAGATACAAAGAAAAGTGACTGTACGATGGCTGCCGGATATACGCTGCTGGGAATGGAAATTTATCTTGCTCTTTTAACAGAAGTGAGAGAGGACTATTACAACGGAGCAAATTATAGCGCGGTGCTCAGTGCGTTTGGGAGGGACTAATTATTTTTTCTTTTTCCCTCTGTAGAGGTCGCCGCCAGGTTTCAGTCGTCTAGCGAGTGCTTTACGCGCAGGCGTACACGTACTTTTTGACATTGGAGTGCAGTAACCTTTGTGAGAAGGATTGATCGCTTTTTTAAGCGATAGTTTTTTTGTTGCCATTAGTACATTGGTTTTTTTGGTTTTTTCGGCTTTGCTGGTTTTTTCTTCTTCGCCATGATCTGAAAGTTTAGATGTTAAGGTAGGAAATATTTATTATTTTTAATTTTTAAAATTCAATATCTGGAACGTATAGTGCCATACTCAGGAATGGATCTTGACACAGCCGACGAGTGGCTGAAGCCTAAATTCGCCCGCTTTCTAAAAAATCTTGTCTACGTTCTCAGCGACTCCTCCCAGGTAACAACTAATCAAAATGGTAAGGCTGGCATGTTCCGGCCGTTCATTTCTCCGATACCGTACGACATAACTTTCGCGTTGCCAAGTGGTGATAATCAATGCGTTGGAACGTACGTTTCCCGTGAAACGGCGCGTATTTTGTTCCTCAATCACAACAGCAACTCCCAGCACGGCCTTTATGTGATTGACTGCATTGAGGAAAAAATAGCCACGGTTTACGTCGATCCGTGCCTCGGCCTCGTTCGCAGTCCAGAGTTTTTCCTGCACGAGGGGGGCGCCCACCTAGAGCTTTTTTACTTCACTGACCCAAACACTGAACTTCAGCGCCTTAGAAGCTACTTCATCTATACACTCGGGACCGGCTATCAAAAATATATTTGCATTGAGGACTCCCTCGCGACGGAAGGTTTCAATGCCAGCACATTCCCTTATTTTAAATCGGCATACGACAAATGCAACTTTATCAACTGCGGCGTGATCACTCCTGAATGTCCGGTCGTTGACGAGGTCGCTAATGATGATCCGCAGAAGCCCAACTTCTTAAAGTTCAACACATGGCAATTCCGCATCCAGTATATTGATGTGTACGGCAGGATGAGCGAGTGGGGAAAAATATCGGAACTCTACGTCTCCGGCATGAACGACTGTATCAGTTCCAGCGACCTTCTGGCGCGCTGCGTCAACCTCACTTTTGATGCCGGCACTCCATTCACCGACAAGATCAATGTGGCCTTCAGGAACTGTAACGATGAAAGCTGGCAGCAGGACACCACGCTATTTTTATACAAAGGCTCTTGCCTTGGCGACTGGTGGCTGCGCTCACGAAACCCAGACATCAACTATAACGCCCAAACCAACACCATCACCTACCAGTTCTGCAAGGATAAAGAGTGCATACCAATCGATGTCAATGAGACAAACCGCACGCAAAATCCCATGCCGCGGGAAAGTCAGTCCATTGAAAAGGTGGGTAACGTGGTCAGCTTCTGGAATAATAAGGATGGCTTTAATCCGGTGGACATGAGCCAAATCTCTGTCACCGTGGCGCCTCCAAGCCAGACCGATAACAACACAGCCCTTGTAGAAATCTATGTGCCAGTGATCAATGTGTTCACCCAAACCTACCAGCCGGTTTACCCCGATGACAACGGTAAGTTCGTGTGGGGCGGCCGCTATTCGAGCACTAACCAGCACGTCCAGGGAATTTACGAGAACTACCGCCAGCACTTCGGCAGCGACACGCAGAAAGGGTTTATCGGCTATCTCGCGGGCACCGGTACGATGCCCAACAGCACAGTGAGCGAACTCTACTACGCGGACGACACCAATAATTTTATTAAGGTAGACGACTACTCCATAGTGTTTAATCCGCCGTTCACGCGCCGGTGGTATCAT
>AP72_2010_repI_A01DRAFT_1000046_pt1 | contig 16914 bp, 10 predicted proteins | sample AmaPasreplicIA01_FD_9191 | JGI IMG/M metagenome (IMG submission 9191) | reverse complement strand
GGAGCCAGCACGATCATAGGATCGGTTGAGGCTTCGATGTCGGCTCGGCTGGCGTTGGCGAGCTGTTTGCGATACGCAACGTCGTTAAGCTTCGAACCGTCGATTAATTCGGCCGCTCGCACTTCAGGGGTCTTGCCCTGCATGATTTGACTGACGAGCGGATCGCTCGAGCCCAGCAGTTCGATCATGAATCCGAGCGAGTCTGCCAGCTTCAGTTTTTCGAAATCGGCAAAGAAGGGGGCGTCGGCCGCCAAAGAGGCCTGCAGTGCCGGCAGCCGCACGTCGGCAAATTCGGGCAGTCGCTCAGTATTAGGCTTCTCTCTTTCCGTCGCCAGCCGCACCAACACTCGCGCATAGCCGAACAGGGTGGTATTAAAGCCGCCGCCCAGATCGAAGATTCGTCTCTGACGGGCATAGGAAGCATAACCCTGGTGGGCCCTGGCGATCGCGTCCCAGGCATCTCCATACTTTCGTTGCCGGTCCGGATCGGCGGCCACCGATTTTCGCAGTGCCGCCTCATCGCGCATCTTTCGATCCATCAGGCTCTTGTCCTTTAACCCCGCGAGCTGTCCGCGATAGACCTTGAGACTGTTCTGTACTCCGTTCAATTCATTCTGCGCCCGGCGCGTCTGTTCCTCACCCATGGCCATGTATTTCTTGAGCACTGCTTCGCGACGCTCCAGCAGCCGGAGAATGATCGGGATGCTGTTGTCGCGCAGTTCTTCCAGATGCGCCACCGTGTTCAGCCGCGCCGTAGAACCCGGATTGCCAATCACGAAGGCGAGGTCTCCTTCTTTGGCTCCGGTCGTGGACCATCTCAGATAGCTCTGTGGGCGCACCGGCTGATCGTTCTCGTAGACGCGCACCAGCGCCATGTCGATGTTGAAACGAGGAAAATTAAAGTTATCGGGATCGCCGCCAAAGAATGCAGCCTGAAATTCGGGGGCGAAGACCAGTCGCACGTCCGTGTACCTCTTGTAACGATACAGATTGTATTGTCCGCCCTGATAGAGCGTAATAACATCCGAGCGTAAGCCGGTAGCTTTAGTTGACTCGGCTTCAATAGCAGTGATCTCTTTGCGCCGCGCCGCCAAAGCGTCTGAATCGGACATTTGCGGTGTGACTACTCCGTTTACGCGACTGGTCACATCCTCGATGCTGATCAACTGGTTCAGTTCGAGATCAGTGATCTTTCTCTCGTCAGCCTGAGACCGCGCGAGGAACCCTTCCTTCGCATAATCTTTCTCCGGCGTACTCATCTCCCCGACAAAATCCTCGACGATGTGATAGTTGGTCAGCACCAGCCCGTTTGGCGAAACGAATGAACCCGAGCCCCCACTATTAAAGCGAACTGCGGCCAGCTGGATTCTTTTCAACCATTCATCGGTTATCTCGAACCCGTACTTTTTCTTGATCTCAGCCCGCGGTACGTTATTGAAGGGCCACATGCCCTCGTCCGCCAGCGCGGTGAACTGCAGACTTTGTAAACTGAAGAGCGCGACGACCAGGGCGCAGACGAATTTCCTGAATCTCATTGTGACCTCGATAGAATTGGGGATGAGGAGAACTCTTTAGAGCTTTTGGAGTCCATTTTGGATGCCTTAAAACCGAGTGCATGGTAAATCGTAAATAGTAAATAGTGAAGCCCGTGGCATGGCCGTCCCCGGCCGTGAAATCAGGCACAATCTGACTGGAGCGCAAGCGTCTCGCTTGCATGAGCGCGAAGCGCGAATAAAAAGCAACCGAGACGGTTGCGCTCCAGTCAGGTAGTGTTTGTCGACGCGGTTTACCATTCACCATTTACCATCTACTATTCACCCGCTAATGACTAACGAAGAGATTGCCCGCCGTTTTAATCAGATGGCGTCACTCATGGAAGTGCGCGGCGAAGACTCGTTTCGCATCCGGTCCTATCGCATGGCTGCGGAAGCAATCGAGACCTGGCCGACCGAGATGGCCGACATCTCGCGAAACGAGGGTGTGGGCGGTCTACTTGAGATCCCCGGAGTCGGCAAAGCACTCGCCGGAAAGATCGTCGAGTTAGTCGATACCGGGACGTTTGATGCCTGGGAGCGGCTGACAGCTGAGACGCCGGCCACCGTACTCGATCTCCTGGAACTGCCCGGCGTCGGGCCAAAGACTGCGGCGATGCTTCATCAAAAATTCAAGATTGCTTCCCTCGAGGACCTGCGAAAGTTCGCAGAGGGCGGCGGCCTGGAGATGGTCGACGGGATTGGGCCCAAGACCGCGGATAGAATCAAACGCAACCTCGAGCGTGACTGAGATCGAGATGTTTTCGTGTTGTTTCGTCTGATTTCGTGGAGCGTCCTTAACTCCGGCCAAGAAGCGATCCACGAATTCACACGAAATATCACAAAGTAATCAATTGTGATTCATGACGGCCGCGGCGCGAGGACGCGGACACAATTTGAAAGCAGGTCAACGCGCACATCACGGGGCCCGTTACCCAAGAGAGTCGCCATTAAAATATGACGGGTAGTTCTCAAGATTGGCCTTGCGCCAGCCCTGGCGCTGTCCTACAATGCGCATCAGTTCGACTGTCAGGCGCGCACAGCGTCTCCCCGCAACGATCGGTTTGGAAGTTTCATCTGCGGCTCTTTAGTCTTCGAAAGCGCAGGGAAGAGTGGATCAGTGAGAGCGGAAGCTTTTCCGTTTGTGATTCAACAGTTCCTATTCATGCCGAGTAGTCGCGAGATGTGTGCTTCTAAATCCCTCGACCCGTTCATAGCCGATTCAGAGCCAGGGGGAAAATCATGACGTCGCCTCGTCGTCTTGGATTCACGTTGCTGATTGCGGTCGCGCTCATAGGCGCGTCAATTGGCCTTACCACCAAAACCATCGCCCAAAAGAAGCCCGATAATAAGGCGGCGGAAAAACCATCTCCTGAGCCGGAGAAAAAAGAGTTGCTGACGGTCGAGCCGGCGGCTTCGCAGGCACCAGCCAACGCCTCCGATCAGGGTCAGAAACCTTCGACTAAGATTCAGCTGCCGGAAGGCGGCGTCGACGATAAAAACCCGATTGTTACCAACACCGACCTCGTCAGTTTTAATGTTACTGTTACTGATATTTACGGGCGTTTTGTTTCCGGCCTCAGTAAAAATGCCTTCAGTATATTCGAAGAGAAGTCACAGGAAGAGATCACTTTTTTCAGCGATGAAGATGCGCCGGTGTCCGTTGGCATATTGTTCGATGTTTCCGGCTCGATGAGTGGCGACAAAGTGCACCGGGCGCGCGATGCCCTGGCCCATTTTATTCAGACCAGTCATGATCGCGACGAATATTTTCTGATCGGCTTCAACTCGCGGGCACAGCTTCTGATGGATCGCACTCGCGACGGCCAGGCCGTGCTCGACAAGCTCACCTTTGTTCAAACCAAGAACAACACTGCGCTTTACGATGCCTGCTATCTCGGCGTTGAACGGGTGCAGCGCGGCACCCATCCCAAACGGGCGTTGCTTCTGATCAGCGACGGCCAGGACAACAATTCGCGATATACGTTCAATGAATTACGACGCGTTTTGAAGGAATCAGACGTCGTGCTTTACGCCATTGGAATCCTGGGTGGCAGCGATGTCGGCAGCGCGCTGGGCATGGAGGGACAAGGCATCCTCGACGAGTTGGCCGGCGTATCGGGCGGCAAAGCATTCTACCCGCGCAGCGGCGCCGAGATGGATGATATCTTTGAACAGATCGCTCTGGAGTTGCGCCATCAGTATTCGATCGGTTATAAGCCGCCGGCTTTCGACGGTAAGTGGCACAAAATCAAGGTGAAGGTTTCGCCGCCGCGCGGCCTGCCGCGCCTGTTCGTGCGCAGCAAAGAAGGATACTTCGCGATCGCGAATCCTAAATAAAGTTTTGGAGTGCGCCGGCTTGCCGGCCTTTCTGAATCTATTCGAAAGGGCAAAAGGAGCGTCAAGCCGCCGCACTCCAAATTCGCTCAGCAACGCTCGCGCCCTCCCCGGCATCTCTATCCCGGCCACCGATCTCTTCGGTCAGCGAAATTGGATTGACATTGCGCCTTTCTTAAGACAAGGTTTACCCGTAATGAGATTTAAGAATTACACCTCCGGCCTGCTTCGCCGGACCACGATTCTCGCTTTCGCCCTGGCTTTTGCAGCCATTTCATTGTTGATTGCCGGTGTTTCCAGCGCGCAACAACCTGACGCGCGCGCGCGGCAGACCGGGACCACTCAAGCAACTCCCACGCCCGTTGAGCAGACTGGCCCGGGCCGGCGGATTGCGCCGCAGTTGGGCGCGCCACCACCGGCTCCAATCCTAAAACCGAAAGCCACGCCACCACCAGACCCAAACGGCGCTGAGATTACGGAAAACGAGCGGCTGACAATTAATACCGATCTGGTAACGCTTCACGTCCGGGTCATCGATCGCAATAACCGGCCGATCAATAACATCAGCAAAGCAGATTTCAAGGTCCTTGAAGACGGCGTGCCGCAAACGATTTTTTCATTTACCGAGGAGGAAGTCCCGGTTATCTATGGTCTGGCCGTCGACACTTCCGGTTCGCTCCGCCCGCAGTTTGAGCAGGTGATCAGCGCTGCCAAAACGATCATAAATAGCAACAAGAAGGGCGACGAGACTTTTCTCGAGCGGTTCATCAGCAGCGATAAGATCGAAACCATTCAGGACTTTACCCCGAATAAGGACTACCTGATCGACGGCCTGGACCAGCTCTACATCGAAGGTGGCCAGACGGCGGTCATCGATGGAGTCTACCTCGCCGCCGACCACGTGTCCGGTTACCAGAAAGGGCCTGAGGACGATCGCCGCCGTCGCGCATTAATCGTCGTAACAGATGGTGAAGACCGGCAGAGCTACTACAACGAGGCGCAGCTTTTCTCGAAGTTACGGGAAGAAGATGTGCAGATTTACGTGATCGGATTCGTGAACGAGTTGGATACCGACAAAGGCTTGATTAGAAAGAGTTCGAAAGACAAGGCCGTAACCCTTTTGAACCGGCTGGCGAGCGAGACCGGTGGCCGGGCATTTTTCCCGAATTCAATTACCGAACTGCCGCAGATCGCTAACGAGATTGTGCGTGATCTCCGAACGCAATACGTCATCAGCTACGATCCAACTAACAACGCGCACGACGGCACCTATCGCGCGATCAAGGTTACGGTGGCGCAGCCCACCGGCGCTGATCGGCGGATTGCTTTGACGCGCCCGGGCCGCACGGCCAATGCCGGAACCACGGCCGCCAAACCGGCAACGAAGACCGCGCCGGCGAATAATAACAGCCCGCGGCGGCCGTAACTTGTGCCTTCGGCGCCGCACATGGCGTTGAGCCTCTGGCTCACCGATCGAGCTCACTAAATCACAAGAGCCTATGCCTGGCGTCATGCGAGGCATAGGCTCTAATCTATGGTTATCGTTCGCCGGTGAGCCGGAGGCTCACCGCTATGTCCGGCGCCGAAGGCGCTAAGCAGCCTCCTTTTACTCACTGCTTAGAATCAATCGCCGCACGCAGTGTCTTCAGCGTCGCATTAAGCTCATCAACCTGCGCGTCGCGCTCGCGTTGCTTGCGGATTAATTCTTCGAGCATCAACTCACTCTTGAGGTTCACTTTGAAGTCCTGCTCCGCAGCCAGACGATCTTTCTCGGCCGCGCGATTCTGCGACATCATGATGATCGGCGCCTGCATGGCGGCCGTCATGGAAAGCATCAGGTTCAGGAGAATGTAAGGATACGGATCGAACTGCTTGCCGTCGGTTCCGCTACCCATGTAGGCCAGCACAAAAGTATTGGCGAGCATCCAGAGAATTAGAAATCCGCTATAGATAAAGATGAACGTCCATGAACCGCCAAAGGCTGCGACCTTATCGGCGACGCGCTGGCCTAAGGTCATATTTTCTTCCATGGTGACGTTGATGTTCCGCGCAGCGCGCTGCGAAACCAGGAGGTTTGTCTGACGCATGCGCTGGGCGATTTCGCAAATGACGTCGATCGAGGCGTCGGGATGTTCGATGAGAAACTTCTGAAAGTCATCGCTGCTCAAGCGGTGCAGGTGAATATCGGTAATGGCCGTGGCGCTGCTGGACCGCTCGCCGCGATCCAGCACGGCCAACTCGCCAAAGAAATCGCCGGGCTTTAATTCCGCCAGGGTTACTTCCTTGACGTCTTCGTCGTAGACCCATATGCGTACCGAACCTTCCTCGACGATGTAGAGCGCATCACCGCGATCGTGTTCGTTGAAGATTGTCGCGCCCGCTTCGTAGTTAACCTGGTCAATTTCTTCCGCCAGATGTTCAAGCTCGTCGGCGTCCAGCCGTTTGAAAAGCGGTACCTGAGCCAGGCTACGTGCCTCTTCACTCAGATTATTCAGTTCTGGGGCCATCAGATTAGTCCTCTCTTGGCGAGATTATGTGTCTTTCGTGATGATTACATGCTTTCGAGTCGCTCGAGCAATTGATCCGTAATCGCAAAAGGATCGGTCGCTGGTTCGTGCTGGCTGGCCTGCTCGACTTCCGCCACCAGTTTCAAGACATTTGATCCGAGCTCAGCGTCGTCGGAATTGATCTCAATGCAGTCAGGCGAGTCAAAAGGGGTAACGAACAGGTACCGAGGCGCGTTCGTCCGGCCGACCGGTGTGGCCGGTCCGAGAATCAGCAAATTATTATTAAGCCGCGCATAGCGATGGGCCGAACCCGCCTGACGCTCCCAGTGTAACTCGCCGCTTACGGTCGCCGCCTCAATCTTGGAAATGAGGTTTCGCAGTCTTTCGGTTGTGGCCGGGTTGCGATTCATTGCGCCTCCGGATGATCGCGTCGAAATTCGCGCCGCAGATTAACATCTTTAACAAGGCGAGGGAACAGAAAATCTGCGACCAAATGTACGGAATTTCCGCGCATGGGCTTGGTCCTGTTGATGCGCGGCAAGTCGCGCAGCGGCATGGCAGAGCCATTAGGTGAGTAGCCCCTTCTGTGAAGGGCTCGTCCAGGCCTGCCGCATTGGTAGTTGAAGCTTGAGCGCCATGCCCTCAAAGTTCCGCGAGCCAGAAACCGAAACCAGCCCGCCGACTTTTTGATATCATGCCGGCGAGTCGCTCCGCAAGATTGATGGCCGAGACTGTTCACCGTCAGGAATCCCAGCCGGTAATACCACATGCCGAACCGGCCGGCGGCACTGCTTCACTGGAAGCGGCGATGAGCGCTGAGCGCAATCCCGTCAGGCGATTCTTCAAGCTACTGGGTCCGGGACTCGTCACCGGAGCTTCGGATGATGACCCGTCAGGCATCGGCACCTATGCCGTGGCCGGCGCGGCGTTTGGGTTCTCTACGCTGTGGACGGCCCTCTTCACCTTGCCGTTGATGGTTGCGGTGCAGCTTATCTGCGCGCGCATCGGCATGGTCAGCGGGTCTGGACTGGCAGCGGTGCTGCGCCGTCACTACGCGAGAAATCTGCTCTATCTCACCGTCTTCCTGCTGGTAGTTGCCAACACCATCAATGCGGGCGCCGACATTGGCGCCGTGGCCGCGGCGATCAATCTGCTGGTGCCGATTCCAATCGCAGCGATGGTCCTGCCGATCGCGCTGATCATCCTGGCCCTGCAAATCTGGGGGTCATATCGTTTAATCGCCCGGACCTTCAAGTGGCTGGTGCTCGCCTTGTTTGCTTATGTTGGATCAGCGTTTTTTGCGCAGCCGGATTGGTGGCAGGTCGCCAAAGCGACTTTTTTACCGCGCCTCAGTTTTAACGCGCCGTTTCTCGCGACCCTGGTGGCAATCTTCGGTACCACCATTTCGCCTTACCTCTTTTTCTGGCAGGCCGATCAGGAAGTGGAAGAAGAAATAAGCTTTGGCCGGGTGACGCGCGCACAGCGTCGCGGCGCCTCGGATGCAGAAATGAAGTACGCGCGCTGGGATGTGCAGATTGGCATGGTGTTGTCTAACGTGGTGATGTACTTCATCATCCTGGCGACAGCGGCGACGTTATTCAAGCAAGGCAACGTGCATATCGAATCCGCCGCGGAGGCAGCCGNGGCTCTGCGACCGCTGGCTCATGGCGCGGCGTCGTGGTTGCTCGCGATTGGACTGATCGGCAGCGGATTCCTGGCGGTACCAATCCTTACCGGCTGTAACGCATACGCGGTGGCTGAAGCCCTCGGCGGACGCTATGGCTTCAACCAGAAACTGCGCCAGGCGAAACTTTTTTATGGAGTAATCATTTTCTCCACGCTCCTTGGTATCATGATTAACTTCACCGGCATTAATCCCATTCGGGCCTTAGTGTTGGCGGCCATCATCAATGGCTTTCTGGCGCCCCCACTCCTGGTCGCGATCATGCTCGTTGCCAACAATCGCCAGATCATGGGAGAACGGGTAAACGGACGTTGGAGCAATATCCTGGGATGGACCACCACGCTGGTAATGTTTCTGGCCGCGCTCGCTTTGGTCTTGACGTGGGGTCAATAAGGCTTAGACTGAACGGCGAACAGATGATTTGCAGGCACGTTCCCCTATTTCAGCTCCCCTCGCTCGCTGGTGTATTAGTTCTGTGTTGCCTGCTTTTGCCTGTGACCGCACGGGGCCAGTCCCCGTCCCCCACGCCGTCGCCTGACCCAGACACAAATCAGAAGACCCTGCGCGATCCAATCCAAAACTCGGACGATTTCAAATCAAAGCTGACGTTCGGTGTCTACTTTGAAAAGGGTGCTCAAGGTTACGACTTGAACTTGAGACATCAGTTCGGGCCGAATGTAACTGCCTGGATTGCGGGGTACGCAGATTCTCAACATAACGAATTGATCCGGATCGGCGGGCAATACGACTATCACAAAAAATGGTTTCACTTTGCGCCGAGTGGCGAGATTGAAACCACCAAAGGCGCTTCGCTCTCGCTCTATTCCGAACTCGGTTACAAAACGATCGCGATGGTCGGTTACTCACGCACGAACCTGAAAACCTTCTTTGATTTGTTCTGGGATCCTGGCGATTCAGTGACTCTCGGCATCGGTCACCGGCTGAATGACTATGATCGCATTCAGGCTTTCACCGTTTTTGACGTACGCCTGCACACCGGCCAACAGAACACGCACGTGACTTATCGTCACAAGATCAACCGGAGCAACGGCATCACCTTCGACGGGGTTTTCAAGTCCGGCCACATCGACTCAGGCAAATACATTCACGCCGCCGGTGTGGGCGTCTATTATGACCGTCCAAAATGGTTTTGGAAGGCCTACTTTGACCCGTACGTTAACTACACGAGCCACACGATGCTGCGCACCGGGATAGGCTTGAAGTTCTGAATGAGCACTGACAAAAAGAGAATCGTCGAAGGCAAGCTGCATTCGGCCCTGCACGCGCTCAAACATCGCAACTTCAAAATCTTCCTCAGTGGCCAGCTGGTCTCCGTAATCGGAAACTACATTCAAACGATTGCGCAGGCGTGGCTGGTCTATCGACTCACCGGATCGGCCACGTTGTTGGGATTGGTCGCCTTCTCAGGTCAGATCTCGATCTTTGTGCTGGCGCCAATTAGTGGGGTAGTCGCTGATACGAAATCCAGACGCGGGATTCTGTTCGCCACCGCAATCGCACCCATGATCCTGACCTTGGTGCTCGCGGTCCTGACGCTGACCGGCCGGGTGCAAGTCTGGCACGTCTTCACGATCGCCGCGCTGCTCGGAATCATTAACGCCTTTGATTATCCGGTGCGGCAAGCGTTCGTGGCCGAACTGGTCAGCAGGGAAGACTTGATGAGCGCGGTGACATTGAACTCATCAATGATCAATAGCGCCAGAACCATTGGCCCAGGCATTGGCGGCCTGCTGGTTGCGAGCGTCGGCGAAGGCTGGTGTTTCCTGGGAAACGCCCTGAGCTTTGCTGCCGTGGTCGTCAGCCTGCTGATGATTCAAACACAAAACTCAACCAGGAAGCCGGCGCGTCACTTTCGCGCCGGTATCGCTGAGGCCTTCAACTTTGCGCGACATACGGGTCCGGTCGGCGCGTTACTGGTGCTGTTGGGTTTAATCAGTTTTATGGGTCTGCGCTATGAGATTCTGATGCCAGTCTATGTGCAGGAAATGCTCCACGGGGGGCCAACTGAATTTGGGTTGCTGATGGGCGCCTCGGGCATTGGCGCAGTTTTCGGATCAATCGTGCTGGCGTCTTTTGCGAATGTGCGCACTTTGGGAGATTGGGTGGCGTTTGCGGCGGCTGGATTCGGCGTCAGCCTGGTGCTGCTCTCGGTCTCTCATTCGTTTGGGCTGTCGCTCGTGATGATGTTGCTGATCGGTTTTACGATGGTGACCTTGCTGGACGCGTCAAACACGCTGGTGCAGAGGATTGTGCCCGACGATCTGCGCGGGCGCATCATGGCGATTTGGACCATGATGTTGAGTGGTTTGGCTCCGTTCGGCTCGCTGGTTGTCGGTTTTGTCGCGCAGCACTTTACTGCCAGGCGAACCTTCGCCGCCGGCGGTATGGCTTGTGTGATGGGCGCGATGTCCTTTGGCTTCTCTTTACCGATCCTGCAACGGGAGGCCCGCAAATTAATTACAAAACGCGGACAGGAAGATGGCACGCTGGTAGTGGAAAGAAGAGACGAACAGCAGGCGCGGGCGTAGTCGACCTCGCGTTTTATTTTTCTCCCCCTCCCATTGGGAGAGGGTCGGGGTGAGGGCCTGAGCGAAAAAAGTACAAAAAGTCTTAACTGTCCTATCCAACACGCAACCAAGAAGGTTGCGGAGTGAAACAACCCAGGAGCTTAGCGCGGAGATTATCAATCCCTAACGTTGCCACTGACGCAGCACAGCATGGGTCTTGAGGAGGATGGTTCGCCAAGCCCTCACCCCAGCCCTCTCCCAATGGGAGAGGGAGAAAGGAATTAATACAAAAAAGGAGGCGGGTCACGCGACCCGCCTCAAGGGTTAGCAGGAGGAAAAAGTCCGTTTACTGGTTGTCTTTACTCGCGATGTTTCGCTTCTGCCCGCCGATCTCTTTCAGCAATTCATCGACTGCTGCTTCCAGTTGACGATCGCGTCCGGCGAGATTGTCTTCCGGCGAATTATCCACCCGAATGTCAGGCTGCACGCCATAGTTTTCCATGTTCGTGTGCTTCGCATCGGCGAGATAAACGCCTACGCCCGGCGTGCGCACGGTCGAGGCGTCTATCAGTGAGTAGCTGCCCGTGCCGATCACCGCGCCCATGGTCGGCGTGCCGACGACCTTACCCAGGCCCAGAGCGCGGAACCCGGCCGGAAACATCTCGGCGTTCGAGGCCGAGCGCCAGTTCTGCAGCACTACCTTTGGCCCGAAATACCCGGCAAAGGGACGCCCCGAAGCCTCGACACCGCGAGGCCGCCACACTTCGTACTCACGTTGGACCAGGATCGCGAGCAACTCCTGTTCGATGTTGCCGCCGCCGTTCCAGCGCTGGTCGATGATCAGAGCTTCCTTGTTGCGGAACTCGCGAATCTCTTTTTCGAACTTGCGCAGGCTCGGCTGGTCCATCGCGCGAATGTGAATGTAACCGACGCGGCCGTTTGATAGCTCGTCGACTTTTTGACGCCGCTCTTTCACCCAGCGATCGTAGCGCAGGGTCGCATACGCCTGACCGTTTACGGTTTCAATGCGTGTCTTCCAGGCGCCCTCAGCAGCAGGTTTGTTATTGAAGGTGATTTCGAGCTTGCGATTGAGGCGATCATTGAGTAATTCCCAATATTCGTCTCCGGCCTTCACTTGCTTGTCGCCGATTGCGATCAGGTAATCGCCGACGTTCACCTTTACCCAATCCTTGTCAGCCGGACCGCCTTCATAGACGTAGGTGACTTTGTAACGGCCCGCGGCCGTGTCGGGTTCGAGCTCGATTCCCAGGTTGCCGGTCGAGACGCCGCCGGCTGCGCGTCCTCCTGGAGGTGGCGCTGCGCCGGTATGCGAAGCATTCAACTCGCCGATCATCTCGTTGATAATGTTGAGCAGCTCCTGGCGATCGCCGACATCTTTCACCAGCGGTTCGTATTTAGCTTTGGCGGCATCCCAATCCATACCGTGCATCGCCGGGTCGTAGAACCGATACTTCATGGTGCGCCAGGCATCGCCAAACATTTCCGCCCATTCAGCCGGACGGTTTACCTTGACGCGCACATTGAAGTTAATGCGACGGCGCGCGGCTTCACCGCCACCAGCGGCTCCGGCGGGACCCCGACCGGCAGTTGCCGCGCCGGCGGCGCCGCCTCCGGGCAAAGCCACCGAGTAAATTCCTTCGCGTTCGCGGAAGAACAAGGTGCGGCCGTCGCGCGAAATATTGAGATCACCGAGGCCGGCACCGAAACCACCGCCGCCACCCGGGCCGCCTTCACCTTCGCCCTGCGGTGGACCACCGGAAGTTATGCGTGTTAGACGGCGGCCGTCATCCTGAATTGAATAGACCACCGGCGTGGTCCCGGTGGCAGATGGTTCGGATGTCACAAAGACGATGGTGCGGCTGTCAGGAGCCACGACATAATTGCCGACGGCAAAAGGCATGCGGGTGATCTGGCGCGTGCGATGCCTCATGCCGGCCCAATCCATTTTGGTCTCATGCGGCGGACGCGGCCCCGCGGGACGACGCGGCGCGCCCCCCTCGGCATCACCGGCACCGAGCCCTGCTGGCGGGCCTTCGGCTTCAGGTCTGTCTTCCGGATCGTCGGGATCGCGATCCAGCTTCTCGAGACCTACTGAATAGAGTTGGATTGAAGCGTTACCAAAGCCACCGCCGCCACCCCCGCCGCCGGTTGATTCACTGCGCACAAAGAAAAGCTTGCGGCCGTCGGGCGAGAATCGCGGGGCTCGCTCGTCATATGAATCGAAGGTTACTTTGTGTGCCTCCTTGTCCTGGCCCGAAGCGGCGAGCACGTAGATGTCAGTCGTGCGGCTGGCGTCAGCTTTGGAATAAGCCAGCCACTTGCCGTCCGGCGACCACTCGGGCGCCGAGATATTTCCGTATCTGGTCGTGTCGAGTTCAGCGATCTGTTTGCTCGAGACGTTGACCTTGCGCAGCTTGTCGTCCGAAGCCGTGAAGGCAATCTCTTTCGAATCGGGTGACCAGCGATAGCCCAGCTTCAGCGCATCGATGTCGGTCAGTTTCTGCGCATCGCCGCTGCCGTCCGCGGCCGTCACGTAAAGTTCTTCCCGTCCGCTGCGATCGGAAATGAAGGCAATCCACTTCCCGTCGGGTGAGTATTCGACGTTGACGTCGCGCGCGGGACTATCGGTAATTTGGTGAATGTCGCCTTCTTCGACCGGCACAGTGAAAAGTTCTCCGTGCGTGGAAATCACGATGCGGCGCGAATTTGGGGCCAGGTCGTAATCTTCGGCGACGGAAGCGAACGAAAGAATTTCGTTGTCGTTCTCTTCAGTCTCGGCCTCGATGTCGAGTTTGATGGGCGTAACTTTTTTGCTGGCCGTGTCCAACTTCCAAATCCCAAAGTCGTGTTCAAAGACAATTACGCGGCCATCTGCACTGATCGAAGGGAAACGCACGTCGCCGGTTTTGAACGAGGTCACTTTTTCGGCTTTGCCGCCGCTTTCGCCGATGCGCCAGATGTTGGTAAGACCGCCGCCATCGCGATCGCTCACAAAATAGACTCCATCCTTGCCCCACATGGGCCATGAATCGAGGCCGTCGAAATCCGTCAACTGCGAGAATTTCTTCGTCGAAATATCTTCGATCCAAACATCGGTCGCATAAGCACCGCGATAATATTTGCGCCAGTAGACCTGACCCTTCGGGTTGTAAGCGATCCGCTTGCCGTCAGGGGAAAAACTTGCCGCGTTGCCCATATCCGGACCCGCGTGCCAGGGCATGCCGCCACTCACGCTGACGACGTAGAGCATGGCCATGAAATCTTCACCGCGCTGGCTGCTGAACAGCACGCCACTGCCGTCAGGCGTCCAGCCGAGGACAATGTCATCGGCTGAATGATGTGTCAGCTGTTTGGCCGTGCCGCCGGTTGCCGGGATGATGAATACATCAAGATTGCCGTTCCGATCGCTCGAGAAGGCAATCCATTTTCCGTCGGGCGAGAAACGGGGGTAAGCGTCGCGCGCTTTGTTCACGGTCAGCCGCTGCACGTTCTGGCCGTTCTCATCGGCGGTCCAGATGTCGCCGAGATAGGTGAAGGCAATGCGACCGTTCGAATAGCTGGGATAGCGAACCAGCTTAACCTCGCGAGCAAAAACAGTCGATGTGAAAGAGAAAAGCAGCAGAGCTATGGCAAAGACGGACAGTTTCTTCATGACTTTCTCCTGGTTGGTGCGCGGGCGTCTTGCCCGCTATTACTTGTTGGATCTGGACCGACGAGGTCAGTACCGGGAGCGGTAGCGACCGGGTAACTCTCTGTCACCAGCTGAAGAACCGGTCGCTATCGCTCCCGGTACTGACTCCGTGGCCCTCCACATGGATTCGTTTAGAGGCGGGCTACTGCCCACCGAGAAGACTTATTCGGGAAAATGCTTCGATTTTGAACTAATAATGACTGATAAGATCCTTATGACGCCCGGGCGTTGGCAGCGGTTACGCCGAATAGCTGTCCCGGGCGAGGCGGATTCTATCACGCCGCCAGTCCTGGCGCTTAGGGCCGGGTTTAATTTGAGAAATCATCATAAGGCTGTCCATCCGCGTCCGGCGCAGTACATAGCGGCGAGGCTCCGCCTCACCGTTACGCCAAACTAAAAGACAGCGTCGAAGCTCAGCTTCGACGCAATTAAACAAAGACCGTTAGCGGTGAGCCGGAGGCGCGAGCGCGTTCTTCCAATTCCGGATTGACAGGCGCTGCCGGCGCTTCGTATAGTTTCGCCGCCAGCCGTGTTTCCTTCCCCCGGCCCGGAATTGCGCCGCAGCTTCGGTCGATTAGAGAGGTCTCACAATGAAAAGTCAGCCCCTGCGTCAGATCGTTACGCTTTTTGCGATCGCGGTCTTTATTTTCCTGATTGGCTACCAGTCGGCCCAGGCAAAGGACACCTGGACGACCGTCCACTCAAAGAATTTCACCCTGATCGGCAACGCGAGCGAAAAGGACATTCGCCAGGTCGCCAACCGGCTCGAACAGTTCCGCAATGTGTTTGGGTTGCTATTTCCCACTATCCCGCTGAATGCACCGGTGCCGACAACCGTCATTGTTTTCAAGAACGACAGTTCATATAAGCCATTCAAACCCAACCCCAACGTCAGCGGTTATTTTCAGCCGGGCGAAGACGTGAACTACATCACGCTGACCAGCGAGAAATCCGGAGAAGACCAGCCGTTCCGCGTCATCTTTCATGAGTATGTGCACCTGCTGGTCGAGAACGTGCTCGGAGCCACGGTGCCCCTGTGGTTCAACGAAGGATTGGCCGAATACTACAGCACCTTCGACATCAAGGAAGACTATAGGCATGTCATTCTGGGCGATCTGATCGCGAACCATGTTCTTTACCTGCGAGAGACCAAATTCTTGCCGCTGCGCACGTTGTTTGCCGTGGATTACCGATCGCCCTATTACAACGAAGGCAACAAGATGAACATCTTCTACGCCGAGTCGTGGATGCTGGTGCATTACCTGCTGCAAGGCGACTCGCAGAAGCACCGGCCGCAACTCGCTAAGTTCGTCGATTCGCTGCGCGCGGGCACAAAGATCGAAGACGCGTTTCAGCAGGCGTTCCAGGAAAACATCGAATCGTTCGAGAAAGATTTCAAGGCTTACATCCAGGCCGCGAAATACATGGCGACCGGCGTAACCTTCGAGCACAAGCTGGATTTCGATTCCGAAATGCAGGCCGAGCCGTTAGCGGAAGGTGAAGCTCATGCGTATCTTGGCGATCTGTTGTTGCATACGCACCGCCTGCAGGATGCGGAGGGGCAACTGCAGCAGGCAGTAACGCTCAATCCTGACTCGCCGATAACACAGACGGCTTATGGCATGTTGCGCGTGCGCCAGGGTCGCTTGAATGACGCGCGGCCATATCTCGAGAAAGCCGTAGCGGCGAATTCGCAAAATTATCTGACACACTATTACTACGCGTTCGCACTGAGCAGCCTGAGCATGAATGAGTACCGCACCGTCTCAGGTTATACGGAAGATATGGCGGCCACGATGCGCAGCGAGCTACGGAAAGCCATCGCGCTTAAGCCCGATTTTGTCGAAAGCTATTCGCTGCTGGGTTTCGTAAACCTGGTGCGCAACGAACAGGTGGACGAAACTATCGAGCTGCTGAAAAAGGCCCTGAATATATCGGCCGGGAATCATCGGGTGCTGTTTATGCTGGCGCAAATCTACATCCGCAAAGAAAAATTTGCTGAAGCCCGTCAGCTGCTGACGCCAATTGCGCAAAACAGCCCTGACCCGGAATTACGCAAACAGGCTGACGCGTTGCTCGAAGGTGTGAAGCACACTGAGGAGCAAATCGCGAAATTTAAAGATTGGCAGAAACAATCGGCCGAGCGCGCCGAAGCAGATAGCCAAAACCGGTCGGCAATGACGTTGACTGCGGAGCCGACGAAGGATGACATGAACTCCGCGCTCCTCGATGCGCTGAGAAAACCTCAGTCAGGTGAGAGCCGCGTGCAGGGAATGCTGACGACAATCGATTGCAACGCGAAAGGAATCACTTTCCAGGTACGCGAAGGCGATCGCGTATGGAAGTTCCACAGCGACAATTTCGATCATCTGGATATCACGGCCTTTACGACGGGAATTTCGGGCGAGATCAGCTGCGGCCCACGCAAACCGGAGAATTGGATCATTCTCACCTTTGTGGCGCCGAAAGCCGGCAGCAAGACTGATGGTGAAGTGAAAGCGATCGAATTCGTCCCGGCGACGTTCGTTTTGAAACCGTAGGGCGTGTCAGAACCGCCTGTGATAGCGGGCGGGCCTTTTTCAGGTTGTCGCGCGCAGCCACAACAAACAGGCCC
>AP72_2010_repI_A01DRAFT_1000044_pt1 | contig 17216 bp, 11 predicted proteins | sample AmaPasreplicIA01_FD_9191 | JGI IMG/M metagenome (IMG submission 9191) | reverse complement strand
TCCGCCGCGTAGCGGCGATTGAGTTTAGCCCGGCCTTTCAAGGCCGGGTTAGAGACCGAGAATTGAATTGGCGTCGCGTCAGCGACGCCTAAAAATTCGCACGTTTCAGTCGTCGCTGACGCGACGCGTCTCTCCTGATACATCTCTTCCCGGCCTTGAAAGGCCGGGCTAAATTCAACTCGCCGCTACGCGGCGACAAACGAAGAATGCTTTTGGGCCATTCAATCCGCCGACTTATGAGGCAAAGCCACCTCGACCTAAGAAATGCCTCGCCAACACGACCTCCCTTACGGTCGGGCTTCTGACTCTAAACTTCGATCCACGCGGTCGGCTCCTTCGGAAACGACAGCGTAATCTGGGTGGTGGCGGGAAAGAGCGGCGCGCGCTCTCGCAGCGCAGTTTCGGCAGTTATCTTCGCCAGGTAAGGATTATTCGCGCGTTGGGAAAGATGGGCCAGAATCATATGTTGCGCTTGTCCATCGAATCCGTCCACCAGCCACTCAGCGACATCTTCATTTGAAAGATGTCCCAGCCGGGAAAGAATCCTTTGCTTTAATTCCCAGGGATAGTGCTCGACGGTTTTGAGCATGTCCCGACTGTGATTTGACTCGATCACAATCGCCGCACAACCACGCAGGCGTTCGGTGATCAAAGTAGTCACGTGCCCAAAATCGAGCAGCGTCGCCACCTTCACCCCAGCGTGGGTGGCGGTGAAGCCAAAATTATCGACCGCGTCGTGAGGCACGGTAAACGGATGAAACTCGATTTTTCCAATTTGAAAGTCTTTTCCGGAATCGATTTCCACCGTGCGATCGCGCAAGGCATCGGCGCGCTTCCGTGATTCATCATTCGGAATGCCGAGCCGNGTGGTTTCACCGATATAGGCGTCGCGGGTCCTGGCAGAGATGAACACAGGGCAATCGAGGTCTTGGATCAGGACGCGCAGGCCGCCACAATGATCGCCATGCTCATGCGTCACCAGGATGCCGTCGAGGGCGTTTGGGTCTTCGCCCAGGGCGGCCATGCGCCGGACGATCTCACGCGCGCTCAATCCCGCATCGACCAGCACCCGCGTGCCGTTACTGACCAACAACACTGCATTGCCAGTTGAACCGCTCCCGAGTACCGAAATCTTCATTTGTTCAAAGGATTGATTGAAAGCACAAGGACACCAAGTCTCAAAGCATACCACGGATGGCAAATGTTATTTGTGACTTAGTGAATTAGTGAGACTGCTTCGATTGATCAAGCTCACTCAATGCCGGGAGCGCGGACGTGCTCGTCCGCAATGAGCGCGAAGCGCGAAAAAGCAGCGCGAGCTTCGCTCGCGGCGCGGACGAGGACGTCCGCGCTCCCAGCAGTAAAGTCTAGATTTCCAGGCGGGAACGATCGACGGCAAAACCATTCAGGTTCCCCAGTGCTCCCACTGACAGCGCCGCCGTCCTGAAGCATGCTTGCGCCACCTGCTGCACGCTCTCGGAACTTACCACATTGATCATTTTGATAATTTCATCAGGAGAGATGCGACGGCCATGAATGATCTCCTGACGTGCCAGCGCGCCAACGCGGGTGCTCGACGATTCCAAACTCAGCAGCACCGAAGAGATGGCCTGCTGCTTTGCCAGCTCCAATTCATCTTCCGCCACCGGCTCGCGCACAATCCGCCGCAGTTCACCCAACGCCAGATCAAATACTTCATCCATCTGCGCCGGCGAAGTACCCGCATAGATCGTGAACATGCCAACGTCGCTAAAGGTGTTGCCGCCCGCGCCGATTGAGTAAGCCAGTCCGCGCTCCTCGCGGATTGACTGCCACAAACGGCTCGAGGTCCCGCCTCCGATGATGGTCGCCAACATGCTTGCCGCGTAACGGTCTGCGCTCTTCGCGGAAGGCCAGGGCGCGGCGATGATCAGGTGTGCCTGCTCGAGTTCACTTTTGCGCTCGATCATGATCGGCGCGGCCACCTCAGGAGCGGCTGAATCACACGCGCCTGCGTCTGCTTTGGCTTCAGTACCGAAGGTCGCCGCCACCGTTGCGACCAGTTCATCGTGCGCCACGTTACCGGCAGCCGCAATGACGAGATTACGGGGCGCAAAATTTCGCGCGTGAAAATCAGCAGTCGCCGAGCGGTTGAACGAAGAAACTGTGAATTCCGTGCCTTCGATGGGACGCCCCAGTGAATGATTAGGGAAATAGGCCGCGTGAAAGAGCTCGGTCAGCAATTCGTCCGGCGTATCCTCGATCATCTTCATCTCTTCGATGATGACCTTCTGTTCTTTCAGCAGATCGTCTTCATCAAAGCGCGGATTCAGCACCATGTCCGAGAGCAAATCGAACGCGCGAGCCATGGCCGTGTCGACGACCTTCGCGGCGAAACCAGTCATTTCATGCGAGGTATACGCATCAAACTGCCCGCCCAGACGGTCCGACTCAGTTGCGATATCATGAGCTGAACGGCACTCAGTGCCTTTAAACAACGCATGTTCGATAAAGTGGCAAATCCCGTTCTGGACGCTGGTTTCATGGCGCGATCCGCGCCTTACCCAGATTCCCAGGCTCACCGAGCGGAGTTCCGGCATGTGTTCGGTCAAAATCGTGAGACCATTCGAGAGACGGGTGGTTTGCACTTTGTCGATCATCTGGTAAATCCGCAGACCTGCCGATTGCGGTAGGTTGATCATCGTAGCATGCGGCCACGGGGCCGCAAAATTCCGCTTAAATCCTCAATGTTTACTTGACAGGATGGAAGAGGGTGGCCGAAAATTGTCAGTATCCAGACGGGTGACGGTCTCCCTCGCCCAGGGCGGTCAATTGTGTCGACAAGCTGGTGTCTGCCGCCCAGGCATCTGAACGAAGCAAATTAGGAATCGAAGGCATAACAAAGAATCAAGTTTGCTTTTACTCCAACCGCGCGAACCTGGCGAGGTTCGCGGAGGAGGTCCGGCCGCGATGAAATTATTTTACCGAATCTGCAGTTTCGCGATTGTCATGGCCGCGGTGTCCACGGCGTACGGCTTACCCCCGTCGGGTAAGGGAACGCACGGCCTCGCGACGATTACCGGCACGGTACGCGACAACAAAGGCGCGCCGCTCGCAGGCGCCGTGGTGCAATTAATTCGCGAAGGTGCAAAGCAGATCGTAAAGCAGACGTATACCGCTGCCGACGGCAGTTTCAGCGCGCGCATTCCAGCGGGCAAATACTCGTTAAAGGCCGTCGCCAAGGGCTTCAGCGAGGTCCTGTTTGAATCTGTTCAGGTTAGTCCTTCAGCCGAGATCGCCTATCGCTTCAATCTCGAACCCGCAAATTCTCCGAACACCCTGGTCAATCAACGGAACGACAAAGACAACGTCAAGTGGACCTTGCGGTCCACTCAGAATCGCAAATCGATCTTCCAGGCAAATCCCGGCGATGACAAAACGGTCGCCGCGGTACAGGCATCGGCCGACACCGACCGAAACGAGGAAACCCAGGACGTTAAGGACGAGCGTGGTCGCGTGCGCCTGCAGGGTGTCGCCGAACAATTTTTTGCCGCTTCGTCGAACCCGCTCGACTCGAGTTATGAAGGTTTCAATTTTGCGTTTGCACTGCCCGCGTCCGACAGCATCGATCTGGTCTTCGCCGGCCAGACCGGCATTGGCGCTACAGCGCCGCAGCGTTTCGAAACCACTGCCCGCGTGCGTCTGAACGACCGCCACCGGGTAACTCTGAATGGCGGGGGTGCGCGGCTGTTTTCCACCATTGACGGGAGATCCTCGTCGCGGCACTCGTTGGGACAGATGTCAGTTCGCGCGGTTGATGAATGGCTCGTGCGCGATGGCGTGGTGATCGTGATGGGCTTGGATTACTCACGTTTTACCGACGCGGGCAACGATTCCGCGATTAGCCCGCGATTCGGGATCCAATTTGATGCCAATGCGCGGACGCGCGTGCACGCTTCGTACGCTCCCGGAGGCGATGAATCGACGATTCAGAGCACGGCTTCGTTCGAAGACACTGACATCTTCTTCCGCCAACCGCAAACGCAACCAGTGGCCTTTGTCGGCGGTCGAGCTGTCATGGGCCAAAGCCGGCGCCTGGAATTCGGCGTTCAGCGCGTGCTCGATAATCGTTCGAATATCGATGCCGCGGCCTTTCTTGATATGACCAGCGATCGCGGCGTGGGTCTGATGGCGATGCCGCTGTCCGCTTTCTCTGGAGAGGCGGCGCTGCCGATCATGAACGTCGCCAATCAGAACGGATCAGCGCGCGGCGTGCGCGTCGTTTACTCACGCCGGCTGAATCATGTCTGGAGTGCATCCGCCGGTTACTCGTTCGGTCGCGGTCAGAAGTTGTCGGCTGATGGGATCAGCGATCCCGCCGATCTGTTCAGCAACGGCTTTTTTCAAACGGCCGCCGTGCAGTTGGCCGGTGACTGGTCCAAAGGCACACATGTGCAGACCGTATTCCGATTTTCACCTCAGGCCACGGTATTCGCAATCGATCCATTTGCCGGACGGTTGGCGGTTTACGATCCTTCGTTGAGCGTGCAGGTAACGCAGGATCTGCCCACCTTTGGCCTGCCGGTGCGCGCGCAGGCAATCATCGATGCGCGCAATCTTTTTGATGTGCAAACCAGGACCACGAACGGCGAGACGCTGCTCGAAGTTGGTTCCAGTGGTCGTTCGGTTCGCGGCGGTATCCTGGTTCGTTTCTGATAACCAGGCAGGCAGCCGTGTCTATTAGCCTCGTGGGCTGCTATCTTCCCCCGCTTTTCCAAAATCTCGGACGATTACGAAAACATGGACGCTCGCAATACCCGACTTGACTCCGGGCCGCGGGAAATGGCGGAAAAGTCAAAAAGCTGGGCTGTTATCGGTACCGGTTTGCTATCAACGAGTTGGAACATAGGTTGCCTCAATTAACTTGATGTTGTTGTGTGTTCAGGTCTGTCTGCTGCGCTGATTGGAAAATTAGTTAATGAAAGGCTCTATTCTGACAACCAAGACGTGGCTGCTGCTGGTAATCGCGGCGGTCTTGTTTGTCGCCGGAGCCATTAATTTTTGGCAACGCGCGCACATGCAGGGGCCGGCAACTGACGGGGTCACCTGGGTCGACACCTCACAGGGAATAATCGCCAAATCGATTACTCCCGGCTCTCCTGCTACCAGGGCGCACCTGAATCCCGGCGATCGCCTGCTGGCGATCAGCATGACGGAACAGAAGTGTGAAGATGTAACTCGCGGACCCAGGTGCGAACAGGTCTCCGGAGCAGAAAAAGTTCAGGTCTATTTGGATCAAGCGCGCGTCGGCGGTGAGATCCACTATTTGATCGAGCGGCCATCATTCCCGCCTGAGACCCGCTACTACTATGCGGATCTCGACCACCTCGGCGCCATCAACAGCCTGACCGCGCGCGATCTTTATCTGAACTTGATCGGGTTGGTCTATCTATGCATTGGCCTCTTTGTCATCTTCCGCCAAGGCGGACGCGCGCCGTTCGTTCTCCATTTCGCGGGCCTTTGTATCGTCGCTTTTGTCTTCCATTTTTACACTCCGCTGGGAACCTACCGAGACCTCGACCTGGCGGTAGCCTTCCTTGACAACGCGGCTTTCATTCTTTTCGCGCCGCTGCTGGTGCACTTCAGCGCGATCTATCCGGTTCGTTATCGTCTGTTCGAAGACAAGCGTTGGCGCGCAATCGTTCTGTATCTGCCGGCCATGGTGCTGCTGGGTTTCGCCACCGTTATTTTTCTGCACGATCAGTTAATCACAGTAATCCCGCACCAACTCCTGGATTATTCGCCTAACCTGGTTGCCCGCTTCTACAAGGCCTCGTTTATTCAGTTTGTGCTGGCGCTGATCGCGAGCGGCGTCTTACTAGTGCGCCGTTTCGTAGTCAGCAAGAGCACCGTCGCGCGCCAGCAATTGAAGTGGGTGGTCTGGGGAACGGTGCTGGCTGTGGCGCCATTCACCGCGTTATACGCCCTCGGTTATATTTTCGAAGATACGGCCGGTCCGCTCACCGACATCGCCATACTTCCATTGATTCTGATTCCGCTGTCGCTGGGATATTCAGTCGTCCGCTATCGTCTGATGGACGTCGAGTTGGTGGTGCGACGTGTGGCCGTCTACGCGCTGACCACCGTTGCAATTGCCGTAGCCATCGGAGCCGTTATCTACTTTATCGGCGTTTATGTGTTCGGCAATCTTCCCAGCTCTGGTGAAAGCATCACGCTGCCCCTCGTCTTTTCAGTCTTCGCCATGGCGGTCATCGTGATGATTGCCGCACCGATCAAAAACTTTCTGCAAGAAAGCGTCGATCGGGTCTTCTATGGTCGCCGTTACGATTTGCGACACAGCCTGCTGGATTTTGGCCGTACCATTTCTGCCACCACGGCCTTGGATCCTTTGCTCGACTCGCTGATTACGCGCCTGCGTGAAGTGATGAATGTCGAGCGCCTCGCTATTTTCATCGAAGAAGGCTACGCCACCGGCGGTTATCGCGTCGCCCGGACTACCGGTTTCTCCGCGCCGATTGGTGTGCCTGCCGACTTCCGCGAAATGATTCGCACGCGCTCAGCGGAAACTGGGGTGGTCCGCGCCGATGATCTGGAATCAGCTCCGGAAGGCGATGGTTATGTGCGACGGGTGTTGCATTACTACGTTCCCTGCGTAGTGCGCGGACGAATGGTGGCGGTAATCGGCCTGGGCAGATCTGCCGATGGCGCACTGTTATCGTCTGAAGACGTCGAGATCCTACGCACCGTTTCCGGCTATATCGCGGTGGCCATCGAAAACAGCCTGCTTTACCAGGAGCAACAACAGCGGGCGGCGGAACTTGAACTGCTGAAAGAGTTCAACGAGTCAATCGTCGAATCAATTAACGTGGGACTAATGGCCGTTGATCTCGATGGCCGCATCACCCGGCTGAACTCGGCGCTCGAGCAGATCGTAGCAGCCGATCGCGAAAATGTTATCGGCGAAAACGTCGAATCATTGTTCGCGGAGGATTTTGCCGACACGCTGCACCAGGTGCTGGGCGAGGCGGGCTGGCGCCTGATTCAGACGCGGCAGATTTATAAGTTGCACACCATGACTCGCGCCGGGCGGCAACTGGTCCTGAATATCGCGATTGCCCCCTTGTGGGCTGATTCGAAAGAGCAAACCGGCGCGCTGGTGGTGTTTGAAGATGTCACCGAGCGCCTGCGGCTCGAAGACCAACTACAGCAGCGCGAAAAGCTTTCGTCCATTGGGCTCCTGGCTGCCGGCGTCGCGCATGAAGTAAATACGCCACTCACGGGCGTTTCATCGTACACGCAGATGCTGCTAAACATGCTGCCGCAGAATGATCCGAAACACGCCTTGCTCGAGAAAGTCCGGCGGCAGGCGGATCGCGCCACCGACATCGTAAACAATCTGCTGAATTTCTCCCGGACCGGGAGCGCGGCAGAGTTCACCGCGCTGGACATACATCGCGTACTTGACGACACGCTGCAATTGCTCGAACCACAGCTGCGGCGTGGGCAGATCGAAATCATCCGTCAGTACGACGAAGAGTTGCCGCCGGTACACGGAAACTCGGTTAAGCTGCAGCAGGTCTTTACCAACCTGATTCTGAATGCGCGCGACTCAATCGCCAACGGCAACGGCCGCATCTTGCTAACCACACACAACGGCGAAGAGGACTCTCTGACGGTGGAAGTCGCCGACAACGGCATCGGGATCGATCCTGACGACGTCGCCAAAATTTACGATCCGTTTTTCACCACTAAAGGCGTTGGGCGCGGAACAGGTTTAGGACTCGCAGTCACCTATGGCATCGTGCAGGAGCATTCCGGCCACATCAGTGTTAACAGTACTCCGGGCCTCGGCACCACCTTCCGGATTACTCTCCCCACGCGCGATCCTCATACGCGCTTGCAAGCTGCCGCGCTCTAACCTGCTCGAGGTCCGCAGTTAGCTTTTGCTGTTCGTTTCGGTAATAATCGTCGCTTTGTTACTTGCCTCCGATTCTCCGCAGGTAGAGGCTGGGGTGAAAAAAAGAGTTAGTTGCACACAAGAACCCTCACCCAATCCCCTTTACCAAGGAAGAATTTCGCTCCGTTATGGCCAGAAAAGGATCAGTACTTGTAGTTGATGACGAGGAAATAATGCGCGACGTCCTGGAGACGTTGCTTTCGTCAGAAGGATACCGGGTCGACCTCGCAAAAACCGGCGAAGAGGGCCTGGATGCGTACACCAAGCGTCCCTACGACGTAGTCCTGCTGGATGTGTCGATGCCCGGCATCGGCGGATTGCGAGCACTGGAAGAATTCTTAAAGCTCGACGGCGAATCAGTCGTCGTGATGATCACCGCTTACGCAACTTTTGATACCGCGATTGCGGCATGGGAAAAAGGCGCGTTCGGTTGCATCCGCAAGCCGTTTCAAAATGAGCATATCAGCGCCACCGTAGCCGCCGGCGTCAAACGGCGGCGCAAGGAAGAAGAACGCCGCTCGCTGCGCCAGGCCATGAGCCGCGAAGTGGATCGCGGCGCCATCGTCGGCCGCTCAGACATCATGCAGGAAGTGTTTCGCCTCGTGGAACAAGTCGCGGCGGCGCGCTCCACGATCCTGATTACCGGCGAGAGCGGGACCGGAAAAGAACTGATTGCGAAGGCCATTCATGAAGCCAGCCCGCGCATCTCCAAGCCTTTTGTTACCGTCAATAGTTCGAACATTCCTACCGAGCTGCTTGAATCTGAATTGTTTGGTCATACGCGGGGTGCTTTCACCGGCGCCGTGGCCGCGAAAAAAGGGTTGTTTGAGGTTGCTGATGGTGGATCGATCTTTCTGGATGAAATCGGCGATATTCCGCCCGAGACGCAAGTGCGGCTGTTACGCGTTATTCAGGAGCGTGAATTTACTCCGCTTGGCGACACCAGCCCCCGTCGCGTCGATGTGCGGATCATCGCGGCGACCAATATCGATCTGAAAGAAGCCGTGCGCCAGGGCATGTTCCGCGAGGACCTTTACTATCGCCTCTCGGTCGTGCCGATTGAGTTGCCGGCGCTGCGCGACCGCCGCCAGGACGTGCTGCCTCTGGCCCAGCACTTCATTCGCAAATACAATGCGGAAAATGGCCGGCAGGTGTCGGAACATATCGCGCCGGACGTGCTCTCCTTGCTGGAAAACTATTCCTGGCCTGGTAATGTGCGGGAACTCGAGAATGCGATTGAGCGGGCGGTGGTGATTGCCCCCGGCGACGAGATCACCCGCGACTGTTTGCGTCCTGAAATCGCAGACCCACAGGCAACTCGTATCGTGGTCCGCGAAGGCTCCGGCGCCGCCTCGTCGATAGACGTGGGGCGCGGAATCAATTTCTATGACGAAGTGCGGCGGTTTGAAATCGACCTCATACGCCGCGCTCTGGATCAAACAGGCGGTCATCAATCGCGGGCCGCGCGCTTGCTGGGGATGAATCCGACGACGCTTAATTCAAAGATTAAGACCTACAACATCAATCTGCGGGCCTGAGGCACTTCGGTCGCTGGTACCAGTTGCGCCGGAAGCAAGCCCTGGACTGGAGCGCAAGCGTCCTCGCTTGCACGGGCGCGAAGCGCGAAATCGCTCTAACCGAAAGACTGCAACCGGGACGGTTGCGCTCCAGTCGCCGGTCTCTGGCTTTACGGTTGTTCGTGGTAAATCTTCGGATCAATCACTTCGCAGTCGCAGTCTTCAGATCGAGCGTGCGAATGACTCGGTGCAGATTGTTCGGATGGATGCCAAGCAGTTTGGCCGCCTCAGTGTAGTTGCCTTTTGCCTGAGCCAAAGCGTTCTGTACTATTTGGCGTTTTGCGTCTTTAACGGCGTCATAATATTTTGCCGGCGGCTGGCCGTGCTCAGCCAAATCTGCCACGCGACGCGGGAGATCATCCACGCCAATCGTGTCCGTCGATCCCAACACCACAGCGCGCTCAATTGCATTCTCGAGCTCGCGAATGTTGCCCGGCCAGTCGTATGTTTGCAGCAGGGCACGTGCTTCCGCCGTAATGCCGGCGATCGCTCGCTTGCATTCTTTCGCGTACTTCGCGGTGAAATAAGTAGCCAGCAGCGGAATATCTTCCTTACGCTCACGCAGCGACGGCATGGTGAGCTTTACCACATTCAACCGGTGATAAAGGTCTTCGCGAAAAGTTCCCGCTTCAATCATCGCTTCCAGATCCCGATTCGTTGCCGCGATGACCCGCACGTCGAGTTCAATCGAGCGCGTGCCGCCCACCCGTTCGATTTTGTGGTCCTGAAGAAATCGCAGCAGACGCGATTGCATCGCCAGGGTCATCTCTCCGATTTCATCGAGAAACACGCTGCCACCGTGGGCCACTTCCAGCTTGCCCTGCTTGCGACCAATCGCCCCGGTGAAGGCGCCTTTCTCGTGTCCGAACAGCTCGCTTTCCAACAGGGTTTCAGTCAACGCGGCGCAGTTGATCGGTACGAAGGGGTGGTCGGCTCGCCGGCTGTTCGCGTGAATGGCGTGGGCGGCGAGTTCTTTTCCCGTGCCGCTCTCACCGCAAATTAATACGGCGGATTTCGCGGGCGCCACCCGCTGGATGAAATGATAGACTTCCTGGGCCGGCCCACTCTCGCCAATCATGTTGTGCTCGATAGCCAGGGTTGACTTCAAGCGCGTGTTCTCATCTTCCAGCCATTCAACCTGGCGGGCATTCTCGAGCGAGACGGCCGCCATACCGGCGATCGCGGCGAGCAATTGCAGATGCGCCTCGTCAAAATGGACCAGCGGATCGCTTGCGTCGAGATAAATTACTCCCAGCAACTTCTCAACTACGATCAAGGGAACGCACATTAGGGAACTGATCTTTTCGGCCACCAGACTCTCCGCAGTTTTTAGCGTCTCGCTGGTTTTGATGTCGTTAGTGAGAACCGCAACGCGTTCCCGCATCACGTGCTCGACCACCGTGCGGCTGACGCGAACCGGATTGCTGTGAGGTTCGCGGTGTTTGCCATGGACGGATGAAAAGTCTTTCTCGCCGCGGCCCAGGATCACTGCGCCGCGGTCTGCCGGAATGATTTCAAAGACCGCGTCCAGGATCTCTTTCACGACTTCCTGGGTGCGACGTAAACGATTTATCCGACTTGCTATTCTGAGCAGAACGCCTAGGTCGCGGGCCACGCGTTCGTGCTCAGGCACCGCAANCAGAGATTGCTCGGTATTATGTAAGAGTGTTTCGGGGCGTAATTCTTTGGCGGATTCTGTCAGCGGGTTCGAGTCATCCCAGCGAACCAGTTGACCTAAGGGCGCGTCTTCACCTTCTTCAATCAGAAAGAGCAACTCAACATTGCCAACTCGCAATTGATCGGCATGAGCCAGTACCTGTTCTTTAACCGGTCTTCCATTAACAAAAGTGCCGTTGTAACTGTCGAGATCGTAAACTTTGAAGGCGTCGTGTTCCTGACGGATGACACAATGACGGCGCGAGACCGAGGCATGATTCAACCAAACCGCGCTGGCGGATTCACGACCGAGCGTCGTCTCTGTGACCGAAAGAGGAAACATCGCTCCCTTTCGTATACCGTTAACTGCGACCAGCCTTGGATTCATATGCTAACCTAGACTCAAGCCAGCATTGTCGGGAAATGCCGCTACCACCCGAGCGCATTCGACTATCTCTACTGATAGCCTTACTATCACTTTTGATATAAAAATGCCAGCCCACCTCGTTTGCTTGATTTGTTGCCAATCAACAAACTTGCATAGAACACTAAGGTTATAGGCGCCTATATGTTAAGGAAGACCTTACAGCGTCATTCGGCACGGGAATCGCACTAGAGAGAAACCGAGAAAGAACTTCGAGCCAGGGCAGGCGGCTTGCAGCGGCTCAAAAGTGAGTGCGGTATTTGAAATCCTATCCCCACGCCGACAAAGGTGAAGCTGGCAGCGTCCTATACCAGCAGAAGTTCCTGTCAGCTCACCAGGCAGCAACCCGAAGTCCCACCCTTCGGGTTGCTTGTGTTTTTGGGCCCATTTAATCCGCTCAGACTGATATCACTGATCAAAAGAAGGTTGTCAGAAACCAACAACTCCGGGTATTTTTGTGCGCAGCACGCTCGGTGAGGTTTGGTTGTGCGACGACGCAAGATTGACGGCTGCCCAATAGCTGGCGCCCTCCAATTGATTGGTGACAAGTGGACCATGCTCGTCGTCCGTGACCTGTGTGCGGGTCCTAAACGGACGACGGAGCTGCTTGAAGACTTGCACCCTATCAGCAGCCGGACCTTGATGGGCCGTCTGCGCGAGATGGAGCAAGACGAACTGGTCCTGCGAAACAACTACGGCGGACTGCCCCGCCGGGTCGAATACGAATTGACCGAGCGCGGCCGCCGGTTAATCCCTTTGCTGGATGCCTTAATGAAAGCGGGCCAGGCGCTCGAATGCAATGACTGCGAGGATCGGAAAGAGAGCGCTGGCTACTACTGCGATTTCTGTCCTGCTCGCCGGTCTTCAAGCGCCGCAGGCGAAGAGCCGCAATTCGTAGAATCACCACCCGAACCCGCCCCGCGACGCAGAGACGATTCCGTCATCTTGTTGTAGAGTGTTAGGTCACTACTGGATAAAACTATTTCATCTTACCGAAATGACCTGATGCCTGACTCGCTTCCCTCTGAAAAAAGAACTGTTTGGTCTTTTGTGCTGATCGCCCTCGTCTCTTTGATAGGACTCGGCGACGCGATTTATTTGACGGTGCAGGATCTGACCGGACAGAATCTGCGCTGCACAATTATTTCCGGCTGTTCAGAAGTCCTCGGCAGCAAGTTTGCGCACATCGGATCGGTCCCGCTGGCGACTGTAGGCGCAGCCGCATATTTTGCGGTTTTTAGTCTCGCGATTTTGGCCGCTTTCGGCTACTCCTTCGTACGCCCAATGCTTCTGGTGCTGGTCGCGCTCATGTTCTTGACCACTCTATGGTTGCTCTATTTGCAGGCGTTTGTCATTCAACACTTTTGCCAGTACTGCCTGCTGTCGGCGGCGGTGACGACCGCGCTTACCGTGATCACATTTGCATCGGGAATCGTGGGACGAAGATCGGTCAGTAGATCGTTGACTCATTAGTTCATTGACTTATTGATTCATTGGTATCTGGCCCATTTCATGGTTTTCAAATGAATAAATGAACTAATGAAACAATAAATTAATCTCTTTCGGCTTGCCACCTCTAACTCACGCTGCTAATCTTTTCACTCACACCAGCCAATTTTGAAAGGAGTTCACGAGATGAAAAAGCAATATGCGCTACCGCTGTTTCTGGCCGCGGTTTTGATTGTTGTCTTCGCGGCTGTTGCCGGCAGCGGTCGCAATGCGTCGGACTTGCCTGCGCCGCCGGCCATTGGCACTGTGATTGATGATTTCACTCTACCGGATGCTGACGGGGCCGCGCACTCGCTCGCGTCGCTCAAAGGCAAGAATGGTACGGTTGTGATTTTCATAGCGACCAAGTGTCCGGTCTCGAACGCTTACAACGATCGCATGGAAAAATTGGCGGAAGATTATAAGGCTAAGGGTGTGAGCGTGGTTGGCATCAACGCCAACAATACCGAGCCTGCGGCTGAAGTGAAAGCGCACGCGGCCGAAAAGGGTCTCAAGTTCACCATCCTCAAGGATGACGGCAACAAGATCGCTGACCGGCTCGGCGCCACCAGGACTCCTGAGGCGTATGTGCTTGATACCAAAGGCAAACTGGTCTATCACGGTCGCATCGACGACGCACAGAAAATCGAAAGCGTCACGTCGAGCGATTTACGGAACGCGCTTGATGAAATGCTCGCGGGCAAAGCCGTAAGCAAGACCGGCGGCGCCGCGTTTGGCTGCACCATCAAACGAGTCTCGTAGTAATGTGAACTGTTAGTTTGCGCTCTTTTGGCTCTGTTTTGGGTCATGGCGCCGGTTGCCTCACATGATCATGCGTTTGTGTACTTCAATTCAGTTCGCGAGTGTCGTGATACTGGGATTGGTGTCGGTTGCGGTGCTTGCCCAGGAAAAGACAAGCACCGCGCGCGCTCCTATCACTCCAGTAATTCGGAACAGTCATCCTGGCGATGGCATCGATGTTACTGACTATGGCGATGACGTTCGCGAGATCAATCTCGACGACTTGAAAAAGATGCTGCAGCGCGACGGCAAGGATACACGGCCGCTACTGCTGAACTTCTGGGCCACCTGGTGCGACCCCTGTCGCGAAGAATTTCCGGATCTCGTCAAACTTGATGCCGATTATCGTGACAAGGGCCTGAATTTCATCGCCATCAGTCTGGACGATGTGACTGACATCAAAAGTGCAGTGCCCAAGTTTCTGAACGAAATGAAAGCCAAAATGCCGGTGGTGCTGCTGAATGTGAACGATCCTGAGCCGGCAATTAAAGCCGTCGATGCGACCTGGGACGGTCAACTGCCGGCGACTTTCCTTTACGACAAAGACGGCAAAATCGTCTTCAAACATTTCGGCCGGATTCAGCCCGCAGAACTGCGCACCGCGATCGATAAGCAAGTAGGCGCCAAGCAGTAGACAGTCACACAGGTTGCTTCTCGCGGCTCACCTGAAAATGATCACTCCTGAAGTAATCGCCGCCCACAATCTCACTACCGCAGAATTCAATCACCTGAAGGAATTGCTCGGACGCGAACCGAACCTCGTGGAACTCGGTGTCTTCTCGGTCATGTGGTCTGAGCATTGTTCGTACAAGTCTTCGCGGGTCCATTTAAAAAGGCTACCGACGTCAGGGGAGCGCGTAATCGTGCCGCCCGGAGAAAATGCCGGTGTCGTCGATGTCGGCGACGGCTGGTGCGCGGCCTTCAAGATCGAATCGCATAACCATCCTTCGTTCATCGAGCCATTTCAGGGCGCCGCCACCGGTGTCGGCGGAATTCTGCGCGACATCTTCACCATGGGCGCCCGGCCCGTCGCCGCGCTTAACAGCCTGCGATTCGGATCGCTTGATCATCCCGAGCATGGCCGGCGAAATCGATCACTGCTCGCAGGTGTAGTAGCGGGCATCGCGCACTACGGCAATGCTTTCGGCGTGCCCACGGTTGGCGGTGAGGTTTCCTTCAACGATTCGTACGCGCTCAACCCGCTGGTAAACGCCTTCGCAATCGGGCTGGTCCGCAACGATCAGATCTTTTTCGGCAAAGCCACCGGCATCGGCAATCCGGTTTTGTATGTCGGAGCCAAGACCGGACGCGACGGCATTCACGGAGCGACGATGGCATCGGCCGAATTTGATGAAGAAGCGCTCGAGAAACGGCCTACAGTTCAGGTTGGCGATCCGTTTCTCGAGAAACTGCTGCTCGAGGCCTGCCTCGAAGCTATGCGCAGCGGCGCCGTCGCCGGAATCCAGGACATGGGCGCCGCCGGCCTGACTTGCTCCACCTGCGAGATGGCTGCGCGCGCAGGCACCGGAATTGAAATCGACCTCTCGCTGGTACCGCAACGCGAAACCGGAATGACCGCGTACGAGATGCTGCTTTCGGAATCGCAGGAACGCATGCTGATCGTCGCCCACAAAGGACGCGAGCGGGAAGTGATCGATATTTTCGCGAAATGGGATCTGGATGCGGTGATCATTGGCGAGGTCCGTGATGATGGCCGCATGCGCGTGTCGCACAATGGTGAGGTCGTTTGCGACGTGCCGGTAAGGGCGCTTACCGATGAAGCTCCGGTTTATGAAAGGCCGATGAAGCCTATGGCAGTCAGTGGTCAGTCGTCAGTTGTCAGTGGCAATGACGTTGATCGTGGCGCAACGCAAATCAAAGAACAACTGACCACTGACAACGGACAAATTCTACTGAAACTGCTCGCTTCGCCGAATCTAGCATCCAAAGAATGGGTCTATCGACAATACGATCACATGGTGCGCACCAATACGGCAGTGCTGCCGGGTGCGGACGCCGCGGTAGTCCGGATCAAAGAGACACGACGAGCTCTCGCGCTGGCGCTGGACGGGAATGGGCGTTATTGCGGAATCAATCCGCGGGAGGGCGCCAGGCTGGTTGTCGCTGAAGCCGCGCGCAACGTCGTTTGCGTCGGCGCACAGCCGATCGCGATCACAAATTGTCTGAACTTTGCCTCTCCGGAACGGCCGGAAGTCATGTGGTCTTTCTCAGAAGTAATTGACGGCATGGCTGAAGCCTGCAAAGTCTTTAACACGCCGGTCGTCTCAGGCAACGTCTCTTTTTACAACGAGACCGAAGGCCGCGGCATTCTGCCGACGCCGGTCATCGGTATGCTCGGCCTGATTGACGACGTCCGGCGAGTCATTCAGCCCGGCTTTAAGAACCCGGGCGACTTCGTGGCGCTTTTGGGTGCGACCAGAGAGAATCTGGACGCCAGTGAATACGCGAATGTGATTCAGGCAGTTGTTGGCGACAGCGTGCCGGCGCTCGATCTTGAGGCCGAACAAGCAGTGCAACTCGCCTGCCTGCGGGCAGCGCAAAACGGTCTGCTGCGCTCGGCACATGATTGTTCCGACGGCGGATTAGCCGTTGCGCTGGCTGAATGTTGTTTCTCTTCGATAAATCACGAACGACTGGGAGCGGACATCGACATCACCGGCGAGTATCCAATTGTTACTCGTCTTTTCAGCGAAACTCCTTCACGCATCATCATCAGCTTCGATCAGGCGCTGCTCGGCGATATGGAAGAGATTGTAGCGGCCGCAGGCTGTCCCATGACTCTCCTGGGAAATGTCGGTTCGGATCGATTGCGAATTGAGAGTGACGGCGAAGAAGTAATTCAACTCGATGTGGCTGAGATGGAAGAGACCTGGCGCTCATCGTTCGGCGCTAAACTGCAAGCAGAAGCCATGGCCGCCGGCGCGGAGTAACCTTTCTTACTTGCGCGCCAGCACTACCGGGGCCTGTTCCGCTGCGCGAATTTTCTCAAAAAAGCTTCGCACCGAATTGTATTGGTCCGCCGGAATGGTCGCGGCTTTCTGCACCAGCTTACGCGTAAAGATCAACTGGCCATCTTTAACCTCGTAGTTTGTCGCATACGATCCAAACGAAGTATCAAGTTTGACTGCGTCCGGCATTTCGTCAACGTCAAAACCGGCGGGAAGTTTCACGCGCACCGTCTCTGAATACGAAGTGGAATGCAACACCACAGGATGTTTACGGCGGCCGGCAGTGAGGGACAATGATTCGCGGCGGGAGACAATCGCAGGTTTGAAGACGAGCAGGCGATCCT
>AP72_2010_repI_A01DRAFT_1000043_pt1 | contig 17376 bp, 13 predicted proteins | sample AmaPasreplicIA01_FD_9191 | JGI IMG/M metagenome (IMG submission 9191) | reverse complement strand
GATCAAATTTCTCTTTACTCATTGGTTTGCCTGGTTCTCCTCAATCAGAAAACTCATCCGCCTCTTTCGTCCCTTTTTGCCTAAGCGGACTTTTGAGACCTAACCTCGCACCTACTTTGCGACACCCTGAACCTTCGCGATCACCTCTTCGGCCACGTTCTTGGGCGCCTGATCGTATCTTTCAAAGTGCATGGTCGAAGTCGCGCGGCCCTGGGTCGCCGAACGAAGATCCGTCGTGTAACCAAACATCTCCGAGAGCGGCACATACGCCGTCACCACTTGGGCCCCACCCGGCCGCGGCTCCATCTTTTCCAGCTTGCCACGACGCCGATTGAGATCACCGGTCACTGCTCCCAGATAATCCTCGGGCGTCACCACTTCGACACGCATAATCGGCTCGAGCAACACCGGCTTGGCTTTCTTAACTGCATCCTGAAAAGCCAGTGAACCAGCAATGATGAAAGACCGTTCGTCAGAGTCAACCTCGTGAAACCCGCCGTCTAACAAGCGCACTTTGATATCGACCATGTCATAGCCGGCCAGATAGCCGCGCTCCATGGCATCGTGCACACCCTGCTCAGTCGGCTTAATAAACTCGCGCGGAATTGCGCCGCCGGTGATTTCGTTTTCAAATACAAACCCTTCACCGGGGGCCGGCTCGATCTCAAGCTCCACATGTGCAAACTGTCCGCGACCACCTGTCTGCTTNTTGAAGNCCTCTTTTCCTGCAGCCGGTTGCGTGATCGTTTCGCGATAAGCGACCTGCGGCTTGCCCACATTGGCTTCCACGCCAAACTCGCGCTTCATGCGATCGACAATAATTTCCAGGTGCAGCTCACCCATGCCGGCAATAATCGTCTGGCCGGTTTCATGATCGGTCGAGACATTGAAGGACGGATCTTCCTGCGCCAGGCGGCCCAGCGCGATGCCCAACTTGTCCTGATCGGCGCGCGTTTTCGGCTCGACCGCGACCCGAATCACGGGCGCGGGAAATTCAATCGCTTCGAGAATGATCGGCTTGTTGTCATCGGAGATCGTATCCCCGGTAGTGACCTGTTTCATGCCGCCAATGGCAATAATTTCGCCGGCACTTGCCGACTCGATGTCTTCGCGCTTATTCGCGTGCATACGCATCAAGCGCCCTACACGCTCTTTCGCATCCTTGGCGGAATTGTATGCATAGGAACCCGACTTAATCGTGCCGCTGTAGATGCGCACGAATGAAAGCTGACCCAGGTGCTTGTCGGCCATGATCTTGAAAACCAGGCCGCTGAACGGAGCACTTGCGTCTGCCGCCCGCGTCTCCTTCTGGCCGTTTTTCGGATTCACGCCCTCAACCGGCGGAATATCAAGTGGCGAGGGCAAATAGTCGACGACCGCGTCGAGCAACGTCTGCACACCCTTGTTCTTAAAAGCCGATCCCGTCACCACCGGGACCAGACGCAGATCGATGGTTCCTTTGCGCAAGGCCCGCCGAATTTCGTCTTCCGAAATCGTTTCGGCCTCGATGTACTTGTGCATCAAGTCGTCATCAACGGTGGCCACCGCTTCAATTAATTTTTCACGCGCGGCTGCGGCTTCTTCCTGCAGCTCCGCGGGAATTTCGACGGTCTCGTATTCCGCACCCTTGGTTTCGTCCTTCCAGATCAATCCTTTCATGGCAATGAGGTCGACCACACCCTTGAATTGATCTTCGAGGCCGATCGGAATCTGGAGAGCGACGGGATTTGCACCGAGGCGGGAAATGATTGACTCAAACGAGCGCTGAAAAGAAGCGCCGGCGCGGTCGAGCTTATTAATGAAACAAATCCGCGGCACGCCATACTTGTCAGCCTGACGCCAGACGGTCTCTGATTGCGGCTCAACGCCGGCCACGCCATCGAATACCGCGACGGCGCCATCGAGCACGCGGAGACTTCTTTCAACTTCCATCGTAAAGTCAACGTGACCCGGCGTGTCGATAATGTTTATCCGATGGTCGACCCCATTACGCTCCCAGAAACAGGTGGTCGCCGCAGAGGTGATGGTGATACCGCGCTCCTGCTCCTGCTCCATCCAGTCCATCGTCGCCGTGCCCTCGTGCACCTCGCCGATCTTGTGCGAGACGCCCGTGTAATAAAGGACACGTTCGGTAGTGGTGGTCTTACCGGCATCGATGTGAGCCATGATGCCGATATTCCGGAATTTGCTGAGGTCGTACTTAGCCATCTCTCTTTAGGTACGCACGCGGCTCGCGTGTTTAGGCACGCCAGAGGCGTGCGTACCAACTACCACTTGTAATGCGCGAACGCTTTATTCGCGTCCGCCATACGATGAGTATCTTCCTTCTTCTTCACGGCGTTGCCGCGGTTATTCGCCGCATCGAGCAATTCCGCCGCCAGCCGATCGGTCATCGTTTTTTCTCCCCGACCGCGGGCGTAGGTTACGATCCAGCGAATCGCCAGGGCACCGCGCCTTTCCTGGTGAACTTCAACCGGAACCTGATAGGTGGATCCTCCGACACGACGCGACTTAACTTCGACGGTGGGCCGGACATTATCAATCGCGCGCTTAAAGACTTTTAAAGGCTCTTCGCCGGCCTTCTCGCCAACCTGGGTTAGCGCATTATAAAAAGTGCGCTCCGCCAGCGAACGCTTACCGCCCCACATGATGCCGTTGATAAACTTGGTTACCAGCGGGCTGTTGTAAACCGGATCAGGCAGCACGGGCCTGCGCTCTGCGACTCTGCGTCTCGGCATAAATTACTTCGCGCCTCCCTTCGGACGCTTGGCGCCATACTTTGACCGGCTCTTTTTGCGATCGCCGACGCCGACCGAATCCAGCGTGCCGCGAATCACGTGATAGCGAACACCCGGCAAATCCTTCACGCGCCCCCCGCGGATCAGGACGATCGAGTGCTCCTGCAAATTGTGACCGACGCCCGGAATATAGGTCGTCACTTCAATACCATTGGTGAGACGAACGCGCGCGACCTTGCGCAACGCCGAGTTCGGTTTCTTCGGCGTCTGCGTGTAAACACGCGTACATACGCCGCGTTTCTGAGGCGAACTCTGCAAAGCGGGCGAGGCCGTCTTGTACTTCACCTGCTGGCGGCCCTTGCGAACTAGCTGATTGATCGTCGGCATCTTCCGGTTTCTCTTATCCTGCTACCTGGATCCCGTCGCTACCGCTCCGGGTTCTGACACATGCGCCTACGCGCAAAAAGGGCCGTGGCCTGCCTCTTTCCGGAACGCGTCCGGCAGTCAGCGCAGACAACTGGCCTGCTATTGATTCTCTTAAAGGGACGTTCTGATTTCGCTGTTAGGCGGGCGCGGATTTGGCTTCCCAATTAGCCCAAAATTCAGCCGAAGCTTTTCTGTGGCGTCGCCGGAAGCGGGTGGGTCCCGATTCGCGACTCGCAACCGAAATAAATTCGGCGCGGGTTGTTACGCCACAATAATGTCAACGGTTGATGCCGAAGCAATCAAACCGGGCAACGCCTCCGCACCGACAGAACCAGTAATAGCGTTGCACTACGAGGACTTCCGAGACCGCAGTCCGAAACGGGAAACTATAAAGGCCGCGGCTCGTTGTGTCAAGCACGGATGAGCCGATCAGCGCATCAACCATCGAATCAGGATCACTATTCCGGTAACGGCGCCACCCAGGATTGCCAGCAGCAAAATAATTATACCCGCGATTATCAGCTTGAATTTGCGGTAGCGGCTTTCGTCCGGGGGCGACAATGAACTCTGTGGAAAATAAGGTGGTGGAGTGTACGTGGCCATGCTTCCGGAAATACCCGTAATTAGTATCTTACCATTGGTGGCCGCTTCGGCGTCGGCTGCGGACCTGCATTGGCGTTCGGACTCAGGTTCGCGTTGGCATTCGCCTGTTTCTTCAGCATATCTTCCGCGTGCTTCTTGCCTTCCTTGATTCGCTGTGAGCCTTCCTGGGCGTTTTCCAGACCCTCCTCAGCCCGCGTGTCGTTCGGATCAAGATCCAGCGCCTTTTGAAAGGCGGACGTCGCCTCAGGATATTGCGCCAAACGCGTTTCGGCCATCCCTAACCGGTACCAGGCCTCTTCATCCTCGGGCTTCAGTTTTGTTGCTTGCCGGTAAGCTCTTACCGCGTCTTCGTCCTGATGCAAAAAGCTGTGGGCTTCACCCAGATAAAAGTAGGTGTCTGAATCTTTCGAGTCGCCCTGCACATTCTTTTTGAAAAGTTCGACCGCTTTCTTGTATTCAGCGTCTGCTTCGTCCTTCTTTTCGAGCGCGCCATAGCTCATTCCCAGGCGCAAATGTGCCTCGGCGTTATTGGGATCGCGATCGACAGCCTGTTTGAATTTCCCGACAGCCTGTTCGTCCTGATCGTTGCTGTACAGTTCCTTGCCTTCCTCGATCAGCGTCTTCGCCTGGCGAATCGCTTCTTCGGAACCGGCAGGCGCGAAAAGGTTCGGTGAAGCGTTGCTATTTGAATTGGGATTATGGCTCCGGCGGCAACCGCCGACGGAGACAGAAGCAGCCAAGGCCAGGCAGGCAAGAACTTTTGCTTTAGTCCGATTCGCGGGCGACGCAGCCATAAAAACCGCATCTATCTACGCGAATTACGGGCGCGAGTCAAATGTAGTTTGGATATTGTAATGGCAAACTGTGATAATTTGCCAATCCAGCGGGTCAATCCATGGCGAGCGCCAAAAGCGGAATGAGCGCTGCAACGTGGGCGTCGCAGCGCTCATCCATTTGCGTGGTTACTGTCCTCACCCCAGCAACCACTTGAGACGGAGGATCCACCAACCGTCTCTCTTGCCCCACAATATACATCGCAACCTTTATGCCGCGCAATAGAAGATTTTTTGCAGGAGAAACCCTTTGAAATCCGACGTTTCGCGCGGTCTGAACCGGGGCGAAAATGGCCGAGTGAAATTCTTGCTCGGCCAGCCTTGTAAGATTTTCTCGATTGTGAAGATCTTATCCATCACCGCCAATTTCAGCTTTGATTACCATCGCAAGCTTTTCCGCGCTTTTGCGGACCTGCTGTTCGTCTTCTCCTTCTATCATTACGCGAGCCAGCGGCTCAGTCCCGGAATAACGAAGCAATAGGCGGCCGCGGTCACCTAATTCGGCTTCAATGCGGTGGGCCTCCTTCTGGACGGTTGGCAACTCATTGAAGGGGATCTTCTCCCGCACCTGGACATTCAAAAGCACTTGAGGAAAACGCGAAAAGCCCTGCACCAACCGGCTGAGTGGGTCCCCCTTTTCTGTCATGACCCGCACCAGGTTAATTGCAGTGATCATGCCGTCACCGGCCAGACTAATTCTGGGGAAAATTATGTGACCCGACTGTTCGCCGCCGAGAGCAGTTGCAGACCGCAGGAGTTCTTCAAGCACATACTTGTCCCCCACATCGGTCCGCACCAGACGGATGCCGCGCGCGTGTAGGGCGACCTCCAAACCCAGATTGGTCATGACGGTCGAGACGACCACGTTCTGCGCCAATTCGCCACGCGAGTGCATGTTGTTAGCGAGCACCCACATCGTAGCATCACCGTCGACCAGATTGGCCGCTTCATCGACGAACAGCGCACGATCAGCGTCCCCATCGAAGGCGATGCCAAGATCTGCCCGCTTTGCCGCCACTCGCTGTTGCAACCCTTCAAAATGCAATGAGCCGCAGCCCAGATTGATGTTACGGCCGTCGGGTTGATCATTGATGGCAATAACGTGCGCCCCCAGTTCATTAAATAATCGCGGCGCTAACTCCGATGCCGCGCCGTTAGCGCAGTCAACTACAATCTTCAAATTGTCCAGCGTAAGTTCGCCAGCAACTTCCTGCCGCAGATAGTCGAGATATTTCTCGCGCAACGAACCAGCGGTAAGCTGCTCGCGCGGCTCAGCTTTGGGCTCGTTAATGGTGGCAAACCGGCCCTCGGCAATGTCCGCCTCAATCCGGCGCTCAGTTGCGTCGTCCAGTTTGCGTCCTGACGGCGCGAAGATTTTTATGCCATTGTCGTGATAAGGATTGTGGGACGCGCTGATCACCACTCCGGCATCGGCGGGCAACGAACGCGCCAGAAACGCAACCCCCGGCGTGGTAATAACTCCGGCAGATTGAACTGCCGCGCCGGCCGATCGAGCACCCATAGTCAAAGCTTCTTCAATTGAGGAACCCGATTCGCGTGTGTCGCGACCGATGATGATCAGGGGCCGCCGTCCGGTTTGTTCGCGCAGATGTTCGGCCAAAGACGCACCGATCACTCGCACGGTTGCGAGATCCAGTGGGAATTCACCGGCTCTCGCCCGAATGCCGTCGGTGCCGAAAAGCTTTTTGTTGGTTTTCGGCTTCAATTTACGTTGGCGGATTTCTCAATGGGATTTCCGCTGGCAACGATGGTCACGTGAACATTGACTGTATTAAGCGGTTCAACAGTCGGATCGGACATGGGCAAGGCGGCGCCACGCGCGTCGAAACTTTCGCGGCGCCCCTCAACTGAGATAGGCAACGTAACTTTGTCGATGGCGCTTAACCGGTCGGCGGGCCCCTGGACCTTGATTTTACTGGGCGTCACCACGATTTCTTTCACTTCAAAAGTGGGCGCCGGCTTTCCTTCGATGCGCGGCTCGACCAGGACTTCGCGTTGCGACGCTCGTGATGAAACAAAGAACCATAGCGCCAGGGTGATGGTAAGCGCCAGGAGTTTCAAGCTCCAGTCCTCAATAAAGACTCGCCGCAGCAATGATGCAAGGCGGTCGGAAATTTTCGTCGCTCGTGGACTCTTCATTCTCAAAGCTTCTCTTGGGCCCGCCCGCTACCGCAGGCCGCTCTGACACGCCCTCTAGGTCACGCCTTCCGTAGTCTCAGTCGCGTGCGGATCGATCATGGGTTTCCTCGACGCGGGCTGCTCTTCGATCTCTTTGTATATCGCCGCCCGTAAACGCGTCGCATCGAGCGCTCGCCTGATTCGTCCGCGGCGAACAAACGAGACCAGGCCGGTCTCTTCTGACACCACAATCGCCACGGCGTCTGAATCTTCCGTGATGCCCAACGCGGCGCGGTGTCGCGTGCCGAGTTCCTTCGCCGACAATGGGTTCAGCGACAGCGGCAAAAAGCATGAAGCCGCGGCGATCCGATCGCCGCGCACTATAACTGCGCCGTCATGCAGCGGCGAAGCGGGATTAAAAATCGAGACGATCAGATCGTAACTGAGTTCGGCGTCAAGTCGCACCCCAGCGTCGACAATTCCTTTTAAACCCACGTTGCGCTCAATTACGATCAGCGCTCCGGTCTTGGTCGATGCCAACGTCGTTGCCGCTAGTACAATTTCATCGTAGATACTTTCGCCGAATTGTCCGCGATGCCGGCGCGTGAGCGGAAAGCGGAATTGATTTCCAAACTTTATCAGGCCCTGGCGAATTTCTGTCTGAAACAGAACAACTATGGCTACGCCGATGTAAAGCAGAGCGCCGCGCAATACAAATTCCAGGGTAGACAGACGTTGATTGACGGCCAGCCAATAGAGAAACGCAAAAGCGCCAATGCCGGCCGCCATGGGTGCTGCGCGCGTCCCTCGCAGCAGCTTGAGCACGCCGTAAACGACCAGGAAGACCAGCACCACATCGGCGATTGAGCGCGGCTCTGCCAGCCTTTCGAGGTAATCCTTCAGTGAGATAAACAACAGCATGCGCCTAGTCCGGTAGCGTCTGATGTCGAGTTCACATCAGCTCTTCATGTCAAACCAATTGCCTTTACGGGTCTCCGGCAGATGGTCGCGCCGGCGTTTTAGTCAGCGGGCGCTCCACTTGGATTATCGCGGAAAAATGGGCCTGAGGCAACGATTAGTGAATTACTTTTTGCGGAGTTGGCCGCGGCGGAGAAATCCCACCAACTCGCCCGAGGCGTTGACTACGCCTACAGCGCCGACGCCGTTCTGTTCGAGCAAATCGTTGACGCTCTCGATGGTCGCATTCTCAGGAACGAACAGCTGCGCGTTGACCGCGCGCATCACTTCTCGGGCTCGCAGCCCGCGCCACTTCTCGCGCGGGATCTTTTTCAGATCCTCCAAAGAAAGAATGCCAACCAGCCGGCAATCACGGACCACCGGAAAAGTCACGTGACGATGAAGCGGCAGGATCTCGTCGACAAAACGCGTAACCGGAAAATCCGGTGCGACGGGCACAGCCGGCGACATTGCCTGGTCCGCCCTCACCGATTCACGGCTGCTGCGCACGACGCTGGTCGCAGCGCCTAACAGAAATACCCCCACCAAAACCGACCACAAGCCCATGAAGTAGGCGCGAAATGTGGGCGCGACTGCCATATAGACGCCAAAAGCGATCAAAACTAATGACATCAATTGACCACAGAAACCGGCAACCCTGGTCGCGTCACGAATGTTGCCGCTGCGTTTCCAGATGATCGCACGCAGCACGCGCCCTCCATCGAGCGGGTAACCGGGAAACAGGTTGAAGATCGCCAACAGGAGATTTCCGGCGCCGATAAAAAAGAAAAATGCCGTTCCGAAATGAAATCCCAGGGATCCGGTTACCATCATTCCGGCGAATCCGATTATCGAAAAGATGAAGCTTGCGGCTGGGCCGGCAACGGCGATCCGGAATTCGGCTTTCGGGTTTTCAGGTTGCGTACGCAGGCGCGCCAGCCCCCCGAACGGATGAAGGACGATCTCTTCAATATCGATCCCTTCCGTGCGTCCCATTAGCGCGTGTGACAGCTCATGTCCGAATACTGATAGAAACAGACCGAGGGTTGTCACGATTCCCAGCGTCCAGGCCACGAAGTCTCCTGTTGGCGGAATGATGAAGGTTCCGAGTTGCAGTGGGTACTTGCGTACGTTCGCGGCGATCAACGCCACACTCATCGCGAAAACAATGAACCAGCGATAATCGATACGCACCGGGATGCCATAGACGCGCGCAATCAGAATCTGCCGTTTGAAGAATCCGGGAAGGTTCATGGCGGTTAAGAGCTATTAGACTCTAATTTGGCGGGAGGGGTTCCAAAAGAACGCGTGAGCGACTGGAGCGCAAGCGTCTTCGCTTGCATTGCGCGAAGCGCGAAAAGAGCAACCGAGACGGTTGCGCTCCAGTCTTAGGCATTACTCACGGCGTGCTGCCACTCAATTTCAAAGAGGGGGACAGGCTGAACGCGGTTTTTGACACTGATCGGCTCGCGCGGCGCTAGTTGATACCGGGAACGGGCGGCATTGGCGGTCACTTCGCTGACAAGGATCTCTCCAGTCTTGGCGTTCGACTCAAGTCGCGAAGCGGTATTTACCGTGTCGCCGATCGCTGTGTATTCGGAGCGTCGTTCTGATCCGATGTAGCCGACGATAACTTCACCGGTATGCAGCCCGATGCCGATGCCGATCTCGGGATAGCCTTCGGCGTGCAGTTCATCATTGATGCTCAGCATCCGCCGCTGCATCGCCACGGCCGCGGCCATCGCGTTCGCCGCATCCTTCGGCGTCACCGTGGGCGCGCCAAACAAGGCCATCAAACCGTCGCCGAGGTATTTATCGAGCGTCCCGCCGTGCGCGAAGATGATATCGGTCATGGCAGAGAAATATCGATTGAGCAGTTGCACGATTTTCTCCGGCGGCGCATGTTCCGAGATCCGCGTGAAGCCGCGAATATCTGCAAACAGCACCGTGATCGTTTGCGTCACGCCGCCGAGTTTGAACGACTCGGGATTCTCGAGCATCTGCTTCACCACATACTCGGGTAAAAACCGGCTGTAGTTCGCGCGCGCCACCTCTTCTTTGGCCAGGCGCTCGTGCGCCCGCACATTCTCCACCGCAATGGCGGTCTGCGCAGCGACCGCGCTGATTAGTTCGAGATCATCAGGCTTGAATGCCGAGAATGGGTCAAGCCGGTCCGCATACAACGCGCCGTGAACTCCGGACTCAGTAACCAGCGGCGAGCAAATCGTCGACCGCACGCCTTGCGAAACAATCGAATCAACGCCGGCGAATTGTTCGTCGGCAGCAGCATCCTGCGACAATAACGCGACCCGCTCCTTCATCACTTTGCGAGTGATGGTGCGGCCGATGGTCATCTTGTGCGCGTGGGCTTCCAACTTTTCATCGCGCGCGCGCGTGGCAATTGGGAACAACTTGGCATTGTCGGCGTTCTGGTCAGTGACAACGCTTTCGGTGAGCAACGCCACCACTCGATCAGCGGGGGTCGAGCGGAAAATGATGTCGGTGGCCATCTTGAAGATCCGATCCAGATCGAATCCGGCGCCTAGGGCTTTACTCATCTCGTAGATCTCGGCAAGGATATTCGCCTTCCGTTGCAGCGACTCGAGCACTTTGTCGCCGCGCGGCACAACGGTGCCGCCGCTGATACCTGGGTCGGATTGGCGCAGCACAGTCGTGAGGACATCCTTGGCGGACATCAGCAACTGCGTATGGCCCAGCGGCTTGTCGTCGAAGCTCAAGTCGGCGGTGCGCTCTTCTTTGGGCTGCTCGAAGCGCAAGGTGCTGGCGCCGATCGTGACGCGGTCGCCGTCCTTCAACTGATGCTCAAATTGCTGTTCGCCGTTAATGAAAACTTTATTCGCGCTGCGTTTGATCTGCCCGTTTACGAAGATGCCGTCGATGAGGGTGAATGATCCGTCGTCGTCGGGCCGGATATGGGCGTGATGCCGCGAGGCCCTGGGGTCGTCGAGCACCACCTGATTGTCAGGCGCGCGCCCGATCATGCAAGTCGCGCGGGAATTAAGTTGATGTTGTGCCTGGCGTCCGCTGGCGTCGGTAACTTTGAGTACGGCCATAGAAACTGACGGGAATTTCGTCGTGACGATTTTACAGGGTAAGGGCCATTTCAGCCTAACAATCGCGCGTCAGTCCGACAGTTTTTCCTTGCGCCCCCAGCGACGCGGTGACATCATGCGCCAACAAGTCGGCTGAACCTCAAATCTGGAGGACCCCATGACCAGCCAAAGACAACGACTAGCGCGCCTGGTTATTACCGTGACGCTTTTGTTTCTCCCAACGCCGACGGCCTTCGCGCAGACGGCTGAAGCGAAACCTCGGGCCACTGCTTCAGTCGCGGGACGAGTGATGATTGGAGACAAGCCCGCGGCCGGCGTTATCGTCGCTGTAAATGGTATCAACCAGCAAACGCTCCTGGCGCAGACTACGTCCGACCCGGACGGGAAATACCGCATCAACGGATTGGCGCCGGGGCAGGTCACCATTGGGACCTTCGCTCCGACCTGCGTCTTACCGGTGAATCCAACGTTCACGCAGGGTCGCGTTCTAAACTTGTCGGCCGACGAGGTCATCGAGGGAATAGATTTCAAGTTAACGCGTGGCGGTGTCATCACTGGCCGCGTGACTGATGGCGAAGGTAAGCCGGTGGTCGAAGAACGCATCAGCCTGAACCAGATTGACGACGGAAGAGGACCTACGCAGGCAGTACCGGGGCGACCCATGGTCTCGCGCGGGGCAAATCCTTATATGTACAGTACGGACGACCGCGGTATTTATCGCATTTACGGAGTGCCGGCGGGACGTTACCTGGTAAGTGTGGGAGACGACGCCGGCGGCATGGGGACCGTGCGCGGGGCTGGTTACTACCCCCGCACTTACTCCCCGGATACAACTGATGCGTCAAAGGCTTCAATCGTGGAAATCAGCGAAGGCGGTGAAGCAAAGAACATTGACATCAACGTTGGGCTTCGCGCGCATACGTACACCGTCAGCGGACGTATCGTTGATGCCGATTCAAATCAACCGCTGGCAGGAGTCGAATATTCTTTTGGCACGCTCAGGCAGAATCAGAATCAGACATACTTCTCAGGAGTTTATTCGCCGGGAACACCTACGAACGCCAATGGTGAGTTCCGAATCGAGGGAGTTGAGCCCGGCCGGTATGGAATCATGGCCACCTCAAATAGTTTTCTGCCAAATAATTTCCTGCCCGCTTCCGATCAGCAGCCGCGCATGTACAGCGATCCGGTCCAATTCGAAATCACAGACGGTGACGTTTCCGGACTCGAGATCAAAGCCCGTCGCGGCTTGAGCCTCTCGGGCGCAGTTATCACCGAGGGCATCACCGATAAGCGCGTGCTGGCGATGATTCCCCGGCTTTTCGTGAGCGGCTTTGTGCAGCCGTCGGGAAACGGCATTCAAACCTATGGCGGCGTGGTGACTTCGCCAATCGCAGCGGACGGTTCCTTTCAACTCGATGGGTTGCGACCTGGTAAAGTTTCTTTGAACGTTAGCGGCGCGAGCGCAAGTGAGTCTAGAGGGATTACCGTCTCGCGGATCGTCTACGAGCGCGAACTACCAAACGGGCAGCTAGATTTGCAACCCGGTCAGAACGTGTCAGGCGTTCGCGTTTACCTTGCCTATGGGACGGGGATGATTAAAGGCGAGGTCAAGGTCGAGGGCGGAACTCTGGCGCCCGATGCATTTTTGTTCGTTGCGCTGCAACGTGAAAACCAAACTGTCCGACCTGGGTCGGCCCAGGTTGACGCGCGCGGACGATTTATTATTACCGGTATTCCCGCGGGCACTTATGACGCGCTGCTTCAGATCATCTCGCTTGGTCCATCCACCGTTTTGCCGCGAGGCTTCCAAAGATCTCAGCGGCAACAAGTCACAGTCAGCAATGATTCCGAACTGCAAATCACTTTCACGATTGATCTCAACCCGAAGGAGGGTCCGTGATGATTTTCAGAATCAGGCCGGCTCCGCTTTGGTTGACGCTCACGATCATGTTTGCTACGGCTGCGGCCGCCCAGCAACCGGCTCCGCAAACCAGAGACGATTCGATTAGTGGCCGCGTGGTTAATGAATCCGGCCAACCCGTAAGCGGCGCAAGCGTGTCTCTTAACGCAATCGGAGCCCGTGCCAGACAACGGACCTCAACAGATGACGAAGGTCATTTCAGAGTTCAGGGTCTCGACGGCGGCATCTATCGAATCTCTCTCACCGCCCCCGGTTATGTCATGCAACTGCCGGTCACCTCGGCGCCCACTTTTCGCCCCGGCGACTCTGCGGAGCTTACCCTGATCAAAGGCGGCGTTATTACCGGCAACATCACGAACATGGCCGGCGAACCGGTAATAAATATTAATGTTCGCGTATTTCAGATTCGCGATGGTGAAGGTAAGAAACTCGACAGGTTTTCATACGCGCCGCCGCCCAAATTCACTGATGATCGCGGCTATTATCGCGTTTATGGGTTGCCACCCGGGACTTACCTGGTCGCGGCCGGAGGTCAGGGCCAATACTTTGGAATGGTCAATCCATTTGCGAACGATGCGTTTGTCTACGCGCCATCATCAACTCGTGATACGGCCGCCGAAGTCGTGGTGCGATCAAATCAGGAGGTCACCGCCGACATTCGTTATCGCAGCGAGCCCGGCCACGCCGTAAGTGGGAAAATTTCCGGAGTACAGCCGCCTTTAGCATTCAACCCCAACGTAACCTTGACCGAGGTCGATAGTCGCATGGTCGTCAACTCTATGGTTGTCACCAGTCAGGACAAGTCGTTTCAGCTGAATGGTGTCTCTGACGGTGAGTACGAAATCGCGGCCAGTGGCGGAGGGGGCGCTGGTGATGACTTCGTGGCGTCCACGCCGCGGCGTATCTCGGTAAGAGGGGCTGATGTGACGGGACTGGATCTAGCCCTGGCAAATATGGCTTTGATCAATGCGCGCCTCAATATCGAAAGCGATCAAAAACTAAACTGCGGCCGCCGTCGCGATACCGCTTTGCGTGAAACCATGATTACTTTGCGGAAAGTACGGCCGGAAGAGAAAACCGGCGCCGGAAGGGAAAAGCCGCCGGAGGTTGCCGACGCTTTTCGGCCATCATCTTTTGAAAACGTTCCGAACGACAAAGGCGAAGTTCGTTTTCGCAATCTGTCGGCCGGAAGTTACCGGTTCGAAGTGCGTTTACCGGCGGCCGGCTGGTACCTTAAAGACTTAACGCTGGGAAAGCCTGAACCGAACATTGCGCGCAACGGCATCGCCATCAAGCAAGGCGATAGAATTTCCGGTGTTACGATCACGATTGCCGAAGGTGGTGCGGGACTGCGCGGACGCGTCTCGACAGCCGAAGGTCAAATGCTGCCACCTAATCTCCGCCTTTACCTCGCACCGGCTGAACGCGAGCAGAGTGATAATCCGCTCCGCTTCTTCGAGGCGGCGGTCGCTAATGATGGCACCTTCGTCGTGGGGAACATCACCCCGGGCCGGTACTGGCTGGTGACGGAACCTGCGGATCCGACCGGCAATGATTCAGGCAAAGCCACGCGGACCGACGCCGCTTTACGCGCTAAGATTCTTCGCGCCGCGACTGCGCTAAACAAAGATATTACCTTAAAGCCTTGTGAGCGGACCGCTGATTACGAATTTCCTTACGTCGCCGTCCCATTGGGAGAAAAGTAGGGTTTCAAGCGCCAAAGGCGCGGAATGTAATAGCCCGGCTCGCCGTGTAGCGGCGAATGAGTTTAGCCCGGCCTTTCAAGGCCGGTTTAGGGACCGAGAATTGAAATGGCGTCGCGTCAGCGACGCATCAAATTCGCAGGTTTTCAGTCGTCGCTAACGCGACGCGTCTCTCCTGATGCAACTCTTCCCGGCCTGAAAGGCCTGGCTAAATTCAACTCGCCGCTACGGGGCGACAAACGAAGAATGCCTCTGAGCTTTCAATCAGCTGACTTATGAGGCAAAGCCCGAATATGCCGCCCTTCAGCGCTGATGATCACACCCGGTGATTCAGGTATATTGATACCCCCAAACGGAATGTGAGATAAACGCATTCCCTGCTGCGAAACCATAACGAGTTCCGCTGACATCTAAATACGTTTCCGAGACATCGAACCCCGGTCGCCGAAACAAAACCAAAAGACTTGTTCGTGCGTAAACCAAGCCGGCGCCGCGGTCTCTGGCCGGCGGGTCTTTGTGGTAGATTTGATACATATTTGCGGCCACCGCTTCAAAAAGTTGCATCGGTCCGGTTAGTCAGGAGAGATACGGTAACGTGAAACGATTATTTTTAATTCTTACGATTGTGCTTTCTTTGGTCGCGCCGCTAACAGCGCGGCCTGCTCAGATTCAAACCAGTTTACTGGCTCGATCGGTTGTACCGGCGCCGGCACGCGCGTTGGCATCGCCGGTTTCAGAAATCAACAGCAAGGTGCTGGCCAATGGCCTTGAAGTCATCGTGCTGGAAGACCATTCGGTGCCGGTGGTGACGATCGAGCTCGCCGTGCGCAACGGCTCATTTACTGAGCCGCCCGAACTCAATGGTCTGTCGCACCTTTACGAGCACATGTTCTTCAAGGCCAATCGCGCTATCGCGAACCAGGAAGATTACCTGCAGAGAATCGGACAACTGGGGATTGCTTATAACGGCGAAACGCGGGAAGAGGTGGTCGAGTATTACTTCACCACCACCAGTCCCAACGTGCGCGCGGCCATGAACTTTATGCGCGACGCCGCGCGTTATCCGTTGTTCGATGAAAAGGAATTCGAGCGCGAGCGTCAGGTGGTAATCGGCGAAATCGACCGGAACGAATCCGAGCCGGTTTACTACCTTAATAAAGAGATGAACGATCGTCTCTTTTATAAATATACCAGCCGGAAGCAGCCGCTGGGTGATCGAAAAACAGTCTCGACGGCGACCACCTCAATGATGCGTGTGATCCAGGGCCGCTATTACGTGCCCAACAATTCGGCGCTGGTAGTAACCGGCGACGTCCAGGCGGCAGACGTCTATAAGATGGCCCAGGACTTCTTTGGCGACTGGGCGCGACGCGATAAGGATCCGTTCGTGGAATTTCCTCTGGTTGATCACCCGCCGCTTCAGAAAAGCGAAGGCAACGTGATCAAGCAGCCGGTGACGAATGTGCTGATCGAGATTGGCTGGCAGGGACCATCAATCGGAAAAGACGACGCAGCGACCTATGCGGCCGATACTTTTTCATTCATCATGACTCAGCCCGATTCGCGCTTTCAGCGTAACCTGGTCGACACCGGACTCGTTAACGGGATTACGATTGGATATTACACCCAGCGGAACGTAGGCCCGATCAACGTGGTCTTCCAAACCACCCCCGATAAGGCGAAAGCTGCCCTCAAAGCGGTTTACAACGAGATTTCGCACTTCAATGACAAGGATTACTACACCGACGATCAACTGGAAAGCGCCAAGGGTTTGTTGGAGGCAGACGATCTTTATTCACGTGAGAAGTTTGATGAATACGCCAAGACGCTGGGCTTTTGGTGGTCCTCAACCGGCATCGATTATTTCCGTGGTTATCTTGGTAATTTACGACGAACGTCGCGCGCCGATATCGGCCGCTACCTGACTACGTATATTCAAGGTAAACCCCACGTTGGTCTGGCATTAATCTCGGACCAGGCTCAACAACAGGCAAAGCTGACTCCGGAAGATCTGATTGGGCAGTAAGTGTCAGAAGCCCGACCGTAAGGGAGGGCAAGTTGCGTAAGAGGCCCTCCCTTACGGTCGGGCTTCTGACACATATTGAAGAGAGAATTCAAAATGAGAAATGTCAAATGTCGAATGATAAATGATAAATACCTCTGGCGGCGGTTAGCCAATCTGCTTTGTATCGCTTGCCTGCTGCTGGCGAGCTCGGTCGCCTCTGCTCAGACACAGGCTCCAGCTCCAGATTTTCAGAGCGTCATCGCTCGCCAGGCTTCACTCGTTACTGAGTTTGACGTCAACGGTCTCAAGGTGCTGGTAAAACGGCGCGAAGGCAGCCAGACAGTCGCAGGTGGTCTATTTATTCGTGGCGGCGTGGAAAACATCAATGCCAACAACGCCGGCATTGAAGCACTCATGCTGGATGTCGCCAGCGAAGCCAGCGCAAATTACCCGCGCGATCGGATGCGCAAGGAATTGGCGCGCATGGGAACGGTGATTGGCGAAAGTGTTAACTATGACTATTCCGCGTTGACTTTCATCGCCACGCGAACAAACTTTGATCATTCGTGGGACATCTTCACCGATGTCGCGCTGCATCCGGCTTTTACGAAAGAAGACGTAGACCTCGTCAGATCGCGCCTGGTCGCCGGCTTAAGCGATGATGCCGACGAACCTGATACTTATCTTCAGCGGTTGCAGGAAAAGGTCGCCTATGCAGGTCATCCATACCTTAACCGGCCCCAGGGCACAGTTGAGACAGTCAGCAAAATAACGGGAGATGATCTTCGCTCCTATCACCAGCAGATAATGCAAACATCGCGCCTGCTGCTGGTGCTGGTCGGCGATTTTGATGCGAACGCCTTTAAGACGCGGCTGGCGGCAAGCTTCGGCAAACTACCGCACGGCGATTACAAGCCACAGCTGGCGCCGGCGCTCGTTTTCAACGCTTCAACAGTTGATGTAACCAGTCGCGA
>AP72_2010_repI_A01DRAFT_1000042_pt1 | contig 17488 bp, 10 predicted proteins | sample AmaPasreplicIA01_FD_9191 | JGI IMG/M metagenome (IMG submission 9191) | reverse complement strand
AACTCATCGCCAGTTTGATGTCGTCACATGAGACCCGGTCGCTACCGCTCCCGGTACTGACCGCATTGCCTCACCCAACCCTCGTCCAATGGGAAAGGGCTAAGAATGTTGCTTCGAACCTCAACGACCCCGGTCGTGCGTTTTGCCAATTACCCCATCAGGTGCTGAGGATTGCCAGCCCCCTGACACCCATTTCCGGATCGAGCGGCTCAACCGAACGTCGATAGATATCAGCGCCCGTTCCCATTTCGGCACGATTGCTCTTTGCTTCCGCCAGAATTTCCACAAATCTGTCGCGCGGGGACGGCAAGCCCAGCTGCTCCATCAAATCGATGGCACGCGCCGCGTACTTAAGAATCTGTATGGTCTCGATGCCCGAGATGTCATTGAAAAACCAACCACAACTCGTGTACATCAACAGCAACATCCGCTGCAGCTCGAGATAGCCCAGCGCGCGCGCCTGATCTTCCCAAAACAACCTGCGACGGGCGTGGGCCTTCAGAAATTCTTCGCGCGAAGCATTCTTATTCANAATGAGCGAAATACTTTCGTCCCTGGCCACCCACGGAAATGTGAAAAGATCGTCGCGCGTGGATTCAAAGTATGGAATGTTCTCGTCACGCAGGAAATCCAGCGCGGCCCGCAAAGGCGTGCGCCAGCTCTGGTTCCAGCCGGGCGCGCCGCCGGTGTGGCAACTACAATCCCGAATCCAGCGATCGATGCCGTGCGCGCAACTCCAGGAGGTGCCTCCGCCGCGCGGACCGTTGTTCATTTCAATCTCGAACCGCGGCGGGTTATGGTCGAGAAACTCACCATAGTTGGTAATCTTAAAGTTCCGCGACGGTGCTTCCGTGATTAGCGCGTGGGCCAATCCTAAATCACCGAACTTGAAGTGATGACCATAGGTCTCGCCGTCGGTAGCGACGTTAATCATTTCCTTGCCGTGGGAAGCGCGCGTAAATCCGTCAACCAGTTCCCGGCTTGAGGCCAGCCGTTTTTCAAAAGCGATCGCCCGCGATGTTGGCCCATCATAAAAGAACACGGCGATTGACTGTTTCTCGCTGACGCCCGCGAGATAGCGATAAGCGATGCTCGTATCGATAGTGTTTTCGTTTACTTCATGCCATTCGCCTGCGGATTCGCCGCCGCCGTCGGTGCCCGGAATCCTTACCCGCCTTGCCTGATGCGGCGCCAGGATTACATAACGCAAACCTTCGTCGATTAGTGACCTCATTACGTCATCGTTGCAGGCAGTCTCGGGCAGCCACAAGGCCTCCGGCTCACGCTCGAACCGGTGGCGAAAATCGGCGATGCCCCAGCGAATCTGCGTGCGCAAATCGCGTTCATTGCAAAGCGGGAGGATCGCATGCCCATAAGCCTGCGCAATCGCATTGCCATGGCCCTGACGGTGCAGCGCGCTTTCGCGATCAGCTTCCTGTATGCGTGCGTAAGTGTAGGCGTGATGCTGTTCCAGCCAACTTAGCAAAGTGGGACCAAAGTTGAAACTGATATGTGAGTAGTTATTGATGAACCGTTCATGGGGACCTGGCTCACCGGCCCGCACGAACGCGTTAGCTCGATAACATTCAAAATGAATGCGTTCGTTCCAATCGTGAAACGGGGCCGCCGAGATTTCCGTTTCGACCTGGCCCGTCCAGGGGTTTTCGCGCGGGGGTTGATAGAAGTGACCGTGAACAATCAGCGCTTTCATAAATCAACGCAAGCAGTTCTGAGATGCGAGCAACGCCCCACCCAGCAATCCCGCATCATCCCCGCATTCAGCTTTCACGATCTGACAGCGCGCCGCCGGAACCGGGAAGGCGCGCCGCGCCATTTCCTCACGCGCGGATGGCGCGAACAAATCGAACGCTGCTGAGACACCGCCGCCGATTACGATCATTTCGGGATTCAAGGTGTTCACTATATTCGCAATCGCGATACCCAGATAAATCCCCAGCTTCTCAAACATCGACCGTGCCAGCACATCACCGGCTAAGGCGGCTTCAAAAAGTTTTTCCGCTGTCAGATCATCACGTGCGATTGTGTCCAACTGTGAGCCGGAATATTGCTCCAATCGTTCGCGCGTCATGCGAACCAGGGCTGTCGCCGACCCGTAGACCTCGAGGCAACCGAAATTACCGCAGTTACATTGAACACCGCCGAACGGCTCGATACTGATGTGGCCAATTTCGCCGCCCGTGCCGTCAATGCCGCGCCACAACTCGCCGTTGAGAATCACACCACCGCCGACGCCAGTCCCCAGAGTAAAACAGACGATGGTACGATGACCGCGCGCCGCGCCTTTCCAAAGTTCGCCCACGGCGGCAGCGTTGGCATCGTTTTCAATCAGGATCGAACGCTTGAGCTCACTGGCCAGCGCCGAAGTCAGATCAAAACCAATAATGGCGGGGACGTTCGGTGCGTTCACCACCAGACCGGTGGCGGCGTTAACCGATCCCGGAACGACAACCGACACAGCCTGAATGGTCTGGTGGCGTTGCTCGGCGTGGCTTGAACATTGCGCCACCGCGCAGGCAATTGCCGAGACAATTTCTTCCGGATTGTCAGTTTGCGGTGTCTTGAATTTCAGCCGGTCACGAATTTTTCCCTCGCAATCAATGTTGGCGGCGCGAAGGTTCGTGCCGCCCAGATCGACGGCGCATACGAGATTGGGTTTGCTCTCCCTCTCTCCCTTGGACAATGGCGGAGTAAAGGAGCTAATAGATGAGACCCTGTTTGCTAGTTTGTTATTCGCCACTCGACCGTCACCCCTGACGTTTTCCAGACGAGAGGGAACACCGTTCCGAAAAACAAAATCACGCTTTGCTTCTGCCGTACATATCGAAACCAACCGCCGCGACCAGCACACCACCCTTGACCACGTACTGCGCCCAGTTCTCAACATTCAGCAGCGACATTCCATTATCAAGGCTGGCGAGAATTAAAGCCCCGAGGACGGCCCCGAACACTGTGCCGCGACCGCCCATTAAACTCGTGCCGCCAATCACACATGAAGCGATCGCATCGAGTTCCATCAGCGTGCCGGCGTCAGGCGAGGCGCTGCCGACCCGCGCCGTATGCAGCAACGAAGCGAGGCCTGACAGGGCGCCCATCAGACAGAAAGCGGCCAGCACGTAACGCTTCAGATTGATACCCGATAACCGCGCCGCATCCGGGTTGCCGCCGATCGCGTAAAGATAACGGCCGAACGTTGTGTTGGCCGTAACGAAAGCCCCGGCGAGCGCAACCGCCAGTAGAAAGATAACCGGAATCGGCAAGCCGCCCGCTTTGTTCATCAGGATGATAAAGGCGACGATGACCAGTGAGGGAATTACGATCCTCGCAATAGTCGAAGCCGTGCTTATGGTTTGCAGTCCGTGGCGCTGCCGGGCGCGATTACGGCCCATGTTCGAAAGGATTATCAGAACGACGGCGATGATTGCCAGTGCGAGTCCAATGCGCGGATCGATAAAGTCACGGCCCAGCGAACGGAAGAATGGGATCTCGACCGGAATAGTGGAGCCCTTAGTCAGCTTCAAAATCACTCCACGCCAGGCCTGCAAGCCACCGAGGGTGACGATAAACGAGGGAATGTTTACGTAAGCGACTAACGTGCCCTGCAGCGCTCCAATCAGCAAGCCTACGGCAATCGCCGCGAGTAAACAGGGCACCAGGCCCCAGCTCTGTGTCATTGCTGCAATGCCGCCGGCCAGACCAACCACGGCGCCGATCGACAGATCGATATTACCGCAAACGATCACCATCAGCATGCCGACCGCGAGCACGCCGGTCACCGCGGTTTGCTGCAACAGCTTCGAAAAATTGATGGCGCCGAGAAAGATTCCGTATGGATGATATTGATCGATGGTCGCCCACTGAAAGAAAAGCCAGATCACAATCAGCGCCAGCAGCATGGTGTAAGCGCGCAGCGCCGAGGTGCGAAGTTTGAGCCGGCCGGTTTGTGATTGATCAGTCATTTATCCAAACGCGAGTCGTGGACTTCAGGCCGCCACTTGTGCGTGACCCGTGGCGCACGCCATGACCGCCTCTGGCGTGGCTTCGCGGCGCGTGAAGTGGCCGGTCACCCGGCCTTCGTGTAGGACAATCACGCGATCTGAGAGACCGAGTACTTCAGGGAGCTCAGACGATACCAGCACGATTGCCAGCCCACTAGCCGCCAGACGATTGATTTGAGCATAGATCTCCTGCTTCGCGCCTACGTCGATGCCGCGAGTCGGTTCGTCAAGAAACAGCACGCGGGGATTCGTCAGGAGCCATTTTGCCAGGACAACTTTTTGCTGATTACCGCCGGACAAAGTTCCGACGATTGTAAACACCGAGTTCGTTTTGATCCGAAGATCGGCCCCAGCGCGTTCGCCGGCAACCACCTCAGCATCTTCATCGGTCACGAAGCGGCCCGAAAGCTTTCGTAAACCGGCAAGCGTCATGTTTCGTAAAATAGTCTGGTCCAGGATTAACCCATAGCGTTTGCGATCTTCCGTGACAAAGCCAATGCCGTGATCGATGGCATCGTAAGGACTATTGATGGTGACCTGCTTTCCGTCGACAAGAATTTCGGCCGACTTCCGTCCCGCGTGCGCCCCGAAGACCGCCATCAACAGTTCACTTCGGCCTGAGCCCATGAGTCCCGCGACCCCGAGAACTTCTCCTTTGCGGGCGCTGAAACCAACTTCCGCGACGAGCAACTTGCCGGGCACCGACGGGTCTTCGACCGTAACGTTGCGGGCTTCAAAAATCACTTCGCCACGATCGTGCGTACTTTCGGGAAAGATTTGATCGACTGCCCGTCCCACCATTTTGGCAATCACGCGCGGCTCGTCGGTTGCCGACGTGGCGACGGTGTCGATCGTTTTGCCGTCGCGCAGCACCGTTATCCGTTCACTGATTCGAAACACCTCGTCGAGTTTGTGTGAGATGTAAATCATGCCAACGCCGCGCGCGCGCAGATTATTCAGAATGCCGAAAAGAGTTTCGACTTCGGCGTCGGTCAACGCGGCGGTTGGTTCATCCAGCACGAGAATCCGGGCGTTTTGGGATAGGGCTTTGGCAATCTCGAGCAGCTGTTGCTGGCCAATACCCAGATTGCGAACGAGTGTTCGCGGATCGATAGTCAGGTGCAAATCGGCCAGCAGCTTGTGGGCTCGCCCGTATAAATCTTCCCAGTCGATAACGCCGAACCGGCGCGGCTCGCGGCCGAGAAAAATGTTCTCAGCGACGTTCAGATCTTTTACCAGCGACAGTTCCTGGTAAATGACGGCGATGCCGGCGGCTTCCGAGTCACGGACACTGGTAAAGCGACGGCTGGCGCCTTCGAGTGAGATATCGCCGCCATATTGACCGTGAGGGTAAACGCCGGCGAGTATCTTCATCAGCGTTGACTTGCCGGCGCCATTCTCGCCCACCAGAGCGTGAACTTCGCCTTGATTCAGATCAAAGCTCACCCCATCAAGAGCCCTTACGCCGGGAAAGCTCTTGGTAATGTTCTGCATTTGGAGAAGNGCTGCCATCACGTCCAAAGTCTAAAGTCCAAGCGTCCAACCTCCGCAGTATTAGCGATATTTACTTCCGCGAAGGCTTGACTGTCGCAAGTACTTCCTCAGCCCCGAAATCAATTGACTAACCTCGGTTACTGACTTTGATAACGATTCAAACTGATTTTGCGAGACATAGGATTGATCAAGCGCAACATAGAGTTGCGAACGCGCTTCGCCGCTGGAGCCCTTTGCGACGGATAAGAATTGCAGGAATTCTTTGTCACCGCCGCGTTCGAAACCCTCAGCCACGTTAGAAAGAATGGAAATTGCGGCACGTCGAATCTGATCTCGCAAAGCAAAATCGCGGGCGAATTTTCCGGTTCCTGTTACTTTGTAAATCTCGTTGGTAAATCGTCGCGCTCGTTTCCAGCATTCCAAGTCTTCGAATTTATTAATCTTTGCCATAGTGCACCTCACTGTGTATATCAGATAAAGCCAAAATGACATTAGACCTTAGACTGTTGGACATTGGACTTACTGCGTGGGCCACTGGTCCCTCGGCACGTTCTTAAAGACGTCTTCNATCCTGTGATAGCCGTCCTTGATGACCGTCGACATGATGTTACTCTTGTCCACCACTATCGGTTCAAAAAGAATCGCGGGCACGTCGATTTTGCCGTTGTTGACTTTATCTGTGGTCTCGATCTTTTCCCCGCGGGCCAGTTTGATGGCGGAATCGACGGCGGCGAAGGCCAGCGGCTTAATCGGTTTGTAGATGGTCATCGTCTGTTCACCCTGCGCAATGCGCTGTACCGCGTCGAGCGCTGCATCCTGGCCCGTGATCAGAACTTTACCGACCAGTTCCGGTGGTAGAGCCGAAACGGCTCCGCCGGCAGTGCCGTCATTTGAGGCGACAATCGCCTGGATGTTGTTACTGGTTTTCGTCAGCGCGTCTTCCGTGATGCGATGGGCCTCTTCGGGTTTCCACTCTTTCGCAAACTGGTCCGAGATCACTTTTATGTCGCCCCGATCGATCGCGGGTTTCAACACCTGCATCTGACCGTCGCGCAAGAGCAGGGCGTTATTGTCGGTGGGCGAGCCACCAATCAACACGTAATTGCCTTTTGCCACATGATCGAGCGCGTACTGGCCCTGCATCTGTCCAATCTTCACCACCTGATGCGAGACGTAAAGATCCACGTCGGCATTGCGAATCAACCGATCATAACTGATCACCGGAACGCCCTGCTTGTGGGCAGCCTCCACGATCGAGGCCGCGATCTGGCCGTTGTGCGGCGCCACGATTAGCACATCGACACCTTTGGTGAGCAGGTTGTCGGCTTGTTTCGTCTGCAACGAATCGTCACCATTGGCGACCTGGATGTCGCACTCGGCCCCCACCTCCTGGCATCGCTGTTCGACCAGGGCCTTGTCACGTTGCCAACGTTCTTCCTTCAACGTGTCCATGGAAAAGCCGATCCGAACCTTGTCATTGGGTCCCTTCTTTTTGCCTCCGGTACCGGTTTGCGGGCCCGAGACACAGGCCGCCACGAGCGTTATGGGCAGCACAACGCCAAGTAAGATCGCTTTAGTTCGCATGGAACTGATCCTTTCTGATCGGCAAAGTTGTCTTCCCGAAATGGCCGGAGTTTAACAGAGTAAGCGACGGAATTGCATCTGCCGGTTTTGTAATGCACTGGTCCTGTTTGAAAAAACTTCTCATTCGCGCCGCCGCTTTAGCGCGGCGTAATCTCGTTACAATTGAGATTCGAAACCGTTTAAACGGTTTCCGGTTTTGTTAGCTGCGTCCTGACCGGGCTAAAGCGACGGTGTGAATAAGAACGCAAAACTGAACCGGTGCTTCTTATGGTCGTCCGCTCGCGGTGACTTTCACAAATACGATTTTCTGTTTTGTGATCCAGAAAAAGAGGACTCATCATCCGAAACAATTAACGCTCCTCCCTAATTGCAACCAAATTGTGAAATCGCCGGAGACAAATTGGGACAAAGTGTAGGCTGGTTCCATATTAAAATCCGGTGGCTTCAGTGTCGTCCGTCGCGTATCTGTTTTCGGCCTTTTGTCTCCCCGCCAGTGACCCCATCTCCCCGAGAATTGGCAGCTGATTATTTCAGCGCCAGCCGCCGTTATTCGATGGCGTTATGACTTCGTTTCCAGTCGCCACGAGTATCAACAACTAAACGGGACAACCGGAGGTCTATCATGCTTAGCGTTCAAATCTCTTTCCGCATTATTTTTTGTGGTTTTCTGTTGCTGTTGCTGTCGACTACAGCCAGCGCGCAGTTCCGGGCGAGTATCCAGGGTACGGTCACTGACACCAGCGGCGCAGTGGTTCCTGACGCGACCATCACGGTAACGAATAAAGAAACAGGTAAAGTGGACACAGTGACCACGACCGGCGAAGGATTTTATCGCGTCACAGCGCTGGCGCCCGGTAGTTATACCATCACGGTGGAAAAGACAGGCTTTAAGAAGAAGGTCCTCGAAAATGTTTCCGTGAGGGCGGAAGCCACGCAGGGAATCGACATTGCAATAGAAGTTGGCGACGTGAATGCCGTGGTCAACGTCTCACAGGAAACTGCGCCGGTGCTCGAGACTGAGAGCTCGAACATCGATAAGGGAATCACCACGCAAGAGGTGCGCAGGCTGCCGCAGTTTGGCCGCGATCCTTACGAGTTAACGCGCCTCACGCCAGGTGTCTTTGGCGATGCGGCGCGCAGCGGCACGGGCGGAGCAATCGCCTTACCCAACACGGCCGGGCCCGGCGGATCGAATCGATCGATCTTTCAAACCGAAAATCAACCGCAAATCTCTGCCAACGGTCAGCGAATCACAGCGAACAACTATCAAATCGACGGCACCAGCGTAAATAGTTTGACTAACGGCGGCGCCGCGGTCATCACTCCGAACCAGGAATCTGTCAAAGAGGTTCATGTCATCGCCAATGTCTACTCAGCCGAATATGGACGCAACAGCGGCGCGCAGGTGCTGACGGTTTCACAAAACGGCACCAACGAATTTCATGGCAGTCTGTTCTTAAAAAATAACAGCCCGGGTCTCAATGCCTTCAACAAGTACGGTGGGCCTAACGGCGCACCGCCGATCAGAGTCAATCAACACATAAATCAATTCGGGGGCAGCATTGGCGGACCGCTTACTCTACCCAGATTTGGAGAAGGCGGACCCTCAACCCATCAGTTCAAGAATAAAGCTTTCTTCTTCTTCTCGTACGAAGGCTTGCGCAGCAGCAATACCGACTCGGTAAATGCCTTCATTGAGACGCCTGACTATCGCGCCAGTGTAATTGCCGCGCGTCCAGGCAGCATCGCGGCGCAAATTCTGGGCGCCAACGGCGTATCGCCCCGAGTGATCTCGGTCATCCCGGTGACTTGTGCGTTCGCCGGTTTTCCCACCGGAAATTTTCCGCTTTGCCAACAGTTGCCGGGTGGGCTGGACATCGGTTCGCCGGCAGGCGCGCGGGGTCAATACCTGCCCTTTACTGATTTGTTCGGGGGCGGACTCGACAACATTCCGGATATTCAGTTTGCCCAACTGGCGGTCCCCACCACCAGTCGTGGAAATCAATTTAATCCGCGGCTGGATTTCAATGTAACCAACAAAGACACCCTCACTTTTAGTTCTTACATCTCGCGTTTCCGCGGTACGGGCGCCGACGCCGCCGGTCGTAGCCGGGCCATGGGCGATATCACCACTGCGCCCCAGAATCTGTTCGGCATGGTTACCTGGATCCGCACTATTTCCTCGACCAAAACAAACGAAGCTCGTTTCAACGCGACGCGGTTCGCTTTCAATGAAATCGAGTCGTCTGCCGCCACCAACTTTGGCATCCCACGCATCGAGATTGAAGACTTGCCGTTTGATCGCATTCGCTGGGGAGCGCCGTGGGCCGAGACCACGCCCGGCATCTTTTCTGAGAACACCTTCGAGGTTCGCGACACGTTTCGCTGGTTGCGAGGAAACCATGGTTTCAGTTTTGGCGGAGAGCACCGCTGGGAACAGGACAACAACGATCTCTCCGGAGGTTCGCGGCCGCTTTATACCTTTGCGGGAATGTTCAACTTTGCGAACGATACGCCGCTCTTTTACCAAATCAACGCCGACCCGCGCACCGGTGGGCCGGCCCAGTCCAAGCGCAATTTCCGATCGACGACCACTGCTCTGTTCATTCAGGATGATTGGAAGTTTCGGCCCAATCTAACGTTGAACCTGGGTCTGCGCTGGGAATACTTTGCGCCACTATCAGAGAAGAATGGCGTGCTCAGCAATCTCGTCCTTGGCCCTACGGGCCAGGAATTGACCGGGGCCAAACTTGTCTTGATGAATCCGCTTTATCCTTCGGACAAGAATAATTTCGGCCCGCGGCTCGGCTTCGCCTACAGCCCAAACTGGGGCGACAGATTTCACGGATTCCTGAGCGAGAACAAAGCTGTGGTGCGTGGTGGATTCGGCATCGTCTACAACCGCATTCCGATGCTTGAATTTGCCAACACGCGCGGCAATCCACCGTTCTTTGCGCGTTACGGAATTTGCTGTGGCACTTCCACGGCAGATTTCAGCACGCCCTTCAACGGAGGCCAGATTCTCTACGCGTTGGGGGCGAACAATTCGCCTTTCAGTTTTCCCGCAAACCCGGCGTTGGTAATGACATTTAATGCCAATGGCATTCCCAATCTGGTCAACGGAGCGCAAGTAGAGATCTGGGGCGCTCCGGCACACGTGTCGACGCCTTATGCTTATACCTATTCGCTGGAAGGACAATACAGCCTGCCGGCGAAACTGGTGGCTGACGCTGCTTATCAGGGAAGCACCAGCCGTCATCTGGTCAGGCTCGTCAACCAGCGTTTCTTCTTCACCGACCCGGGAACCTTCTCGAACATTCTCTTCCCGACGCCGGACACGAACTCGAGCTACAACGCGATGATTTTGCGATTGACGCGCCGTTTCGGACAAGGGTTTCAATTTGATGCCATCTATCGTTGGGCCAAGAGTATTGACATCGTCTCGTACGAAGGTCCGACCGCGAACACAAATCCGACTTATCCACTCGATATTCGAGAAGAACGCGGTCCATCCGATTTTGATGTGCGCCACAATTTTGTCGCGTCGGGACTTTGGGATTTGCCGATCTTCCGCAATCGTAAGGATGCGGTCGGAAATCTTCTGGGTGGCTGGGAAGTGAGCAGCATTCTCACCTGGCATACCGGATTTCCGTGGACGCCGGTGACGGGCAATTGCATCAGCACGCGCGGACCGCAAATCTGTCCCGTACGACCGGTCGCTTACTTCGGCGGCGCCGGGACAGATTCGTCGAACGATGCCTTCCTAACGGGAAGCAATTTCCCGGGAGGTGGTTCGCACTTTTTCAGCCTGGCGCCGCCGGTTGGATTTCAATTGCCGGGAATCGGGCGCAATTCATTTCGCGGACCGAAGTATTTCGACGTTGACATGACACTCGGCAAGCGTTTTGGTTTGGATCGATTCCTGGGAGAAGGAAGGTACTTGGAGGTAAAAGCCAACTTCTTCAACATCTTTAATACGTTGAACCTGCAGCCCTTCAATTTCAACAGCCCCAGCACGCAGGTGCAGAATGCCCTCTTCGGCATCGCGGAAAAGGGGTTGGCCGGGCGAGTAATTGAATTTCAGGGCCGGTTCCAGTTTTAAGAATTTGTTCGACTGGAGCGCAACCGTCCCGGTTGCTCCCCAGTTCGCGCTTCGCGCTCATTGCAAGCGAGCTTGCGCTCCAGTCAATCTGAATTCGGCGGGCGCGGGAGTAAGTCTTCGATTTGCTCCTCGCCCGCTCCCTGTCTCGCCTTGTTTTCAGCTTCGTATTGCTTGAACAATTTCAGTTCGCGGTCAGCGTCGTCGGTCCGTTTCAACCGTGTATAGGCGATGAACATTTGATAATGCACTCCCGCATCCCGCGGCCTGATTTGCACTGCGGCTGTTAACACGGGGATGGCTTCATCGTATCGCTTAGCGTGCACCAGCACTCTTCCCAAGTCATAGGTCGCGTAAAAATGACGAGGGTCGACTGCGATCGCCCGGCGCAGGAACTTTTCGGCTTCCGCATCGAGGCCGCGCTGTTCGAGAACAAATCCGAGCTGCGCCAACGCATCGACATTGTTGTCCTTTAACGCCAGTGATTTTCGCAACGCAGTTTCGGCCAGCTCGAAGTTTCCCACTGCGCGCGCACCGATCCCGGCAAAGTACTGAGCTTCAGCTGATGCGGGAAAGCGCTCTGTTGCCTGCTGAAAGATTCCCGCAGCCCGATCGGATTGCGCCATCAGTATGTAGGTTCCGCCCAGCCGCACGTAATAAACGAGCTGCTGGGGATCCTGAGCCAAAGCTTTCTGGTAAAACTCGACGGCGCCCTCGTAACGTCGCTGCTTGCGCAATTCTTCGCCGATCATAAAATTAGCCGCCGCAAAATCCGGCCGCTGCGCGAGCGTCCTTTGCCAGAAGGAAACGGCCGCTTCAGCATCGCCGCGAAGCGAGGCGACGAGACCAGAGAGGTAGAGTACGTTGGCGTCTGCGGCGTCGAGCGAGTTTGCCGCCGCGAGCACATCCGCCGCCTCATCCGTGCGTTTCAACTGATAAAGAGTGAAACCCAATTGGACCAGCACCGTCATATCGCGCGGTTGTTGGGTACGCGCTTTTTCCAGGTAAGGAGCAGAACGCAGGTAGTCGCCACGCGCCGCGTAGAGTAATCCCAGATTAAGGATCGCCTGTGGATGATCGGGCGCGTTACGCAAGACACTTTCGAATGTTTCAATGGCCGCATCGCTGTGTCCGGTGCGTGCTTGCAAAACCCCGAGGTTGGCACGGGCCGATATCGATCGAGGATTAAGACTTAGCGCCTGCCGGTATTCGCGCTCGGCCTCAACGGAATTTCCCCGCTGATCCATGATCACCCCGATTAGGTTGTGCGCGTCGGCATTGTTGGGATTTGAGGCGAGTACGTGACGAAGGGCCTGCTCAGCCTCGTTCGCGTGACCGGACTGAATCAAGGCCGCGGCCCGTTGCAATTCGAGCGCGACATTTTCGCCGTTAGCGGGTGACTGTAACAGGTTGTGTGATTCGGAATGAGTAGAGCCGCCGCAGGCGCAGACCACAATTGCTACCGCAATTTGAATTGCATTCGAAAGTTTTAAATCAAGTCGTAACACCAATCCTCCGCAGCTGCGTGAACATTCTGATTAGTATAGTGCTGCGCAGGAACTAGATCACAAGCGACATTCGATACGCATGCGTACCAGGCTGTGAGAACGGGCCCGTTCCGAAGTATATTACGGTCACACGGCGCTTAGGTGTATCCAATTATGAAACTCAAATATCTAATTTTACTGGCGACAGTGTTCGCGCTGGCCCTGCTTCCCACAATGTCCGGGTCAGACGCCTCAACTCAACGGGCAGACGTCGAACAGCGTGTCAACGCGCTCGTTTCGCAAATGACGCTGGAGGAAAAGCTGGGCCAACTGCAGCAGCTTGATGGCGAAGGAAACGGTAATTACCGCCCGGAACATCTTGAACTCGCGCGCAAAGGATTGCTGGGCTCTGTCCTCAACGTGCGCGGCGCAGCCCGCACGAATGAATTGCAGCGGGCAGCGATGGAATCGCGCTTGAAAATCCCTGTGCTGTTTGGGTTCGATGTAATCCATGGCTATCGCACCGTTTTTCCGGTGCCGCTGGCTGAAGCGAGCAGTTGGGACCCGGCAGCTGCCGAAAAGTCGGCCAGCGTCGCCGCTTTGGAAGCGCGCGCGGCCGGTGTCCACTGGACGTTTGCGCCAATGCTCGATATTGCCCGAGATCCTCGCTGGGGCAGAATCGTCGAAGGCGCCGGCGAAGATCCTTTTCTCGGCGCCGCGATGGCCCGCGCCCGCGTCCGCGGATTTCAGGGACGTGACTATAGCGCGCCCGACAAGGTGCTCGCATGCGCGAAACACTGGGTTGGTTATGGCGCTACCGAAGGTGGCCGCGACTACAACACCACAGACATTCCGGAAGGGACGTTGCGCAACGTTTACTTTCCGCCATTTAAAGCCGCTGTCGATGAAGGCGTCGGCACTTTGATGAGCGCGTTCAACAATCTCAACGGTGTGCCGGCATCCGCCAATCCTTTCACGCTGACCAAAGTGCTGCGCGGCGAATGGAAGTTTGACGGCTTTGTGGTCAGCGATTACACGGCTGTCCAGGAATTGATTCAACACGGGCTGGCGGCAAATGGAAAGGACGCCGCGCAGCTGGCACTCAACGCCGGCGTTGATATGGAAATGGTCAGCCGGCTGTTCAATCAAAACGGCGCCGAGCTCTTGCGGACCGGACAATTATCACAGGGGACGATTGATGAAGCCGTGCGCCGGGTCCTCCGAATTAAGTTTCGACTTGGTCTTTTTGATCATCCATATACGGATGAATCACGTGAGCGCTCCGCTATTTTCAGTCAAAGCAATCTCGCCGCCGAGCGCGAGGTCGCAGCACGATCAATGGTCCTTTTGAAAAATGAGCGCGAGACCTTGCCGCTCGCGAAGACGGTGAAGTCAATCGCCGTGGTCGGCCCTTTAGCCGACGACAAGACTGACATGATCGGTCCATGGTCGGGCGATGGGCAGGCGGCGGACGCCGTAACGCTCCTGGCGGGAATAAAAGCAAAGTCGCCTGCAGCCGCAATCACCTATGCGAAAGGCTGCGAGATCGAAGGTGATTCAACCGCCGGTTTCGACGAAGCAGTTCGCGCCGCTCGCCAGTCGGATGTGGTCGTGGTCGCGGTGGGCGAGGCGGCGGCGATGAGTGGCGAAGCCGCGTCGCGCAGTTCGCTCGATTTGCCGGGCCAGCAGAACAATCTTGTCAAGGCTCTGCAAGCCACCGGCAAACCCGTAGTTGTGGTGCTAATGAATGGAAGACCCTTGACTATTAACTGGATCGCCGAAAATTCGCCGGCGATTCTGGAAACATGGTTTGCTGGTACTCAGGCAGGCAACGCTATAGCTGACGTTCTGTTCGGCGATATGAACCCCGGCGGCAAGTTACCGGTGACTTTTCCCCGCAGCGTAGGACAGGTACCTCTCTATTACAATCACATGAACACAGGCCGGCCGCCTGACGCCGCAAATAAGTACACATCGAAATATCTTGATATACCCTGGACACCACTCTTCCCGTTTGGATACGGTCTCAGCTATACGCAATTCCGCCTGAGCAATCTGCAAGCAAGCGCGAAAACGATTCCGACCAGTGGCCGTTTGACCGTAACTGTTGAAGTTGAGAATACAGGCAAGCGTGCCGGTGATGAAGTCGTGCAGCTCTATATCAGAGATGTCGCAGCCAGTGTCACCCGGCCCGTTAAAGAGCTGAAAGGATTTCAGCGCGTCACGCTGCGAGCTGGAGAAAAGCGCCGGCTTGAATTCACGCTGACGCCGGACCTGCTCGGCTTCTACAATCGACAGATGCAGTTTGTGGTTGAGCCCGGTGACTTTCAACTGATGCTGGGCACGAGCTCGGCGGATCCACATGAGTTGCAGACAAGCTTTGCGGTAGTGAAATAGTGTTGCTCCGTGATTTCGTGGGTCGCCCTCATTTTTCGGGATACCCACAACTCGGTAAAGATTTGGACGAACATTCTTAGCCCTCTCCCATTGTGAGAGGGTTGGGTGAGGGCCTGAAGTCAGTACCGGGAGCGATAGCGACCGGGCAATTTCCGTAAATTGATCATCGCCAGATACAGATCCGGTCGCTACCGTTCCCGGTACTGACTTCTGTCCCAGGCCTTCATCCCCATCCCTTCTCCCTAGGAGAAGGGAGCTATTCTTCGAAGCGTCACGCATATAATTGCCAATGAATCGCCACGAACGGACACGAGTAAAGCCCTGTTTTCGTGTGTTTTCGTGGTTCAAATTCGTTTGGGCAATAGAGCTATTCCTGATACTTACGCTCGTTGCTCAGCTCGCTTCGCCCGTCTTTGCGCGAACAAATTTCTCACCTCGCGATCATGCTTTTCTTGAAGATCTCGAGCGGCGATCATTCCAATATTTTTGGGAGCAGGGCGCAACTCCGACTGGCCTGGTCCTCGATCGCACCCGGACGACGGGGGAGCCTGCCGACGAGGCGCACCGCACGATCGGCAGTATTGCGGCCACCGGCTTTGGTCTGACGGCGCTGTGTATTGCCGCTGACCGTCGCTGGATAAGACGGGAACAGGCCCGTGAGCGAATCCGCACCACGTTGCGGTTCTTTGCCGATCGCGCGCTGCAGGAGCATGGCTGGTTCTATCACTGGATGGACGTCAACACTGGTGAGAGAAAATGGAACAGCGAGCTTTCCTCGATTGATACGGCCTTGTTGCTCGCGGGCATGCTGACTGCGCGTCAATATTTCCGAGACGATGCAGAGATCGTGCGACTGGCAGACAGAATCTACGAGCGAATTGATTTTCCCTGGATGCTCAATGGGCACCCTACGCTGTTATCGATGGGTTGGCATCCCGAAACCGGCTTCATCAAATCGCGTTGGGATGATTACAGCGAGCACATGATCCTGTATCTGATGGCGATCGGTTCGCGGACTCATCCGATCCCTCCCGCAGCCTGGTACGCCTGGAAACGCAACTGGAATGAATATGCCGGCTATCGTTACGTCGGCAAGACACCGCTGTTCACTTATCAATATTCACACGCCTGGATTGATTTCCGTGGGCGAAGAGAAATCAAACAGGACAGAATTGACTACTTCCAAAACTCAATCAAAGCGACGCTGGCGCACCGCCAATTCTGCATTAACCTGGCCGGCGAGTTTCCCGCCTATGGCCCAAACGTATGGGGCATTAGCGCCTCAGATAGTGTCAATGGTTATGTCGCCTGGGGTGGTCCACCGCGCCACCCAGCCATCGACGGCACAGTAGTGCCTTATGCATCGGCGGGCTCACTCATGTTTGTTCCGCGGTTGGCACTGGCCGTCCTGAAGACCTTGCGAACCAAGTGGGGGCCGGAGATTTATGGCCGGTACGGTTTTGCCGACGCTTTCAATCCAAATACCGGTTGGGTCGCTCGAGATGTTATCGGAATCGATCTTGGTATCACCGTGTTATCCGTTGAGAATTCGCGCACTGCCAACCTCTGGCGGTGGTTTATGAAGAATCCGGAAATCACGAGAGCGCTGGCGCTGGCAGGATTGAAACCTTATCGGCGTTTTGGAGTGCGCTGACTTGTCGGCGCTTTAATTTTCCGTTCGATCGCGGAGGAAAAGCGGCGACGAGTCGCCGCACTCCAAATCACGTGCATTTTGTGTTCTCCTCTAATTCCATCCGGCAAAATCTTGTTAATCCTGTCAATTTGCTTCGTGCGACTAACCACCGGTACGCTTTTCAAAAACAATCTCTTAAATATAGTTGCCAATGCCTGCTGGTCTCATAATACTACGCGCGTAATGACCACCCGCACCGCAACCCGATTTCCCATTCACGGCTATACCGGCGCCGTGATCATGGTTTTAGCGGAGTTCCTTCTGTTCGGTGGTAATGAGCTGGTTGGCCGTTGGTTTACGCCGATTGTCTGGACCGGCTACATCCTGTTTGCCGATGCGCTCGTTTACAAACTCAAGGCGCGCTCGCTGCTGAAGACCGATCGCGTCGAGTTCGTCCTGATTGCTTTGATCTCGATCGGGGGTTGGTGGTTATGCGAGTTTTACAACGCGCCGCGGTTTTGGCGATCGAACCTTGAACTTTGGTGGCACTATCACAACCTCGAACCCAACCTCATGCTGCGTCGCGTGGGTTATGACTGGGCGTTTGCTACGATCTTTCCGCTGCTCTTTATTACCGCAGAGGTCTTCCGCCTCACCATTTTCCGGAGAGCGAGGGAGAGTAAAAGAATCAAGCTCTCGCGTGGTGCCTTGATAGGTCTGGCGTTAATTGGCGCAGTCGGGGTTATCGAGCCGCTGGTTTTTCCGTCAGCGTGGCTGG
>AP72_2010_repI_A01DRAFT_1000041_pt1 | contig 17515 bp, 16 predicted proteins | sample AmaPasreplicIA01_FD_9191 | JGI IMG/M metagenome (IMG submission 9191) | reverse complement strand
GTGGCATGCCGCCGCCGCCGTTCTCCGCGCCCCGCGCTGCCTGTTTGGCGGCGGTCTGGAAAGTGATCAGTCGGCGATGAGATTTCTGGATCGATTTAACGATCGGCCGGACGGATGGCAGTAACGAGTTCGCTTCCTCGACGGTGAATAGCTTCATGCGGTGTTGTGAAGCATCGCGCGCTTCAGACTCCGAACAAAGCTCATTCTACTGGTTTGACGAGGCGTACGCTACCGGCAGATAGATTTACTTGTCCCGTGCAGTGGCTGCTGCCGTCTCGGTCTTGGGCATGTAGTAGCCACGCCGTGAGCTGACATCCAGCCGTCGCTCCTTGCCTTTGGCGTCCGTCGCTTTTACGCGCACGGTGAGCTCGTGCATGCGGCCATCATCTCGCTCGTCCTCAGCCAAAGTAAAACCCAGACTGTAACGCGCGTTGAGATTTCCGATCAGGCGTGCCAGACCGGCGCCGTAATCTTTGACCCGAGCGACATGCATGGTTTCACCACCGCTTTGTTGCGCCAGGTGCGTGGCACTGCCGGCAAGACTGAGACCCGTCCAACCGATCAACGGCTGTCCGAAGGGAAGCAGAAACTTATAAAGCATCCGCATGTCGACGTTGAGAGTATTGAAGATCGCGTTTTGGCGGATCAGAATCTGTTCCGTCGCCGCCACATCTTCTTTAAAGACCGGCGCGATGCCGTCTGAGAGCCAGACGATCGCTGCCTGTGAGTTCGCGCGTTTCTCTTCGACGAAATGGGTTGCGTCGCGGGTCGCGCTGGCCATGTCATAGTAGTTTCCCAGGTCGATGTCGACTTTACCGCTGGCGCTCACGCGCCTGACGTCGATCGAGCCATCCTTCTTGGTGGTGCGGGTGATGACGGCACCGTTCTTGGCCTTGATGGTCTCTGTTTCCAGGACGTCACTATCCTTCGGTTTTGTTTCGGCCGTCTGAGTCTCGGCGTCTTTACCATCTGAGATGGTTACCTGGCCTTTAGTTTCTTTTTTTGAATCATCCGATTCGTTTTTAGCCGTCTCATCCTTTTCTTGCTTAGGTGGATCAGCTACGAGGGCCGGTATGCGTGCCAGCCCGCGTTCCAACTGCGCGCGGTCGCGGGTAAACTCACATAGCCAAATAGCATGACCATCGCGAATCGCGGTCGTTTTATCATCAATGCTGTTCGGATTGATCGCGAGTACAGCGACCTCGTCTCCCGGCGGCAGTTTCGCCAACTCGTCAAGGATCGAGGCGCGAACCTCTTCGCGCTTCAGAAACCGGCCGGCGCCGTCTGAGCGTAAATCCAGAATTAGCACCAACGCCAAAGGTTTGCGCGCCTGTCCCTCGCGAGTGAAATACGAGATAGTGCGCGGCTTGCCATCGTCGAACAATTCGAAGTTCTCCGGCTTGAGATCTGAAATGGGAGTGCCCGTTCGTTTGTCTTTGACGAGAGCATCCATAAAGACCACCCGGGTGCGGATCTTGATGGTGTCCGAAACTTCCTGTGCAAAGATTGCCGGCGTTACGAAAAACGCGAGCAGCAGAACGAAGAACCCTGAGATGCGAATCGAATTTGGTTTTGGCATTGAATGCTCCTACGTTGCCCGGGCTGAGGCCGGGGGCTGCTGACACATCTATGGATCGCTTAAAGTGGCTTCGTCTGTTAAAGCTTTCCCCATCTCATCCGGATTCTTCAGCAGCTGCGCCAGAATATCCGGGGCGACGGTAGCCTGCACGACCGTGGCTTCATGCTTCTCAATCGTAACTATGAGCACATGAAAATGTTTGCCGGCGTCTCGCACGTAAACGTATGTTTGCTCTTCGGTTTTTGGCGCGAGAGTTTGCACCAAACCTGACCACTCCGCATTCAGCGCATGCTGAATCGCCGCTTTAAAGCTTGCGATCTCTCCATGCGAATCAAAGGTTTGATCCTCAAAGAACGCAACACGAACGCTGCCCACCTCAGCCAGCCTTTTATAGTCGCCGCCGCGGATTTTGGCGGCCGTCCTGGTTGCTTTCACTCCCGCGCGCGCGAGTACCGGAATGTTCTGGTGCTTAACGTGATAGAACTGTTCGATGACCCGCACCGTCTCATTGAAACCGTCCCGATCTGCACGGACGGCAGAAGGCATGAAGACTGCGAGGACAATCGCGGCTCCCAATCTGAGTATCTTCGCCATCTTAGCTCTTGCGCTTTTATCTTTCGCTTTTTGGTTTGGGGGGCGGCAGATTCAAGTTCGGCACCCCGAACGAACCTTCAAGCTGGGTCAACTTTTCAAGGTTGATTGGCCCGACAATGTTGACCACGGTGAATTCCTTCGGCTCGGCGCACACAACGGCGAGACCGGCAATCTGATCGCCGATCGACATGAGATAGACTTCAACGTTATCGCCGTCTTTCTTGCTGGTGACGCCGACGATTTTGTTCCAGCCGCCGCCGCGAAGTTGCGACATGACTGAATCGACTTCGGCCGGCAAATACTCGTTCTCTTTTTCAAAAGTGAAGCTCTTTACGTAAATGCCCTTGACATTCTTAATCAGATCGCGAATCTCGGCGTCGTCAGTGTCCTTGCCCGAAAAGAATTTCGCCGTCGTTTGCATCAAGTGTTCATCCAGCTTGACATCAACCGTCTCGCTCGCTCGATTCGCGAGCACGTCGAGTTGATCAAGCTGCAGCTTGGCCGTCTGGGCCGTGGTCACCACATGTGCGGTGACGACGAAGAGAAACAGCGGCGCAAGTCTCAGAAAAGTCCGGAAGAGTGCTTTCATAATCAGTTCATCCTTCGTTTAATTGCGAATTGTGTTTACCTGCGGCAGAGTCTGCGTCTTGCGCTGGGCCAGATTGAGTTTGGCGCTGGCCAGGCGCAAGGCGATCAATACCTGATCTTTCTCGGCGAGTTCCTGCTCAGTTAGTGGTGGCGGAGTACGGCGAATGTACCGAGGATTGTTTCGCGCCGGCCGGTTCAAGTTGGGTTTACGTACAACGTCCCGCCCGGTAATTCCGTCTGGCAGTGTTGAATTGACAATCTGGTCCTGGGGCTGGGACGGCGTCTGGTTTGGGACCTGCCCAGGTTGAGCTTCGCTTTCCTGAATCGCCGGCGGAGCAGACGAGCGGGTGAAGTGAATCCACAGGCCGGCCGCGATCATCACCAGGGCAATCGCGGCGGCTATGGCCAGCGGAATAAAAGTGCGTCTCCTGCCAGCTCGTAGAGTTGACGGAATCTGTAGCGGCCGCGGCTGATATTTCAGCGTGCCGAGCAGTTCTTCCAGTTGCCGGATCTCAGCGTCCGGTTCACCTGAGCGATCCCAAAGATATTTGTCGTTCATAGTTTCTCTTCGCCGGCAGCTGTTAGCGACGCCGCCAGGACTATCATCCACCCGTCGCCGCTCGGGTTACGGCGACTCCCATTTTCTCGCGCAGCATCTTCATGCCCCGGTGCAGATTCACGCGTACCGACGCCGGTGTCAGCCCCGTGCGCGCAGCGATCTCGGGTCCGGTCATGCCCTCGACAAATCTCAAGACAAGGGTCTCACGGTACGTGTCGGGAAGCTGACGAATGAGATCGAGAATTTCCTTCGCCGTGCGATTCAAAGACTTCGCGGCCGCGGTATTTTCGTCGACTTCGACAGTGACGCGGGTCGCGCGATGAAAATCCATCGCCCGGTTACGCGCAATCATTGCGATCCAGGGCCCAAAAGCCGCCGGATTGCGCAGCGTGTGTAACTTTCTGAGCGCGTGCAGAAAAATATCCTGGACCAGATCATCAACTTCCTCGCGCGGCACGCGCGTTAGCAACACTCCATGGACCAGCGGCGCGTACATTTCATACAGCCGGCCGAAACGATCAGTCTCCCCGTCCAGAACAGCGCTAATTAGCGCGTGTTCGATTGGCTCGTCGTTTGTCAGGGGAGAGCGGAATGCTCCTGTCATCAGCAACATCTCCGCGGTGGCTTCAGCCTCGATCATTGAGAACCTTTTGGCGGTGGCACCTGAACTTTTGCTGCGACCAGGATATTGAAGATTGTGCCACTTAATTTCTTCAGACATGGCTAAGACGGGGTTCGCTGACAGAGTGTTAACCGCCCGGAGCAACCCAACCGTCAGGCAGGGCCGGTTTGTCTTTGGTCAGGCTGGGGCTTCCGACGTGCTGTTACGTCGGCGCGGACGAATAGTTTCGCGCGCCAGATCACCACGGTTGAGATAACCAAAGCGATGGTACAGGCTGCGCCCCCTTCGATTCCGTAAGCACCGCCCGTCAGCCAATCGGGACCGGCGTTAACCGCCTTTAATAAAGGCGCCGGTGCTATGCGCTCGATGCCGCTCACCGGCAAACCGAGCAGTGCGCCCTGGGTCCAGTTCCACGCCCAATGTAATCCAAAGGGAAGCCACAAACTGCGGGTTCGCAGGTAAGCAACGGCGAACCACACTCCTGCCAAAGCTGTGTTGATGAAGGTAAAGCCCGCCACGGCGTTTGGGTTCTTCAGATGGGCCGCTGCAAAGGGCACGGAGGTTAGCAACATGCCAAGCCACGCGAGCCGGGCGCGGGTGAGTGTTTGCAGCGGATAACCGCGAAACAGAATTTCTTCAGCGGCACCGGCAACAAGGAAAATCAAAAGTGAAACCAATAAGGTTTGACCGATAACCGGCGCGGCGGCTGGGTCGAAACTGAAGCGAATGCCTCGAATCAGCGCCGTAAGCAGAGCGGCCAGAAGCAGCGAGGCCGCGCCCAGCGCCGATCCAATCACGAAATTTCTGAGCCAACCGCGATGTGCCGAGCAGCCCAAAGCGCCGAAAGGCAGTTCCTCCAACAGTGCTCCGCAGCCCCATCCAATCAGCAATGATGAAAGCAGGATCGCACCATGACCGGCGACGACTCCCAGGAGCGATCGGCCGATCTCAGAAATTGAGGTGTGGAGCGCCGCGGCCAAACCGGCGAACACCAACACGTCGATAACCTGGAGGCAAATGAAGAATGAGATGCAAAAGATTGCGAGACGCCAGCCGCTTCGCAGGTGACCATCGCGGTCGATGAAGAAGTTGTAGGTTTCCATCGGGGGGAGCATTCTAACACCGGATATGTAGACGGTAGTTCAAACGCCGAAGGCGTTCGCAAATTTCAGCCCAGGGCAACGCCCTGGGATCGAGATAAGTTGGAGAAGATCGAACTCTGAAAGAGTTCGCAAACCATCGATCTTTGGAAGCAACGATTCAACAACCCTTTCAGGTTTGAATGGATCTGGCATGATCTTCCAGGGTGGCGCCCTGACGCGCGCAACCCTGGGCTGACGTTCATAAACGCCTTCGGCGTTGTCACCTGTGCAAACCAGATTTGACTATTGAGCGCGCATGGTCTGGTCAATAGAGCGAGGCTCGCAGCAGCCCCTGTGCTAAACTTAGGCAAATTCATTCGCGCGTAGGCAATCACTCTCTGTGAGCACCAACACGAATCAGTCAGACGAAACACATAAGCTGCGAAAACGTCGGACTGCCGCCTGGGTACTGACTGGGATCGTGGCTTTGCTGCTGGCGCTGATCGCGGCCCAGCAGCTGTTCAATCTCGGGCCATTGCTCCCGCCCGAAACAGGTTCCGACACGCTGCTGCTTTACGCGCTTTCATCGCTCAACTTCGCAGCCTTCATGGTGTTCAGTTTTATTCTGCTTCGCAGTGTGCTGCGATTGCGGCGTGAGCGGCGCGAGCGTCAACCTGGCTCGAAGATTCAAACCAGGTTGCTGGTCTATTTTATTGGGCTGAGTTTGCTCCCGATTACGGCGATGGCCGCCTTCTCATATCTTTTCCTCAATCGATCGATCGAGAAGTGGATGGGCCGCTTGCCCGAAAATGTGGTTGAGCGAGTACGCGAACAGCAAAGCGAGAATGTTACTGTTCAGTATGAGAAATTACGCGAAACGGCGATGCTGCTGGCCACGACGATCAATAGTCGACCCCCTTCTGAATGGCAGCCGGCACTGGATCAATTAACAGCTACCGGAAAGTTATCAGCGATCGAAATCGTTTCTGACAACGGGCGGATTCTGGCGCACAGCCAGGTCCAGGTTCCTCCTTCCCAGCAGGACGAATTGCAGAGCATCATCGAACGCGGCCGCCAGGCCGATCAGCTTAATTCAGACAGCACCCTGTCAGATGGGAAGGGGTTTGATTTGACTGCCGTGCCGTTCACGGCGACCTCGCGTTTGATTTTGGTGCCGCAACGATTGGGAGACACGGACGTCAGCGACACTATCGAGGGGTCACAAAGGGAATATCAGCACCTGCTGGAACGCCAACGCAAGGTCCGCTTGCTCGGAGTTTCGACGCTCGGATTGATGACGCTATTGCTCCTCTTTGCTTCTACGTGGGTGGCCATTCACCTTTCACGAGGCTTTGCCGCGCCGATCCGTTCGCTTGTCAGCGCTTCGAAAGAGGTGGCCCGCGGCAACCTTGGATACCGTGTCGATACCATCGCTGACGATGAACTCGCCCTCTTGGCTGATTCGTTTAATCAAATGACGGCTGAACTCGACACGAACCGGAAGCAGTTGGAGATGGGCGCGGCAGTATTGAAGGAAAAGAACCAGGCGCTTGAAGAGCGTCGCAACTACATTGAAACGGTTCTGGAATCGCTGGCTACCGGAGTCGTGTCGCTCGATCACAATGACTGTGTCACCACGATCAATACGGCCGCGATTTCGATCCTTAAGTTAAGCGATCGACCTCCAGGGTGGGCGAGTTTGCTCAGCGTGCTGAGCAACGATGACAGCGCCGTGTTTGAGCGGTTGCTGAGACGCGCGCGGCGAGTTGGCCGCGCCGCGGAACAGAGCCAGCTGACCCGTGGGACCACTTCGACGTCAATCCCCGTCGCTTTGACGGCGACCGCGTTGCGGCAAAACTCAAATGACGGGCGCGGCGTGGTGGTGGTGATCGAAGACCTCTCGGAACTATTAACGGCGCAAAGGGCCGCTGCCTGGAGTGAGGTTGCGCGACGGGTGGCGCACGAGATCAAGAACCCTTTGACGCCGATCCAACTTTCTGCGGAACGAATCGCGCGCAATTTTGGCGTGGCCGCCGTGTCAGAACCGGGAGCGGTAGCGACCGGATCCAATGGCCAGTCTAACGGTCATCACAGCGCAGACAACGGCGATGAACTGAGACGGGTCGTCGAAGAATGCACCACCTCGATCACCCGCGAAGTCGCCGGATTAAAAGCGTTGGTTGATGAGTTTTCTCGTTTTGCGCGCATGCCGCCGCCGCGTCTTGAACGGGCCGATTTGAATGACGTAATCCGACAAACGGCGCAACTTTACGAAGAACGTTTGGGTGGGGTGCAGTTGCAGTTACAACTTGAACCGGAGCTGCCCCTGGCCATGCTCGACGTTGAGCAGATGAAACGCGTATGCGTTAATCTAATCGACAATGCTATCGAAGCGTTGAGCGACATTCAGGGTGATCGGCGCGTGATTATTACGAGCCGGCACGATCTAACGCGCGACGTTCTCATAGCATCGGTCGAGGACACCGGAGAGGGAATTCCCGCCGCCGATTTTAAACGTTTATTCCAACCATATTTCTCGACCCGCGGCCGTGGTACCGGGTTAGGCCTGGCAATCGTTTCGCGAATAATTGCTGAGCATGACGGAAAGGTTTATGCCGAAGCCAACAGTCCGCGCGGCGCGAGGTTTGTGATGGAATTGCCGGTAATTAGTGTTTAGAGTTGGATTTCATGAACAAAATGGACAAGGTGGACAGCATGGACCTGATGGACAGCATGGACATGGATGGCATCGACCAGTTGTCCACGTTGTCCGCATTGTCCACTTTGTCCATGTTGTCCGGAAGTCTAACCCCTGACCATGTCCGAATCTATCCTAATCGTCGATGACGAGCGCGGCATTCGCGAATCGTTGAGTGCTGTGCTGCGCGATGAAGGCTTCACGGCTGAGGCGGTTGCTTCGGGCGAAGCATGCTTACAGGCTTTGGCGCAGCGCGCCTTCGCCTGCGTGTTGCTCGACGTCTGGCTGCCGGGAATTAGCGGCCTTGATACGCTCAGGCAAATGCGTGAATCGAACTCAGACGCCGCGGTGGTGATTATCTCAGGTCATGGCAATGTCGAAACCGCGGTCCGTGCCACCAAGCTGGGCGCGTTTGATTTCATCGAAAAACCTTTATCGATCGAGAAGACGGTTCTCACCGTCCGTAATGCACTGCGGCAAAGACAGCTCGAGAGGGCCAATGCAGAAATGGCCGCCGAGCTAAGCGCTCAGTACACCATGGTTGGCGAATCGGTCGCTATGCGCGCGCTGCGAAAACAGATTTCCGTGGTCGCACCAACCGATGGACGGGTTTTAATTTCAGGCCAATCGGGCGCCGGCAAAGAGTTGGTCGCCCGCGCGATACACGCGCAATCGCGCCGCGCCGCGGCTCCTTTCATTGAGGTGAATTCCGCGGCCATCCCGGAAGAGTTGATTGAATCAGAGTTGTTTGGTCATGTGAAAGGATCGTTCACCGGCGCCACTGCAGCCAAGAAAGGCAAGTTCGAGCTGGCCGACGGCGCCACACTGTTTCTGGATGAAGTTTCGGATATGAGTCCCAACGTGCAGGCCAAGGTCCTGCGTGTGCTCGAAGAGCAACGGTTCGAGCCGGTCGGCAGCAACACGCCGATAAGTGTCGACGTGCGCGTAATTGCTGCCACTAACAAACGCCTGGATGAGGAGATCGAAAAGGGGACCTTCCGGGCCGATCTCTTCTTTCGCTTGAATGTGATTCCTTTTGAAGTCCCGCCCCTGCGCGAACGTCTGGAAGATGTGCCGCTGCTGGTTGAGCATTTCAGTCAACGATTCACGAACGCCTATGGCCGGAAACCCAAAAAGTTCGAGCCCGAAGCGATCGAGATAATGCAGCGGTATTCATGGCCGGGCAATGTGCGCGAGTTGCGAAACACAATTGAACGGGTTGTGATCATGCATCAGAGCCAACGCGTCAGTGCCAGGGACCTGCCGGCTTTCGGCGATGCCGAACCTCCGGCATCCTCATATCGTTTTCCCTCTTTTAAGGAGGCGAGTGATGCATATCATCGCGAGTTTATTCAGAGAAAGTTGGACGAGGCGGACGGCAATGTGTCGCGCGCAGCAGAATCGATGGGCATCGACCGCAGCCATTTGTACCGGCGAATGAAAGCGCTCGGGATCAACGCGCGGTGAAGGGCGCGTTGATCCCGTCCACCATGTCCATCCCGCGTCAGTCCCATATGTCCCATTCGCCCCATCTGATACAATCCTGAGCGAGGTTTTATGGATTACACCACCCGTGAATTATTAAAGCGTTATTCGAAAATGGCCTTCGGCCAGCCCTTCGCGCCCGTCTTATTGAATATCCTGGTAACGTCGGTGTGCGACATGCGTTGCACGCACTGTTTTTTCACTGATGAGTTGGATGACCGGCCGCGGAAGAAGCTGCAAATGAAGACGGACGAGATCGATCGGATCGCCCGGACGCTGGGTGGCAATCTCGGGGTGCTGATTCTGGCCGGTGGCGAGCCATTCACCCGTAAAGACCTGCCTGAGATCGTCAGTTCGTTTTACCGCCATAACAACCTCGAATCCGTCTATCTGATGTCTAACGGCCAGATCCAAAAGCGGATCTTTCCCGACGTGACCCGCATCCTCGAGGAGTGTCCGAACCTCAACGTCACGGTCGCCATGGGCATCGACGGCTTACAGGAGCAGCACGACAAGATTCGGCAGAAGCCGGGCTCCTGGTCAATCGCGATCGAGACGGCCCGCGAACTGAAGGCGATGAAAAAGCAGTATCCGCGGCTTGATCTGCAGACTTGCACCTGCTTCATGAACTCGAACCAGGACACGGTTTTTGAGTGGTACGATTTTCTGAAGCACGATCTGAAACCCGATAAGGTGAATTTCAATTACATTCGTCCGCCGTCAGCCGATCCGATCGAGCTGGATATCGATCTGACGCGTTATGCCAGGCTGGCGCAGATGATTGACGAAGATTCACGTCACGCGGCCATCAAGAACAATTACGGCGGCAACGCAGGCTTTTTCAAAGCTGCGATCGACATCTACATGCATGGCCTGATCGCGAAGACCCAGGAGACAGGAAAAGCTCAACTGACTTGCTATGCTGGAACTGCCGGCGCCGTCATCTATGATGAAGGAACTTTATCATCGTGTGAGAACCTCGCTCCTATCGGCAACTTGCGAGATCATGGTTGGGACTTTCAGGGTCTCTGGCTGTCAGATGCGATGAAAGAGCGGCGCAAGCATGCGGCGAATGGTTGCTTCTGCACGCACGAATCGAATTGTTATTACCCGTCGCTCCCGTTTAATCCCAAGCACCTGATTCAGATCAAGAAGCTGGAGCGCGAAATGAAGAAGGCTGCGCGCGAACTGGAGAAGCAGACCGAACAGCGACCGGACGGCATCGCGGTAAAGGTATGATCGTGTCCGCAAGCCCGACCGTGAGGGAGGGCAACAGTGATTGGTTCATTGACTCATTGACTCATTGATTCATTTGTTCATTTATGGCGTCCGCTTTTCAAATGAATCAATGAACCGATGAGTTAATGAATCAATGGTTTGAAACTGGATGAAACCCAACGCGCCAAAAATCCTGATCATCTCTTCCGATACGGGCGGCGGACATCGCTCCGCAGCGGCAGCCATCGTTGCCGGCATTGAGAGTTTCGTGAAGGGCGAATCGTACGCCGTTCGTGTAGTGCGCGCGGTTGAAGAGTCGCATCACCTGGCAGCCAAACTCGTGGCCATTTACAACTGGCTGCTGCGTCATAAGCAGCACTGGATGAAGTACTACTACTGGCTGATCAATCGCTTTCGCCCAGAGACGCGCGAATTCTTTCATTCGCGCTGTATCGGCTATGTGCGCAACGTTATCAGCCGCTGGTGTCCGCACGTTGTCGTCAGCGTCCATCCATTGACCCAGCATATTTTCGCCCGCGTCTTGAAAGAACTGGGTTGGGCTGATCGGGTGCCGCTGGTTACCGTCGTCACTGATCCTTACTACGGATTCTGGAAAGGCTGGGCCTGCGACGATGTACGGTTGTATCTGGTAGCCAGTGAAGATGCTCGCCGGCAATTGATTGATTACGGCATTGCGCCGGGGCGAATAAAGGTATCGGGCATGCCGGTACATCCTAAGTTTTCGTTTCCGGGCGATGATGCGGCGCGGGTCGCGCGCACGGCGCTGGGACTCGATCCGGAGAAGTTCACGGTTTTTGTTAACGCTGGTTGGGAAGGCGGCGGCAATGTTCCGCAAATATTCGGTGAGCTCGTCCGCGGCGAGCTTGACGTACAAGCCATCTTTCTCGCCGGCAAGAATGAAAGTCTGAAAAATGAAGCAGAACGGATGGCGGCCGAGGCCAGATTCCCAATCAAAGTAATCGGTTATTCAGATGAAGTCGAGCATTTGATGCGCGCGGCGAATGTGATGATTTCCAAACTTGGCGGGCTCACCACGTTCGAGGCGTTGAGTTGTCGCTTACCGATTATCGCCGACGTGACCACCGATCCGATGCCGCAGGAAGCCGGCACGGTCAAACTGATCGCCAAGAGCGGCGCTGCCGTCATGTTGCAGCGGGCTTCGGACGTAGTGCCGGTCGTTAATCGGATGATTGCCGATTCGAAGCACTATGCCGCTTTGCGTGCGGCCACGATTACCGTCGCGATTCCGAACGCTACCAAAAGGATTGTAGAAGAAATAACGGCGCTGATTCCCGAGACCGCCAACACCAACGAACCCTTTGCTGAGAACACAGCCGGAGCGTGAAAGTGGGCAGGAGGATTGCGGCTCTTGAAGACCACGCGACTGAAGCGGGTTTACCATTGGGCCGGCCCCGGAATCTGACCCCTTCTTGACTGGCACGCTGGCTTCGCGATTTAATCCCCGTCGTTCTAAAAGTAAGAAGAAAAGCAAACTGAGCGGTTTGGGATCTTGGTCTGTGGCTGAGAACATCACAGATTGCGGTCTGTGCCCGATGAAAAAGGATGAGTCTGCTACTTGAAGGAAAACGAGCGTTTATAACCGGAGGAACGCGTGGGATTGGCGCTGCGCTTTGTGAGATTTTTGCTCGAGAAGGCGCCGACGTGGCGTTCAATTACAACTCGCGCGATGACCTGGCGGAAGCAACCGCGCGCAAGGTCGAGGCCCATGGCCGCCGCAGCAAAGCGTTCAAGGTATCAATTGTTGACCGCTTTGGAATGAAACATCTGACCCGGGAGTTGGTCCATGAATGGGGCGGCATCGACATTCTGGTCAACAACGCGGCGATAAATCGTGGCGATAACTTTGCCACTACCACCGACCGCGCGTGGGACGATGTCATCAATACGAATGTGGGCAGCCTCTTCGCGGTTACCAAGCCCATCTATAAACAGATGATCCGCCAGCGCGACGGCAAGATACTCAACATCACTTCGATTGGCGCGATGCGCGCTTTGCCCACTTCAGTCCACTACGCGACCTCCAAGGCGGCCATGATTGGCTTCACTAAATGCCTCGCGCGCGAAGCCGGGACCTTCGGTGTCACCGTAAACGCGATTGCCGCCGGCATCTTTGATACCGACCTCGCCCAGGCGTTGCCGGATCGGCTGTTACAAATGCACGACTTCTGGACTTCAAAAGGACGGCTCGGTCGCCCGGCCGAGCTGGCTGAATACGCTGCCTTCATGTGCAGCGATCGCAACAGCTTCATGAACGGCGAGATCGTAATTGTGGACGGCGGCGCCATCACCTGAGTTGTTTCCAGCGCCAAGGGGGTCTATTTTTCCAGCGTGTTGCTGGATAATCTCGGCGCGCGAGCGACCTTCGCGATAATTATCCTGGCTGTGGTAATGGGTCTGCTGCTATTTATTCCGGCAGGCAGCATTCATTACCGGGAAGGCTGGGTGTACCTCGCGATCTTCACCGGAGCCTCGGTTATCACCACCATCTACCTCATGATAACTGACCGCGCACTGCTTGCGCGGCGAATGAGGGGCGGACCCACGGCTGAGACACGACCGGTTCAGCAGCTCATCATGCTGATCGTTTCAATCGGTTTTGTCGCCCTGCTGGTGGTGCCGGCATTAGATCATCGCTTCCGATGGTCCAGGATGCCGCCCGCCGTCATTGCGGTCGGCGACCTCATGGTGGTCACGGGATTCTTTCTAATCGTATTGGTTTATCGCGAGAATACCTTCACCTCCGCGACTGTGGAGATCGCTGTTGGCCAGAAAGTGATCTCGAGCGGGCCATACGCCCTCGTCCGTCATCCTATGTACGCGAGCGCCTCTCTTTATCTGCTCGGCACGCCCATCGCGTTGGGCTCGTACTGGGCACTACTGCCGGCGGCTGCGATGATTCCGTTTTTGATCTGGCGAATATTCGACGAAGAACGCCTACTGGTGACGCAACTTCCGGGATACGCCGAATACCAGAAGCGCGTTCCGTATCGTCTGCTGCCGTTCGTTTGGTGATTGTTTTATCTGTGCGGCCGCTGTTGACGATCGGCTCACCTTAAATATTGCGGCGGTTCGTGTAAAAAAGGCGGCCAGCCCGTCAACAGCGAAACGATCGTGAGAAAAGAGAGGCAGACAAAGATCGTCCAGAAGATCCAGAACCAGATTGCCTGGTATCTTTCGTCCAGGGCCCAGTGTGGCCGCTCACTCCGTTGTTGATTTCTCAACTTCATCCAGTCTTTTCTCCAAAGCCCGGATTCGTTTGGGGAGCTCACCCAGTTTCTTGAACACTGCGACTGCCCGCCAAAAGGCGCCGACTTCAAAAGCCGGCGTGCCGACCAGAATCTCACCTGGCGCGACGTCGTTCGGCACGCCGCTCTGCGGATAAAGAATAGCATCATTGCCGACCGTGATATGACCCCCGATTCCGACCTGGCCGGTGAGAATGACCCGATCGCCGACGCGCGAGCTGCCGGCCATACCGACCTGAGCACAAAGCAACGCGTCTTCGCCCACGACACATGAGTGACCGATCTGAACCAGGTTGTCGATTTTGGCGCCGCGCTTAATGCGAGTCTCGCCGGTCGAAGCGCGATCAATCGTGGTGTTGGCGCCGATTTCCACGTCGTCTTCGATTACGACATGGCCGACCTGCGGATTTTCAGCCAATGTTTGTCTTCGTCTTTGGCGAATCCAAATCCATCTGATCCGATGACCGCATTGTTATGAATAATTACTCGTCTACCGATCACAGTGTTGGCACGCACGGCCACGCCGGAATGAATTTCCGTATCGTCGTCGATCGATACATCGTCATAAATCGTCACGTTGGGATGGATGCGCACACGTTCGCCGATTGTGACTCTGGCGCCGACGACCGATCGGGCGCCGATAAAGGTGCCCTCGCCGCTTTTCGCGCTCAGGTCGACTACCGCTGAAGGATCAATTCCTGATTCGAAAGTTGGCCGCGGATGAAAGACTACCAGGGCGCGAGTGAAAGCGAGGTACGGATCCTTCGCCCGCAAAACGGCAATATCGTGGCGGGCAATTTCCGCTTTGTCGCTCAAATAAATCGCGGAAGCGCGGGTCGTGCCGACCTTGTTCGTATATTTTGGATTCGACAGGAACGTCACTTCGCCGGACTGTGCTTCGTCAAGACCCGCAGCCGCCGTTATCTCGAGGTCTCCTTCCGTAATAGCACACTCGGCGCCGGTTGCCGTCGCCAGATCAAAGAGTTTCATTGGCCTGAGTTTAGCGTAACTTGGGGGAATTTGCCTTTTCGTTTTGGGACCGGCGCGAAGGCGAGGAGATTAGATTTAGTGAGGTTTTGTGTTGTTTCGTGTGAATTTGTGGATCGTCCTTCTGTCAGATTGCAAGGCTGATCCACGAAATCACACGAAACAACACGAAGTTACGTAAAGGATGATCCACGAAGTCATAAGAAATGACGCGAAGATCTGCTTGATTACATCATGCTGACGGGATCGATTTCGAGTGTCACTGCGCGCGCATCACCGCTGGCATCCTGAAAACTTTTTAAAGCTTGATCGGATACGGCGCGTATCAGTCTTCGACTTCGCGATTTCAACAGAATCTGAATTCGATGTTCGCCGCGCAGACGTGCAAAGGGGGCGGGCGCCGGCCCCAGGACCCGAACTGAATGTTCGCGATTAGCCTCGTTCAGCTCATTACGCAGCTGTTGGGCGATACTGAACGCGCGGGCCGGATCTTTGTGGCGGACCAGCAACAGCGCCAGCGCCACAAACGGAGGGTATCCGTGATTACGCCGGTGTCGAATTTCCTCCTCAAAGAATCCTCGATAATCCTGCCGCATCGCATGTCGCAAAGAATAATGATGCGGATGATAGGTTTGGACTAATNCCCGACCCGGCAGATCGCCGCGGCCGGCGCGCCCGGCGACCTGCGTTATTAATTGAAAGGTCCGCTCGGCCGCGCGAAAATCCGGCAACGCCAGACCCGCGTCAACCGAAATCACTCCGACCAGCGTCACATTAGGAAAATCGTGCCCNTTAGCCAGCATCTGGGTGCCGACCAGTAGATCGATGTCGCCTTTGCTGAAATCGATCAATGTCCTTTCAAATTCGTGCCGCCGAGCTTTGGTGTCGCGATCGATCCGTCCCATTCGCATTCGGGGAAATCTTTTGCGCAGCAGTTCTTCGACCTGCTCGGTGCCTTCACCGACGTAATAAATGTACTTGCTGCCGCAGGCGGGACATTGGGATGGGGCCCTTTGTCGATGATTGCAATAGTGACAGACCAATGTCCCGTCGGCGCGATGGTAAGTAAGCGTGACATCGCAGTTCGGGCATTCGATCGATTCGCCACATGACCGGCAGAGGATGAAACTGGAGTAGCCCCGCCGGTTCAACAGAATAATCGTTTGCTCGCGACGGCTTTGTGTCTGCGCGATTGCTTGCAGCAATTCGTCTGAGAACACGGCCGGTTTTTTCCGCCGCGCGAACACTTCGCGCATGTCGATGATTTCGGCACGAGCCAGGGGCCGATTAGCAATCCGATCGGGCAACTGCAGGTATTTGTACTTTCCGGTTTGCGCGTTATGAAATGACTCAAGAGAAGGGGTGGCCGAACCCAGCACGACCACAGCCGATTCCTTCTGAGCCCTTACAATTGCCGTGTCGCGCGCGTGATAGAAAGGCGACTCTTCCTGACGATAGGACGAGTCCTGTTCTTCATCGATGATAATTAGGCCAAGATCTTTCACCGGCGCGAAAACTGCCGACCGCGTGCCGAGGACCACCCGCGCCTCACCCAACCGCAGACGAGACCATTCGTCAAAGCGCTCGCCTCTGGAAAGCGATGAATGAAAGATGGCGATCTGATTGCCAAAATACGCCCGCAGCCGGCGAGACAGGATTGGGGTCAAGGCGATCTCGGGCACCAGCATCATCGCACCGCGGCTTCGTTCCAACGCGGCCTGCATCGCCCGAATATAGACTTCGGTTTTGCCGCTGCCCGTCACTCCGTGCAACAGAGTCGGCGCGAATGTGTGATTGCTGAGCGGCTCTTCGATCGATCGCAACGCAATTGTTTGTGCGTCAGTAAGCCGGAAGTCCGGTGTTTCCGGAAATTCGGCACGGGCAAGAGGATCACGTCGAATGTCGGCCGCAAATTCTTCCACGGCACCATGCTTGATCAGCGTGCGTACCACAGATTCGCTGATCGCAGCGCGCTTGATTAGCTCGGCTACCGACATGACGTTATTATTTGACCGCAGCGCCTCGAGCGCGCGCTTTTGTGCTTCGGTAGTCCGTGGTGCAGCCGCATAATCTTTCGTTTTCGTCAGGCGAACCGCGCGATGTCTTTTCGCCTGCGTCGGAGTTTTTCGCGTGCGATAAGAACGGGAGACGAGGTCCTGGTCTTCCAGTTCCCGCAGCCACCGAGGGGCGCGCGCGGACCCCATACGTAAAGCAAACGCCGTAATTTCAAATTCACCTTCGCTCGCGAGCAGGGCCAGGGCGCGCANCCTGGTCTGCAGCCCGCCCGGCCCCGTTGCTGACTGCAATTGATTGCGGCCCTTGTCGGTGATCGAAACCGTCTGTTCCACCGTCGCGTTAATCCCGGCGGGCAGCGCCGCGCGCATCACCTCACCCCACGGCGCTGCGTAATATTCAGCGACCCATCGAGTTATCTCCAGGACTTCGGGGGTCAGCGGCGGATCAGCATCGAGCAGCTCCTGAACTTCCTTTATTTCCGATTCTTCGAGGCTGGTACCCGCGCGCAGACCAGGGCTTAGTGCGACGATGTACCCCGCGAGTGGTTTAGTTCCAAGTTGGACCATAACGCGCGATCCAACCTGTGCCGAGCGCTGCATTGATAATGGCAGACGGTAAGTGAAAACCTTTTGCAGGTGGACCGGGACTGCCACCTGAGCAAACTGGGGGAGAGACTCGTTCGAAGGTTGGGCGGCAATCATGGCAGGCACGGCTGAACAGCCTAGCGCGAATTGACGCGCGAGTGAAAGCGACGAAGTGTGGCACGTGATTCACGGCCGGGACGGCCGTGCCACCCTTGA
>AP72_2010_repI_A01DRAFT_1000039_pt1 | contig 17594 bp, 19 predicted proteins | sample AmaPasreplicIA01_FD_9191 | JGI IMG/M metagenome (IMG submission 9191) | reverse complement strand
CTTCTCATACCTTTAACAGTTTTTGGAAACTTTGGATTGCCCATATCAATCTTATCAATTGACTTGCCAATTACCTTCTTACCACCTTCTGGATTAAGAGTAGACTTATAAGTACCACTACCAATCTTATATTCGCCACCCTTATCTACTGGGTTTGGTTCATGAGTATCAGAAATACTTCCTGACTGACTGTCTCTACCATGCGCGGCTCTGTAACTTTCTAATCCAGATTTTGCTGCGGCTCTATTGGCATCCGCAGTCGCCTTCTGTGCATCAGTTGGTCCCTGACCAGTTAGTTTTTGCCAGATTGAACGCTGAGGAAGTCTATTATCAAAGTTTTTAAAAATATCTGCACGAGTTGGAGGTTTAGCGCCGCCGCCCATTCCACCGCCGCCAATTTTATCAGAAGCATATGGATTTAGGTTCTGCGCTTCTTCAAGACGTTCAATCTTGCGAGCTTCAAGAATTTCCATGGCAAGAAGATTAGCCATTGTTTCTTCTTTCACCTTCTTGTCCATAAGAAGCTTCTTATCCTTCTTATATGCTGGTTCATTCTGTGACTTGTCACTACTACCACAACCACACTGACAAGGTGCCTTATGACATTTTGAACATACAGTTTCTTCGTGATGCATTTTTGAAAGCCTTAATCCTAATTGTGCGCGTTTTCCTGAAGCGCCTTTGTCATGTTCGTGTTTATGCATGTATGCCTGAGTAGACATACCGGCTTTATGTGCTAATGCTGTTTCTTTACCTGGATGCTTAACCGCACCGGCTATCCAATTCTTTTCATCAAGTTGGTCATCTTCATAAACATCTCTCTCTTTTTCTTTACCATGTCCCTTCATATGCTTATTACGAGGGTCGTCCATACAATATTTTGTAGAACGCGCTACATTAAAGACGTTCGTATCTTCTCTATCACCATGGTCTGTAATTGGATGCTTTTCAAGGTACTTAAGTGTTTCTGGGTCATTCTGTTGAAGAGAATAACCAAGTAAGCCCTTTTCACCAATCTTACTTTTTGTCTTCTTATCAGTAGGAGCTTTCGTTCCTTTTGGAAAGACTTGTCTTAATTTACTTGGTTCTGCCATCTCTTTTAGCTTCTTTCTTGGTCTTTTACCGCTCTCTATTTCGTCCATATCATAAGGAACTTCCATATTCCCTTTAGCTTTTCCTGCCGGTGGTGGTGTTCCTGGATTAAATTTGTCATGCCTTGGACTAATATCACTCTGTGGTCGAATAAGAGAATGCATAAAGGTATTATTATCATTATCTCCTATATGACTTTTTATCCTAGAACTTAAATCGGCTGCTGAACCTTCAATATTACCAGTTTTAAAATTACGTGCTAATACTTTATTACCCGGTATATATACATCAGCCTCTTCAGGATTTCTCTTACCGCCAACTATCTTAGGAGTATAAATATCAGCCATTATTTACATTAATCTTTCATCTTTGAATAAATTGGTGTCTTTGCTTTACGCATTGATGCAAACTCTGCTTTAGCTGCTGCCTTATCAGTACTTTGAGCTGGTTTACCAAAAGTTCCTTTTGGTCTTATGCCCCCAGAAGCATCTTCTTTAATTTTATAACATTCATCTTCTTCTTCACGCTTAGGCTTCTTCTTCTTGCCACCGCTTTCAGTGTCACTGCTATTAATTTTTTCTTCAATATCTTCAACGTCTTCTTTAACTGCCTTTGCAAACATATTCTTTGCAAGTTCAATCTTGCGGTCTTCAATAGCCGCGTGTGCTTTGCCAAGCATGAGTTGATGGAATGCCGTTTCGAAGTCCATTGGTCTTTGACCAACGGCTGCCGCCATCAAATCTTCTACTGTATGTGTCATTCCTTACTCCTAAGTGTTTATAAGGTATTTATAAAAATCAATCTGGCGGACGGTTCTTTTGACGAACTCCAGCGCCCGAGAATTCAGGTTTTGCAGGAGCGACTTGTGTCTTAGTTTCGTGCTGTTTCTGGTTTAACTCATTAGTTGCTATCTGATTTTTAGCAATATAGTCCTTGTTTTTTGCAATAACCTGAATAGCAGAGTTATATTGAGCTTGGTCCTGCATAGAATGATTAGCTCTTGGCGTTTCGCGGAACTGTTTAACGAACATAAGGGCTTGCTGAATTTCCTGTTGCTTACTTGCTTCGGCTGGGTCGCCGCCCATCGGCTGTCCATCTGGACCCATACCTTGCTGCATCATGGCTTCTTCCTGGTTCATCATATTATTCTGATGGAATTCAGCCATTTTCTGTTGCGTCATAGCATCGGCAAGCTGTTCGTTCTGTAGAATCATTGGGTTAATCCATCTTGGATCACCACTTGCTGCTTCTGCCGCAATCTCTTCATCAGCCTGCTTAATTTCATCGTCTGTCTGATATAGAACTTCCTTACGTATCCAAATATTTGAATAGTATTTACCGGCCATCTGCTGGAACACGTTCGCAAGATTGATACGATTCTGTTCGATTTCAGCACGTTTCAACTCTGTAAAGTAGTTATCCTGTGCATAATCATACTTGATGTCATAGGCCATCTTATCCCAATCTTCGAGGGACATAACGCCTTTAAGAACTAACTGTCTTTTTAATACTTCATGGAATAGGACAGAGAAGCGGAAACGAAGACGAATTACAAACTTAGCAAATTTCAATTCGTCGCGCGTAATTTCTGTAGCGCGGCCCACCGAGAACAAGGCATCGCTGTTAAGACGCGATACGGGCACGTTGAGGGCGTTTAGGAACTTCTTTTGGAAGTAGAGCACGTCATCCATTTGGCCCAGCGTCTGGCCTCCTGGTAGCGTGTCAACTTCGGTTCCCTTACCGCCTTCACGACGCGGAAGCCAATAGTCTTCCAACATGGTCATGAATTTACGGTCGTCGCGGATCTCACCGCTTGAAGCGTCGTATATGAGCCTATTCTTGTGCTTGACCATAATGTCACGCACATACTGTTCGGCTTTCATTTTCGGGAGATTACCAACATCGATATACCAAATGCGGCGTTCGGGCGCTCGTGCCAGTCGGTAGATAACGAGGGCATCCTCCAAAGTGCGGAGTTGATTAAGCGCCTTAATAGCCTTATGGAGATAAGATAAGACCATTGTTCCTTGATTATCAGTCAAGCCAGAGACAACATGGACAATAGAATCCTTAGCTATCTTAAGACCAGTAGTCGAAGGACCAACTATCTTATTTCCATAATTGAAGCCTTTATCATTGAAGATAAAGTATTCGTTGACTGTTCTTGTAACAGCCATGGGCTCAGTCGGATTTGGCGTCTGAGTCCTTTTTTTACTTATTTCCCTAATCTTCCTGATTTTTCTCGGGTCGATATAACGGAGTTCCTGGATTCCATCTCGTGGATTATCTTTATCAATGAGAACGTGGTAATAAAGACGCCCATCAATATACCAGCGGCGATAAATATCATATGCATGTGTTTGAAAATCCAATAGTTTGAGGCAGTTATAAAATTCGTCTTTGATAGCTGTTTTCAAGGATTCAGATATATTCTTCACGCCGTCAAGATTGATTTGAACAATATGCGCTTCATCAACTTGAATAGACTCATTAATAATTTCATCAACAGCCGCATCACACTCGGGCTGAAGTGACATTTCTCTATATTTTGTAACTAATTCTGCTTCTGTGCGGACTGTGCCGTCGAGGTCAACATAAGTCCCGTAACCAGTACCGGCAGCGATAAGGACCGCGCCGTCATTATTCTCTTGCGGTGTAAACGAAGATACGGCCTTTTTATCATCGACCGTATCTTTTCTTTTGAACTCCCATCCAAAAAGCGATATTGCTGAGTCGNGAGCCATTAATATTCCTTCATTACAAATAAATTATCATTAGTCGCCAAACTTATCTTTGATAAGCTCATGAATTGCGTGAACGTGTTGACGAACTTCATTAACGAAGGCAAGAAACTCTTCTCTTGCTTCTTCTCTTGCTTTTTCATATCCACGATGAAAAGCTTCGTGATGCTCTTCTTCTGAATGATGTTCAATTGCGTGTCCAATATCTCCTAGAATACCGCCCATCTTTTCGTGTTCTTCTGTCATAGATTACCTTCCTACTAAGATAGTTTAATGATAATAACAAACTCATCTACATGGCTTAAGTTATCCACTGTACACCAAATATAACTATTACCTGTAGGAGTATTATTGGTAAATGAAGTAGTATGGACCCCAACAGTATTGTTGGAAGTATTTATATTAGTAATGGTTGCTGATGGAGAACTTTTGTCTGCTCCCCAATAAAAAGTAGCATTACACTGTGCGCCTGAATGGGTATTAGAAATAAGAGTTATTATTTCTGTAATAGTTTTGTTTGTATCTGTCCAGAAAAGTGTATATGTATCTGAGCCAACAGGACTAATTCTATTAAATACAGGAGATATTGGTTGTGGATTGACTGCTAAATAAGAAGCTATGTTTGCATCTAAACCTGCTACTGTCTGATAATTAGCAAGATTTGCTGATAATTGAGCATTAGAAACAACATTTGCTGCTGCTAATCCTCCAATATAAGACGCATTATTAGCATTTGTAGCAGTAATAGAAGTTAAACCAGAACCATTTCCAGATACAACACCATTAACGTGCATACCTGTATTGCTTACCATAACTACATTAGTTTGAGCAACTGCTAATACAACATTTCCACCCAATCGTTGATGGTCACCAACAATATAAAAACTGCCTGAACTTGGTTCTTTATAAAAATAAGCCTGAGTTACATTAGCACTATCTTCAAAAAGCACACCAATCTCTGAAGATATACCAGGACTATAAGTTTGTAATGCCAAATTGATAGGAGAAGGTTGCGGAGCTTTAACAGTAAGCCATCCAGCAACAAAAGAAGTTGGTGGTTCACCAACAAATAATTTATCAACTGATACTATATCTAAAGCATTATCATAAACAATACCGTTAGCACCATCCAGAACACCAGAATTATTATACTGGATTTGGGTATTTGAGCCGAATGCGTTTGCCATGTTTTTGTTTTCCTTTACTTCTTTATGAAAAAACTATCCATTGCAAAAGTATTGATTAGACTATAACCAAGAGTATCTAAGAATTCTTTCTTTTCATCAACTGCATTTTCTATAATTATAATTGGGTTATGCTCTTTTATTGTTTTCTTTGCTCCTTTCAATATAGAAAGTTCTGCTCCTTCTGCATCAAGATATAGTAAATCAACATTTTTAAACTTGAATGAATCTAAAGTAAGTTGAGGAATTACCAATACACTTTCCATTTTTTTATCATCATTAACTTTTTCTTTAAATTCTTTATCATTTATTACAATATTCATTCCTAAATTCATAGTTGAAAACATATTACTTACTAAGTCAGGTTTCTCTCCTAATGCTGCTTGCATTGGTATAATATTACCTTTTGCATAACAATTCATGTAAAGGCAATAAAAATTTATAGGATGTGGTTCAAAAGTATATACTCTTGTAAAATGTTCAGCAAGCAAGCGTGGGTATAATCCTTGATGACCACCAGCCTGAATTACTGTTCTTCGTTTTTTACAAATAGATAATATATTATCTCTAATACCTTCTTCCCATTCACGCACAATAATATTCCATGTAGCAGGAATATCTTCTTTAGTACATATCCATGGAGCAATCCCATCAACCTGTCTACATACAATTTCAATATTATCCATTTTTTAGTCTTCTTTTCTCATGATAATTCTTCAAATGAATAAATCACCCAGCAGGCGCGTTGTTTACGTTAGTTGCTGTAGAAGCATATTGTACAGCACCATCAGTACCAAGCTCAGTAACTGGAAGCCAGTAGTCATAAGCCCAAATACATGTAAAGTATTCAATAGCGTTACCTTGGTCCCAATCCAATGAAATAGCAGATACCTGTGAAGGCCATGCTCCAATCATCTGATAAGCACGAATTTCGACACCAGTCTTTGAATATTGACGAACAACCATATCTGACTTGTAACCTTCAACATCAAAGATAGGGTCACGAATATTAGCTTCGAGACGGTTAATGCCATTTGACCAAGCTTCAAGTAATGCTCTCATGACGAAGTTTTCATCATTGATTACAGTTACCGGCCAGTCCATGAACGCTCTTTCACCAGCTACCTTAATACGGCGTCCGAAGTAACCAACTTCGATTTCCGCTACTGTAGCTTCTGGAAGCGCAGCCGCCTTACAAGTCAATCTCGAAAGAGTTTGACCAGAAATCGTCGCTAAACCTTGTGAAGTCTGAACAGTTCCTGCTGGTGTATTCTGTAGAAATCCAGTTGGCGGCGCAAATTCTACGACGAATAAAGATGGTCTTGCGCCGCCGTACTTAAGACCTGTGTGTTTGAATGTGTTGATATCGAAAGTCATCTTTACTCCTATTGGTCCCTACTAAGTCCCTTACTTATTTAGTTTGACGCTAACTGGTCTGCCGATGGTGTTTTAAATGGACTACGTGATGGCATTGCAACATCCGTTGGCTGTTGTGATCTAAATGGATTACGAGAAGGTACGGGAGCATCGGTCGGCGCTGCCGGTCTCCAAACATTATCATGGGCATTCTTCCATTGGTCATCGCTCATAGGGAAATCGCGTCCTGTTTCCCAATGAGACTGAGCTTTCGCAAGGTCTATTCCTGCTGGACTTTTAACAAGATCTTGTGTAATCTTATCAGTTGGTTTCATTCCCAATTTATCTGTAAGAGCTTTCGCATAAGGACCAGGAGAATTACCACCAGACCAAGTTTTAATAGCAGATTGGAATGTCGGCTCTTTTGCTGCATACTTATTCATAAGGTCGAATTGGGCAGCGGCACCTTGTTCTTTTGAAGGAAAAGAAGCTATATGGTTTTTTTGAGCATCACCTAATACATGATAATGGTCAGAGCCATATGCAGTTGCAGATGGCCCATTCCACATAGCACCAGGATTATTATTACGCTGCGCCGCAGGAACTGCTTTATTCTTTTCCATTTGGTTTCTATTAAAGTCAGTAAACGTACTTTCCTTAATAAATTGCTTAAAACGCAGCATTATAAATCCTATTAGAAGTTGCCAACAACTTCTGAGAATGCAACTCCAGTTGGAACAGCAATAAAGTTCAATTGAATGAAGTTAATTGAACGTGCTGGCTTAATATAGATGTCACCGACGAACTGATTACTATCTATAACTTGAGGAGTATTATTTGTTTCGTCACAAACAACCAAGAAGTCATAGATACCACGGCGTCCTTGTACCTGTCTAAGATATGGGTTAACCATATTCTTGAAACGGTTTCGTGTAATAGCGTCATTGAATTCGAACAATAGATATTTAGAAGCAAGAGAGATAGCTTTTTCAAGAACAATAAAGAGACGACGCACGTTAATACGGTCAAATGCAGAAGGCTGTGCCTGCATTGTCTTATCACCGTATAGAACAGTACCAGTGCCAGGAATTGTTATTACTGGATTGATATGGTTCGGATAAAGAACGTCACGCTCTGCCTGTCTTGGGTTATATGCAAGCTTAACTGTGTTCTTAATCAAACCACGGTTAAGACCGGCAGGAGACCACCATGGGTCATTTGTTTGGTCTGTTCTCGCACAGAGACCACCGATGTCGCCATTTAGCGGTATCCAACGATAAAGGTCATTATACTTGTCATACTGATACTTGTATCCAGAATCACAAATACCATAATTAGATGCTTCAATATTATTTACCCAATTAACAAGGTTTAGTGCTTCGTTACCATACTGATTGAGTTCGATATTCTTGTCGGGAGATACGCAAACAACACAGTCGCGACGAATTTCAGCGATATTCTGAATAAGATAGTTAGCAAGTTGCCATGTAGCGCCGAGCGCACCAGCAGGATATCCTTGTAGAATGATGCCAATATCAATATCTTCAGGAGACACGAAGTAATTCCAAGCTGTACCTAGTGTTGAAAGTGATACGTTCTTTTCATCTAATCCATCAGAACCAAGGTTTAGACTTACATCTAATGGCTGTGAAGCAGTTGAAGAAGCAATCAATGCTGAATTAGCAGAAGGCGCTTGACCACGGTCATTTGCCCACCATAGGTAAGCTGAGTTCTGGTTAATTACATCAGCATAATAGTTATCTGAGCCATCAGCATTTTGAGCGTCAGTAGCACGTGAAAGATTCTTGAATACCTCAAGTACAGTATCAGGTGTTCCTGTAAATAGACCATTTTCGTCAGATACCACAATATGAAGTTGGTCATTAGCGGCTGTATTTCCATTTGCCATAACCCAAGGAGACGTTCCAGGTGCCGCTCCTACTGTATTCCACCATTCCCAATATCTGTTAATTGTTGATGTAGAATATGGAGTATGTAGGAAATACGGATCGTCAAAGGTAATAGTAAGAACTGTATTTGTTGAAACATTCACTTGAGAAATAGCATTCACTGAATTATACTGGAAACCGATAAGATTATTACCGGCTCTAATTTCATCACCGATTATAAGAGAATTAACAACTGCATTAGCTGTAAGATTACCAGCACCAGTAAATGTAGCTACTGCTTGATTATTACCAATAACAAAGTTAAGAACAGCACCGCTAAGGTCAATATTTGAAGAAAACTGGTTTGCAGAGTCACAAACACTTACCTTCAATGAATTGCCCATTGCACCAGGATATTTCGCAAGGTAATTCACATTAAGGTCGAATGCGCCAGGAGCGGCAGTGAACACACCATTTGACCATGTTCCGCTGTTACGGGCATAGTAATCGTGTTCATTCTTAACAATCTGGTTTGTTAGGTTGTTAACAAAACCTCCTGGTGTGATAGCAAGAGCAGTATATGTAGTTTCTGGATGAGCGAACCAAAGCTGAACGCTACCAGAAGCGAGCGCATTGTTTGAAAGAACAAAGGCTGTTGAGTTAACAGAAGAAATTGTTACAGTGTTGCCCAAATTAGCAAGAATTGATAGGTTAGCAGATTGAGTTACATACATGCCAACTGAAAGACCAGCAGTATTACCTACGAAGACGCTGTTTCCTGAGTTTGCTGTATATGTAGCAAATGGAGTTCCGCCAGAAGTATTAGCAGCACGAACAACATATAGCTGGTTCGCATATGCCAAGAAGTTGGCGCAAGTGAAGAAACTTTCAGCATTGAAGTTTGTTGGCTGACCGAAATATTGAACAAGTGTTGATTCAGAGTCTATAAGGAAGCGTTCGCCTACTGGCCCCCATCTCATCACACCTGCAAAAGCGCCAATACTAATAGAAACTGCCGGAATGACCGTAGTTAAATCTATTTCTGTAAACTTCACGCCAGGGCTAAGAAACACAGACATTGGCAGTTCTCCTTAATTCTACCTTAATTTATTGATATTTATAATTTAAGGGTTTTTAGGACAATTTTTTTCTCTCCTAAATAAATTTTGTATATAACTCCAGAGGATAATTATTAATGGACGCTGAAACTAAAAAAGAATATATGAAAATTTATTTAAAAGAATATAGAAAAAACAATAAAGAAAAAATAGATAAACTGAATAAGGATTGGTGTAGAGCAAATCCAGATAAAAAACGCGCTCATGCACAGAAATATAAAACTAAGAATAGAGATATTCTAAACGCTAAAGAAAGAGAGCGTTATCATAACAATATTGAACATCAAAGAGAAAGATCAAAAGTTTATCAAAAAACTCATACTAAAGAAATAAACGAAAAATGTAAAAAATGGAATAGAGAAAATCCAGAAAAATTTATGCTGACAAGATGTAAAGCAAGAGCTAAACAAAAAGGCATTGAATTTACTATAACTTTGGAAGATATTCATATTCCATCGCATTGTCCAGTTCTTAATATTCCTCTTTTTGTTTCAATTGGAAGAATGACAAACAATAGTCCTTCTCTTGACCGTATTGATAATGATAGAGGATATATTCCAGGAAATGTATTAGTTATTAGTAATAGAGCTAATAAGATTAAAGGTAATTCAACTCCAGATGAACTTATAAGAATTGGAATGTTCTATAAATCATATGGATATGATATTTAAAACGGAAAACGAGGCGGCCAATCTGGGAACTTAAACTCTTCATTATCCCAATTACCAAGATCCGGTTCATCACTACTAATCATAAACGTAGGCGGTCTGCTACCTATACCAACGTCAAACTGAGGAATAGGCACCCATTCTACTTCTCTCCATCCTTTTGAATCAACCTTTTCTTGACCATCTTCTACAAAGAGTTCCAATTCGCATAAGTCTTCAGTAATCTGTTCTTCAGACTTATCACGCACCATTTGAATGGTGTTAATATCGGTATATTCTTTAAAGTATATCTGGTCTGATAGCCAAGCAAAGAGAACAAGGCCAGTAACTAAGTCATCATGCTTTCCAGGCTCAGCTTCATATTGCTGGGTCTTCTTGGAAAACGTGGTTAGTTCGTTGACAGTTTCATGGTCTATGACTGTCATCTGTCCTTGTTCGAGTATGAGTTTAAGAAGTGAGCACCCGACCGTCTTAACCGTCTTAGTCGTTTTGATACCCTTATCTACTTGGCCTCTTGTGCCGCCGAAGCCGTTCGTAACCTTCTTACCGGCACGTCCTGAGTTTTCAGTAAACAAGATATTTTCATAGGCCAAGTCAAGGTGCAACGCTTGAGCTACTTGGTCGCCAATATCATTGACTTCTATAAGAACTATGGCATTGTTATATGACATTGCCGTTCGATGGATAACAGAAGCATAGTCACCAGGAGTTATGATATTGCTACGAAAGACACATGCTTGCCTATATGGCATCTCTGTTATATCATAGCACTGAAAAGCAGAGTAATCTAAGCCCTTACCTCTTGAAGAGTCAGCTACGATTGCATATTTGTGGTCTGGTTCTGGCGCTTCATACTGAGAAAGACCATCCTTAACTTTAATAGGATTGACCCAATTCTCAGAAAGCTCTTTTAGCTTCCAACCGGCAATAAGCGTTCCTGAGCTACCCAAGAATTCGCAACAATATTCCTGATTGAACTTCTCTTCATCGAAGTTCATCGCGGCGAGAGTATCAGTTTTCCACTGTGCGCCACGTCCAGGGACTTGCTCCCATTTGACCATAATCGGTCTATAGCCGTTATATCCTTTAACGGCGTTCAACCATATGGCATGAAAGTGATTAAGCCCGTTTGGCGTCGAAACGAGAATAACTTTTGTCTCTGTACCAGAAGAAATAGTAGGATAAACAGATGTGAAGAATTCTTCCCATGTGTCAATGAACGCCGCTTCATCGATAAAGAGTAGGTTAATGGTAAACCCACGAATACCTTGTGTAGACGTAGCAGAAGCCAGCACACGGGAGTTGTTTTCTAATACGAATGACCCCTTATTCCATTCGACAACGCCTTGCTGAAGCCATTTAGGAAGGTGCTGATAGGCAAGCTGAACACGACCAAGGATTTCTCGGGCGGTTTCGCCTTTGTTAGCCAAAAGGGCCACAACCTTGTCTTCGTTGAAAAGGATATACCAGAGAATGAATGCGCAAACTGTAACGGATTTGCCAGACTGACGGGCAGAAACAACGACCGTGTTACGTTCATGTTGGAAAGACCTCATCATCTCATGTTGATAGTCATATAACTTAAAGTTAATAAGACCCTTGTCAACCTGAATAATCTTCATGTAGGTTTCGACAAAGTAAACTGGGTCGTTCGAACACTTAATGTATTCGGATAGTAATTCTGGTGTCCAATCTACATTTTGGTTTCTTGGTTTTAGGTTCGGATTCCCCAAGTAGCCGTGATTATGGGCCATTAAGCGTCCTTAGATTTTCTTGAACAACCGAACTCTTTAATGAAATAGTCTTTTGTTACATATTGAGCAATGTACCCTTGAGCACGAACAATACACTGAGGAAATTCATTATCAGTAAAGTTTGTTTCCATGCGCGTAGTCGTACATTGAAACGGAGCGCTTAATAAACAATATGTGAATACTACTTCTAACATTACCACCAATCGTCCTTCTTTGAATGATAGCCCCAATCGTCTCTTAAATGGGCTGTTCTAATCTGATATACTTCTGCAAAACAATCTTTACACCATACCTGCAATCCACCCCCATATCTTTTAACCATCTTTGAAAAATAATATACTGCTCTCACTCTGTTACATCTTGGACATTTCTTATGAGTTCTTGGTGGAAGTTTTGGCCTTCCTCTTTTCTTCCATACCTTTGGTTTTGGAGGAAGTCTTGGTCTACCCCTTTTTCTTTTTGTCGGCGGCGTCGGATTGTCCATCCTCATCCTCTTCAAGCATATTCATATTCTTAAGTGTTTTCTTAAGGTTTTTCTGAAGTTCGGCGGTCGAGCCAACAAAGATAGCTGTTTGATTAACTGTCTTCGGCCCACCACCACCATTGACCTTTGCTGAAACGTCCTTAATCGAACGTATCTTGCTTTGTAGTTCTAAGAGTTCCTTATTAGCGCCGACCATAGAATCCATCATCTTCGCAAGAACTTCATATGCTCTTGGTACTTGACTTCTTTCTGCCAATATCTGAAGGTCTGCTATTGCTAAACTACCCTTTTCAATAACTTCCTTAAGATTACTGCGGGCAAATTCAAAGTCTTTACCGGCTGAATCATCCAGCGCATCCATCATAAGATTGTCTATGATGGCTCTTGATGGCTTTACTGGTTCTATATCGTTTGTCATGTTCCATCTCCGTGGAATATTTCAGTTATGTATCCGTAATCATTACTTGCCCATATTTCCCCTACTGGAATAGATAGCGCAATATTAGATGTTGGTTGTCCGTTTGCAGTCAATCCAGGCTCTGTAACCACATACTCTGACTTAGGAGTATGGCCCACAATCCAATGGATATTCGAAGGGTCCAATCTATAATCAACCGTAGAATTGGCTGTATTTGCACGAGCATAACTATTAGCAATTGTAGCATTTGCAAATCTCTGAACTTCAAGATTAGCATATGATGCTGGTGTTGAAACATAAAACTGTGTATCTACAAATTTAATAATAGGCTTACTCTTAACAGGACCATAAAAATATCCCTTGACTACAAGGTCTAAAGTATATATGATGGCTCTGCGTTCTGCAAATTTCTTATCATAATTGTCGGAATATTCAACATGGTTAAGAATTACTGGTATATCTATAACGAGACCCATTTCAGGCATCAATTTAACGGCTGTCGTCCAGTCTGGTGTGAAGTAAGGAAGGACTTGTTCAAGGATTTTGTTAGCATCTTCAACGTTCTTCCCATAGATATAGACCTTAAAGTCGATATTATACGGAACTGGATTGTATTGCATAAGAAAGTTGTTGGCCGAATGGGGGTCCATGAAGCCGGAAGTATAGCCAGTCGTGTTCAGCTTACGAGTGCCGTCATATTTCATCTGGCCCATTTCGAAAGAGATACAAGGAAGCGGAAGCGTAGCAGTAGGTCTATCTATGCCAGGATCTTGCAACACGCGCGCGAGCATTTTATCCTTGGCAGAATAGGTGATAGGAACTTCTATCAATTCGGTTTCATTACCGTTAGCATCAAAGCGCCTAATGTAAATGTCGTCAAAAAGGCAACCGACCAGAATTACATACTTTCTCAGCGTTGAGAAATAGAAAATTTGACTAAACATTATGCTCCTCCCGGATTGCCAATATGACCATCCGAGAATGGGTCAAGGATAGAGAAGTCAATGAAGTCTTCTGATTCTTTCTCGATTTCCGCGCTGTCGTCGGCCTTCACAAGATGCGTTGCGCCGCCCTTCTCATCCAAGATGATGTTACCGCCCTCTGTGAGCAGCATAGAGCCGCTTTCTGTGCGCAAAGCCCAATCCCATGCGTTGAGGTCAAACTTCTGCTGTAGGGCGTCTATGGCCGCTATGCCGGTGGTCATTGTCTCACCGGCATATTCGAACAATTCACATTCCATTTTCCAGGTATAGAGCGCCCCGAGCGGATAGAATGTTTCGAACTTTTCTACGTATTTAATCTGAAAACATTTATTGTTAAGTGGAAAGTAAATTAGGTCGCTTTCGTTCGGACGCACCTGTCCGGTTACGATACCGACTTCCTCAGTGAAAAGAGTTTGAGAGATAGAGAAAACTACTTTGTCTCGAATTTCGATGCCGAATTTTTGCATAAAGGTTCCGTCACCGCCAAAACCTTTAACGCTTTCAATATAGATAGGAACAAGGATTGCTCGATTATAAACAGACTGGTCATCAGCGCCATAGACGCCATCATAGTTAGTAAGTGTACGGGGACAATAATACATATTCTCCCCATAGATTTCTATTGACTCTCTGACTAAGCTGTCAAGGAGCCACTGTTCTCTAGAGCTTTGATAGTTGCCGAAGTAGACTGATCTGCCTGTTCTGCCCATTCTTTTTTCTTTGTTCTTGGTTTTCTCTTCTTTTTATTTATCTTCTTGAGGGCTTCGTCTTGCCCTTTTCTCAGTCTTTCTATTTCTTCTTCGGCTTCTGGTGAAAGTGGCGGCGGATTTTCTCTATTCTGTTTTATTATCTGAGCAGCGACAACTTTATCTGCTGATAACATACCTTTCCATAAGAGTTCTTCATAAGTTTTCTTTCTAAGAATAACTTCAATGGCGCTCTCATGACCTCCAGGCAACTGTGTCTGGTCAAGAGGTTCCTTATCGTATAGATACATTCTGTCGATAAGCTCTACCTTAAGAATAGTTACGCGGTGCGCGAAATGAGGAAGCATTGCCATAAGACTACAACTATTAGGAGCCCAAGATTCGGTCTTAGCAATTGTCCATGAAGTAATATGGTCGGTCCCAGCAGGAAGAGAAGGCCATACGCCCTGTTCAAAAAGGTCTTCGTCAGGAACTGTAAAGATTATATGACCACCGGGCTTAACAACACGTATCCAATTGTCAAGAGCTACCAATGGGTCTTGAAGATGTTCAAGACAATGTGAAGAATGAAGAAAGTCGTATGTATCATCTTTCACACTTTCCAATAACATGCCATCACCGTCTTCTACATCCCATTCTTTAACACCAGTCATGAGCGGGAAAAGAGAGCCATAGAAGGAAAGATGATCTTGGCCAGCGCCAACATTTATACCTTCACCAACAAAATATCGAGTGACAAAACGAACATCATGGAGCCGTCTTACCAAACCTTTAGAAGTTTCATTCATCAGATACCACCATTTTAAATTTTAAAATACTTTTATGAATCAAGTAATGATTACCTGGACACATTTCATCGACAGCCTTAAACCCATCTTCCATGAACTTATAATTATACATCTTAAATAGGTCATTCAGGTCATCCCAATCGACAAGAAGATGCGCCTCAAGAACTATCCAACACTTATCATCCAAATTAGACAATAATGAGTCCGCGCCTCTAAAAATAGTATGTTCTGCCCCTTCAACATCAACTTTTATAAAGCCTATATTAGGGATTTCGTCATAGAATAACCTATCAAGCGTTATGGTCTCTACTTCTATAAACGCTCCAGTATTATAGTTCCATGCTCCCGATTGCGCAAATATTTTGGAAAGAGTAGCTTCAGTGTCTTTACCATTAACATAAAGCTTGGCCTTTCCATTTTTATGAGAGATTGCTTTTGGAACAATTATTACTCGATTGTCGCATATCTCTTCATAGAAACGGTCTTCGAGATGTTTTATGTTCTCTGGAAATGGTTCAACAGCATATACTTTATCAAATTTATTCAAAAGTAATGATGTATAATCGCCTTTGTTAGCGCCGAGGTCTATAGCCACTTTACCTTTGCCGGGATATGGATAAGCCTCAATCACTTCTTTCATATAGTCTTCAGACATAATTTAATCCTTGTTTTTAAGAAGTTCCTTTATTTCTTCAATATCCTTTTTTAACTTATCAAAATCTTCTTTTGTTGGCATATATGGGTAATAAACAGGTTGAATTACCCATTGCTGATTAGGAGTAGGAGGGTGGTATATCGGGTATAAAGGATATGTCGGATATGGATTATAAGTCACTATTGTCTACCTTTATTACTGTTTGTCTGAATAATTCCACAATGGCGTCTTCGCCCTGATACTCACCATAAAGTTCTAATCTGAATACTGGAAAAGTGCGCTCTCCAAAAAAGAAGACAGGATCTTTACTATCATCGGTGGTGAGTTTAAAGACTTTCGGTTCCTCACGATTGATAACATTGATATTAAATTTAGTTCCATGTATGCGAGGAATGAAATCTTCTAAATCAATGTTATGGACTGCAAGAATATCTTCTGCAAGAAGTATATTATAACAAAAGTCTTTATCAGCTTTATTTTTTGCACATCGAAAATTATATATTTCATTAACCATAATTTATCCAATAAAGTGAGTTGCAGGAAGTGACCATGTATTTATCATTTCTGCCTCAAGCATTTCCTTTTCTTTTATAGCTTCATCATATATCTGTTGACCAGTGAAAATAATACCACCGGGCATTTGCATATTTCCATACTTCTTTGTATTATTGCCCCATTGCTCTTTAATAAGACAAGTAGCATAACGTTGAAGCCATCTATCAGACCACATAGCTGTATAAACAGCGGGGTCGAGAACCTGATAGGCATCTATGATTAACCAGCTACCAACAGGAATGAAACTCCAATCCGTATCAAGATAGAAGTTATTTACGTATCTATTATAACGAAATGGCTGCTTACCTACAAGAATATATTCAAGAAATTGAATATGTTGCATTGCCATGTAATATGGCGTCATTGAAACTGAAGTAAGGGTGTATAAATCATTCAAAGCAATCTGGTATCTGATATTGAACAAGTTATTAGTATTAAGCCCCATTTGTGACGGAAATATGTCAACAGCGCCAATGATATTTGCAGGTAAAGTGATATACTGGTTTATAATATCCTGTGCAACAACCTGATATTTGTAATAGACATGCTGAGAACCTTCAAAATGGAAATCACCGAAGTAAGTTAAAGCTTCATCAATACGGTCGTCAACTTGGTCTGGGTCCACGTTAATTTCAATAACAGGATAACCCAATTTTTTTAAACACCAATTCTTAAATGAATTTCTGTCTGTCGGAGTTGACATTTATTTTTCCTTTTTGGGGTATTTATAATGATGCACTCAAAAATGCAAAAGTACCAGAAGAAAATGGAACAAAAGGAGTATAGGTAATAGCGCCTATTCCTTGAAGACCAGTGCCTCCAGCAGCCCCAGAAGATATACCACTAGCACCACCGCCACCGCCACCGCCATAATGTCCACCATTACCGCCAGTAAAACCGCTGCCTGGATTACCGCTACCACCAGCACCGCCGCCACCACCAGAACCCTTTCCCGACCAAGCTTCAGTTCCATCGTTACCGGGACTACCAACGTTGCCGTTGCCGCCACCACCACCGCTCCCACCAGTACCACCATCAGAATTACCACCACTGCCGCCTGTACTGCCAGATGCCACTCCACCATTAGAACCAGCACCATTTGGCCCAGCAGCACCGCCGCCACCAGCGGCGGCAGGCTGTACAATGCTATTGGAACCGCCTGTGCCGCCATTAAAACCACCAGTTCCAAATGTATGACCACC
>AP72_2010_repI_A01DRAFT_1000038_pt1 | contig 17887 bp, 9 predicted proteins | sample AmaPasreplicIA01_FD_9191 | JGI IMG/M metagenome (IMG submission 9191) | reverse complement strand
TGTCGAAGTCGCCCACCGCCACACCTTGTCCGTAGTGGCCATCTCCTCCTAGGCCGNCTTTTTCTGTGACGTCGGTGAAGGTTCCATCACCGTTGTTGTGGTAGAGCGCAGAGCGCAGAGGCCGACTGGGCTTGTAGATGTCGGTTGCTCCAGATTGGACGAAGAAAAGATCCATCAATCCGTCTTGATCGTAGTCTAGCCAGGCGACTCCTGTACCCATCGTTTCCAGATAGTATTTTTCTTCCGTCTGGGTTGAATCTTGCTGGAACGTAATTCCTGCTACTTTGCGAACGTCGATGTAGCGGACAGGAATCTGAACCGCAGATTGGGATACGGGCGTCGATGCGTGTTGGGAGTAGCTAGGTGGAGTATCGATCAGAAAAATCGCGAGCACGCAAACGGTCGGAACTACACTCCCGACGAATGTAATGCTTCTATACCGCGAGTGGATCCCCATTCCCCGAAGTAAAAGCAGTGTATCCTCGCGTCTGACGTGAGTCCGCTACGAGTCGCTAGGGGTGCATTCTAGCGCAGTTTGGAACGTGGGCTCAAAGCGTGCGGTCGGCGATGATCAGCGCGAACTGCAACAACTGTTGTCTCGCCTGCGCAGTCAGTGGTTCGTTCGGTGCCGCACTTTTTGACGGGTTCTGCGACAGGACTTGTTCAATGCGCTGTACGTCCAGGCCACCAACGTTGCTGCCTCTGAACCGATTCAATACCTCGCGAGCTTTTTCGACCTGGCCCGTCTGATAGTAAAAGACTCCCAGGGTTGAATAACTGCCGGCCCATTCCGGCAGCAGGTCGACAGCGCGCTCCAATTGTTCAGTGGCTTTTGTGGTATTTCCCTGTAGAGCCGAAACGAGACCGAGGCCCCACTCGATCTTGCCCGAGGCAGGAAGTCGCTGAAGGCCTTTCTTCAAAGTTTGCTCCGCGCCCAAAGAGTCGCCATTACGAAGTTGGACCAACCCAAGCGATAAATAGTACTGGTCGTTATCGGGATTGCGTGCGATGGCATCACGAAAGATTTCTACGCTTTTGGCGCTCTGCCCGAGATGCGCATAGATGTCAGCCAGTAACGAGAGGGTGGTGTCGTCTTTTTGTCCGGAAGCAGAAATCGTCTGAATCGCCTGCAAAGCGTGGTCGTACCCTCCCTTCCGGAAATACGCGTCGGCAATATCGAACTTGATTTCGTCCGAATCAGCGTTTGCGCGAAGCGCATTTTGGAAGTGCGATATTGCTTCGTCGTACAGGTGATATTGGGCGAGTAACACGCCCACGCCAGTCTGAGTGCGATAGTCGGCCGAGCTTATCTGGTCCAGTTGAGCGATAGCGTCGAGCGCCTCCTGACGTTTGCCCAGCTTGAGATACGCTTCGGCCAACAAGTAGAGATCTCGCGGTTGTCCCGGATTCTTTTTGATTTGATTCGTCAGTTCGGTGATGTCGAGTTGGGTCTGCTCTGTTCGGGATAGGCTGGAACGATTATTCAGGTAATCGAAAAGGTGCTGATACGGGTACGGCCCCGTGGAAGCATTCTTCGAAAGCGTTTGGAAAACCTGCAAGTCCCGTTGTGCTGCTTCCATTTGATGAAGGGAACGCTCCAACATTGCGAGCTTGTAGTAGCCGGGAGCGGGATCGCGAGCAACTTTTACGTAACGACGCAGGAGTTCGGCGGCTTCGGTGAATTTCTTTTCCTTCGTCCGAAGGCTTGCTAGTTCGATCAGTGCGTCCGAGAAATTCGGATTCGAACGAAGAGCTTGCTGGAACCTTTCGTCCGCCGCTGCGGTGTTTCCCTGACGTTCCTCGATGAATCCCAGATTGAAGAGACATCCAGCGTTGTTGGGGTCACGCTTCAAGCCTTCTTCAAAATACTTACGTGCCTCATCGAAGCGACCCAGATGGCGATAGGAAAGTCCCAGGAACGTGTAAGAGCGGGCCGACGGATCCAGTTCGACGAGTTTTTTGAATTCGTCAACTGCTTTCTCTGTTTTTCCCGACATGAACAGGCTTTCACCCAGAGCTGCATGCAAATCGACACGTTGCGGAGCGATCTTGATGCCCGATTCAAGCAGAGGAATGGCGTCCTCATAAAAATTCTGTGTCATGCTGACGCGTGCCAGGAGGAAGATGATGTCGGCGTTCTGTGGAGCAATTTTGTATGCGCGAGCCAACGTGTCGAGCGCATCAACCGGACGGGATTCCTCCTGGAGTACGCGGGCAAGTTGGTACATCGCGTCTGCAGAATCCGGTTTCAGTGCCAGCGCTCGGCGCAATACCAGTTCAGCTTTCGGATAGTTAGCTGCATTCAGGTAGATCTGGCCGAGATTGTAGAGAATCTCAAAAGTACCGGGCTTCAGGCCGTCGGCTTTCTCAAGCTCAAGCGCTGCCGGCTTGTACTGCTTTTCGTCTGCGAGGAGCAGGCCGAGCGTGAAATGGCGCTGCACGTCGGCCTTGTTGTCCAATGAAAGCTGTCTAGCAAGGGCCAGTCCTTCGGCGATATTTCCCGCGCGGAGGTTGGCGCGGACCAGGTTCATCCGGACCTCTAGCGTCAGTGGATGAACCCGCTGGAGGAGAGGAATTGCGGCGGAGGGCTTCTGTCTCGATAACAGCAGCAAGGCAAGGTTGTAGTTCGCCTTTTGATCCGCCGGAGCTATCGCCAGTACCTTTTTGAATTCCTTTTCGGCAAGATCGGTCTTTCCTGAAGACGCGTAGAGGTCCCCCAGATTGTTATGCGTTTTGGTTGAGGAAGGATTCGAGTTCAAGGCGAACTGAAACGCTTCGAGTGCACAATGGTAGTCCCGTTGATTGCTGCAAATGATTCCGAGGAGGTTGTAGCCGTCGACGCTCGAATTGTGAGACTGCAGGAACTGTTGAACCGAAACCTTGGCTTCGTCTAGCCGCCCATCTCGGAAAAGCGATTCAGCGTGAGCAAGTTCATTTGCCGCTACCGGGCCAGTTGGTGCGCCATGGTTTGCTGATGCCTGATAGCGGACTGGAAGAGTAAAGCTGGGAATGCAGCATGCACAAGCAAGTAGAAGCGTTGCTTTCACCGAGACCATGGAACCACGCCCGAAATATTGTGACGTTTGAAGGAGAGTTTCTACGGGCACTGTATCAGGCATGCCGGCCGGAAACCGGGCCTGAGGAGTCGCCGATGACGAGTTCTGCTCCGATGCGATATTCCTTGCCATGCGCATTTTCGGAATTTGTGAGTTCGTACAGCGCGTCTGCTGCCATTCGGCCAAGAAGATCTCGATGAATATCGACCGTAGTCAATGAAGGATTGCTATATTCAGCCAACCGCGTCTTGTCGAACCCGGTCACCGATACATCTTCCGGCACTCGGCATCCGGATCCTAACAAACCCTTGACCACTCCGATTGCAGTCAGATCGTTGACCGCCACTACCGCCGTCGGACGAGGCTTCATTGCGGCAACAGCCCGGCCCGCTTCCAGCCCTCCTTCGAATCGAAGATTACCGCGGAGAATGGGGCCAATTGGAAGCCCCAGTTCTCGCATGCACCCTTCGTAGGCCTCCTGGCGTACCTTGTTGGACTTAAGCCCTTCGCGTCCCGCAATGAATGCGATTCGCTTGTGGCCGTGACCGTGCAGGTATCGAACGACCTGTTGTATTCCAGATTCGTAGTCGATCCTCAAATTACTCATGTAGCCGCTGACAGGAGCGAGATCCAGAAAAGTGACGGCAATCTTGCGTCGTGCGAGTTCATGCACCAGGCGCATGCTGATTTCTGATGTCATGATGGCGACGCCGCGGACTTTGTGCTCCATCATTCGTTCGGCGGCTTCCCGCGTCCGATGCGGATCGTAGTTGGTGTCGCTCAAGATCGCGTCATAGCCAAGTTCCCGGGCTCGTGCCTCAAAACTCTTGATGACCTCCGGAAAAAATGGGTTCTCGAGGTCCGAAACAATAATTCCCATAGGTCGGCGATTTGAAGCAAGTCTGCGGGCGTGGACGTCGGGAACGTAACCGAGTTTCCTCACAGTCGCCAGCACCTGTCGGCGGGTATTAGCCCCGACTTTGCCGGTATTGTTAAGAACATTTGAAACAGTCGCGGTCGAGACTCCGGCGGCACTTGCGACTTCGCGAATGGTCACTGTCATTTTGTCAGCCACCAAATCGTTTTGGTAAGTCTTGATGCAAACGTCTGCAGAAACTCAGGTTGAAACGGGGTGGAGTGTAGCACGTCGAAAAAGTCCTTGACAGTCATTTCTAGCACGTGATAATTCAAACTTACTAGTTAAGCGTTTAAGTTGTTTTTGATGTTTTTTGGGAAAACGGTTTCTCTCGCGGGGTTCTGGGGACTTCTCAGAGTTTCGTGGGGTTGAACTCAGGAAAACCGTAGGACATCCCAAGGTCGTCTGCGCAATTCATCGCGTAACGGCCGAGGTCTGAATTGGATTTCGCCATCTTCGTGGCACGGCCGGAAGGCTGTGTCTATCCGGGCGATAGGGTTATTGCCCTCGACTCAATCTCGTGAGTAGTGCGGGCCCAAGAAGGCTCTGGATGGGGAGAACGATATGGCCGTGATCGGCAGCTCTCGGATTTTGCGAATTCTGGCAGTAATTTCTCTCGTCAGCTGGTTAGGCGCAGCGACCCTCCATGCGCAAGTCGACACCGGATCGATTACCGGCACAGTAACTGACGCATCCGGTGCCGTCGTAAGTGGCGCGAAGGTGACTCTGACTAACCAGGGAACCGGCGCTGCACTGAGCAATACGACCAGCTCCGATGGTGTCTACACGTTCTCGCCTGTTCGCATTGGAACCTACAAACTGGAAGTTACCGCGCAGGGATTTCAAACCACAACTCATCCCGACGTGACGGTGAATATCGGAGCGAACATCGCCCTGAATTTCAGCTTAAAGCCCGGTAGCCAAACCGAGACGATTGAGGTCACCGCGGCGACTCCAGTGCTGCAAAACCAGGATGCGTCGGTCGGGCAGGTCGTGGATCAGCGTAGTGTGAACGATCTCCCGCTGAATGGCCGCAACTTCACTTTCCTGGCGCAGTTGGTTCAAGGCGTGAATTCGCCCCAGTCCGATACCCGAGGCAATGCCGCTTCAGGAGCCTTCTCGGCAAATGGCTTCCGTCCGGCACAGAACAATTACATGTTGGACGGAATTGACAATAACTCCGATACTGTCGATTTCCTGAACGGAACCAACTTTGTAGTGCTTCCGCCGGTCGATGCTATTCAGGAATTCAAAGTACAGACCACGAATTTCAGCGCGGAGTTTGGCAGGTCTGGCGCGGCAGTACTGAATGCGACCTTGAAACAAGGCAGTAACGAATTCCACGGAGATGTGTGGGAGTTTTTCCGCAACGACGCACTGGACGCCAGAGATTTCTTTGAACATAACTGCAATGCAGGGGTTTGTACGCCGGCGAAAAAAGCTGAGCTTCGCTGGAACCAGTTCGGTGGAACAATCGGCGGACCTGTACTCAAGAACAAGATTTTCTTCTTCGGTGATTTACAAATCTGGCGGCTGCGTCAGGGACAGCCTCAGTTAGGGTCTGTACCCACCGCTGCCGAGCGAAGCAGTGGCTATCAGAATCTGCAGGATTTGATCCAGACAGGAACAACTCAGACGCCAGATGCGCTTGGGCGAGTGTTCCCAAAAGGAACAGTTTTTGATCCAGCAACGACTAAGGCGGTCGGGGCATCTTTCGTTCGCGACCCATTCGGTTTCTCCTCGTGTACCGGGGGAGGTCCATCGTATGATTTAACCACCTGCCCCAACCTCAACATCATAGCTGACCCAACTAGGCTTGATCCCAACGCGATTGCTCTTTTGAATCTATATCCCAATCCAACGAATGCGGGGGTAGTAAATAACTACGCCAATTCGCCCGTACTCGTTCAGAATGAGAAGCAATTTGATGTTCGGTTAGATCTAGACTTCACCCAGAAAGATCAGCTCTATTACAGCTTTAGTTACGATGACAAGCCGGAGTTGATCCCGAGCATTTTTGGCGGCGTTGCCGACGGCGGCGGGTTTTTCCAAGGCAACCAGACGGCAAACTCGCAGCACAGCGCTCTTGTCTGGAACCACATGTTCACCCCAACCACCATCAACGTTGCACGTGTGGGACTTAACTATCTGCATACCACGCGTAACATTCCGGAAGCGAATAATCTTACAGGTCAGGGCGGAGACGGCCTTCCGGCTGATTTCGGGATCTTGGGCATTCCACAGGAAAAAGAGAATGGTGGTCTACCGGCATTTAGCATTGGTGGGTTACAGACTCTTGGTGGTAATGCGTTTCTTCCATCCGACGAGGTCACTTCGACGATCCAAGTGACGGATGACTTCACGAAGATTTACGGAAAGCACACATTCAAGGCCGGCTTCGAGCAGCAGCACGTGAAGTTCTCAACTTTGCAGCCCCCGTGGTCCCGCGGGCAGTTTGACTTTAACGGTGCTTATACGCAGATTCCCAATGTGGGTGATAATACAACTGGTCGAGCTCAGTTTCTCTTGGCGCCAACCACTTCATCTGTCGGTGGAGACGATTATATCGGGGGACCGAATAGGGTGTTTGCGTCGAACATTTCACTAAGTGATAACGGGAAGAATTACTGGGGAGCATACGTTCAAGATGATTGGAAGGTATCGTCGAAGCTAACGTTGAACCTGGGCCTGCGATGGGACTTCTTCGGACTTGTCTACGATCACTATGGAAAGCAAGCGAACTTTGTTCCGTTCGGTCCGCCTACGGGTTCCGCGATGTACATAATCCCCGAGAGTAAAAATGCCAACGCGTCTGACTTTTCAACAAGCTTCAACGATCTGATGGTGGCGGATGGCATTAACCCAGTCATTACGAATAGATATGGAAAGGGATTGGGCAAATCACAAAAATCCAACTTTGGACCTCGCTTAGGCTTTGCTTATCAGGTAACGCCAAAATTCGTTGCTCGAGGTGGGTTTGGCATCTTCTACAACGGTTTTGAAAACCGCGGGTATTCTCCCAACCTCGGTGAGAACTATCCCTTCCAATTCTCTTTCGACTTCAATCACCCGAACGATTGGACGCCGGTAATCTACAATTCTCCCTGCCCGGCCGATTCTTCAACGCCCATAAACAGCGCCCAGGTTCAAACTGGTTTTGCTTGTATTCCCCTGGTTCCCCAGCTGGTGGATGCTCATGGTCTACAGCTTCGCGGCATTCAGTTTGACTATCAAACGCCATACTCGATGGGCGGCAATTTCACGCTGCAGTACGCCGTGACACCAACGCTGTCCGTCCAGGCCGGATATGTAACGACGCTCGGCCGACATCTGGAGGTATTCCCAGGATCCAATGCGCCATCAGCGCTCTTTGCCCCGGGTACGAAGCTAACAAAAGCGAAGGATACAGATGTTGTTCCCGACCCAACGCAAGGTGGGCTGCAGTTCCCGGATTTCGCCGAAGGCGCCAGCTACGCAACCAACTGGGGCAGCAGCTATTACCACGGCCTACAGACCAACATTACGAAGAAATTCAACCGGGGCCTCAGTTTCATGGTCGCCTACACATACTCGAAAGTGCGATCGGACGCTTTGGATCTGTTGAACGGATTCGCAGGAAACGGGTATCGAGCTCCGTACGTTCCCGGTGTCGGAATCCACGCTGATTACGGCTTGGCAAACTTCGATATCCGGAATGTCTTGCACTTCAGTGGAGGTTATGAGCTTCCCTTTGGCAAGGGCAAGCCGTACATGGGGAGTGCGAGCGGGGCGACGAACGCAGTTCTTGGCGGTTGGGCAGTGCAGTGGGTTCTGAATATGCAAGGCGGTCAGCCGTTTAAGATCGATTGCCCTTCGGGAACCGCACAGAACGCAAGCTGCTATTCATTCGTGCTGCCCGGCCAAAACCCACGTACATCCATACACATAAACGCGGATGGGAATCCCGCCATGTTGAATGCGGCGGCGTTTGCACAGCCGTGCCAGTTTGGTGTTGCCACACCCACGCCCTCCAACTGTATCCCTCAGACCACGGCTGCAGGGTATTTGGGCGGAACGGGACCCTCGCAGATTGCAGGTCCCGGATTCAACCGTTTGGACTTGTCACTCTTTAAGAACTTCCAACTGACCGAACGCTTCAGGCTGGAGTTCAGGTCAGAGTTCTTCAACATCCTCAATCATCCAAACTTTAACTATCCGGGATTCGGTGGTAACGGTGTGAATGCCGTTTCCGGTTCGACAAATTTCAACGACGTGCACTTCGGCGAGATCGGCTCCACGCGCGACAATCCGCTTGATCCGCGTCAGATTCAATTTGCTTTGAAGCTTTATTTCTAGGCTGCCATGGGCCCGGCGCAATTTAGATGTGCCGGGTCCGTTTTGTGTATGCGCGAGACTTTGTTGAGAGTTTTTGCGCCGCATAGTTCTCGGAAGCGGTGCTAACATTACGGATGCTGTGACCTCCCGGTTAACGTGTTCGTGCCTCTGGATTCTTTTCACTTGCGCTATCGCTCACGGCGCTGGAGTTGACCAGGAGCAGCAGCGCCTACAGCGCAGATTTCAGGAAGCAGTTCAGCTGTACGATTCCAATCAATTTAACGACGCGGCTTCGCGGTTGGAGGAGTTGGTGCGCGAGTTCCCCCAAAGCTTCGACGTTCACGAACTGCTAGGCATGGCTTACTCAGCGCAGGGAAGGGATTCAGCCGCGACCGAGCATCTACAGAAGGCAGTGCAATTGAAACCGAATTCTGCCGCGGCGCGCACCAGTCTGGCGACTAACCTGGTTCGAACCCACAAGCTTTCGACGGCAGAAATTGAATTCAAGAAGGCACTGGCGCTTGAACCTTCGAGATACGATGCCAATCACAATCTGGGTGAATTCTACGTCGCTGGTGGAAAGATTGCGCAGGCTATCCCTTACTTAGAGAAAGCGCACCGAGTCAAACCGGCCGCCTACGATAACGGCTACGATCTCGCTCTTGCCTTCATAGAGACTGGGAAGCACGCTCAAGCCGAGCAGGTGATCCGCGGGTTGATGGCCGTGAAGGATACGGCTGAGTTGCATAATCTGCTGGGAGAGATCGAAGAAAAGTCGGGCAATTTTGTCGCAGCTGAGCAGCAATACCAAGCGGCGGCACACATGGATCCTAGCGAAAGCAATCTGTTTGATTGGGGGAGCGAATTGCTTTTACACCGCACTCTGGACCCAGCCGTAGATGTTTTTCTGCAGGCGGCACAGCGCTATCCACAATCGCCACGCCTCGCGATCGGACTGGGAATGGCATTCTACTCACGCGGGAACTACGATGATGCCGTGAAAGCGTTGTTGAGAGCGGCCGACTTGGATCCCAGTGATACGCGCTGCTATTACTTCCTTTCCAAGGCTTACGATAGTTCTCCGGGGCAAGCCGATGATGTGATCCAGCGTTTTCGCCGTTTCGCCGACCTGCAGCCGCGCAATGCCCATGCGCTTTATTACTACGCGATGAGCTTGTGGAAGGGCCGTCGCGCGCAGGATGCCAATGTCGATTTCGGTCAGATCGAGTCGCTGCTAAACAGATCGGTCGAACTGGACCCCAAGTTTCCAGAGGCGCACCTGCAACTCGGTAATCTGTATTCGGAACAGAAAAAGTATTTCGATGCGGCTCCTCACTACGAACAGGCATTGGCGGTGAACTCGAACTTGGCGGATGCACATTACCGTCTCGGCCAAGCCTACGTGCATCTGGGCAAGCGCGAGGACGCACAAAAGCAATTGGAGGTTTATCAAAAGCTGCGGGCTCAGCACTTAGCGGAGTTGGACAAACAACGCGCAGAGATCAGGCAATTCGTAATCTCTGAAAAAGGCGAAAAGCCGGCGAGCGAATCGGAACCCCAGCCATGACCTTCCTTGAACAGAGCGGCAGCCAGATCGCGCGCACTCGGCGTCAATTCTTGCGCGATTCGGCCGGGTTGGCGTTCGCAGCCAGCTTGGCCCGGTCGCCCTTGGCCCGCGCGGCCGCCGTTCCCATAAATCGGAAGGTAGTTGTTGTGACGTTTGGCGGCGGCGCTCGCGATCAGGAGACTTTCGCTCCCGAAGGTCAAGAGAACGTTCCGAACATGCTGCGTGATCTGATTCCGCGCTCGACGTTCTTCACACAGGTCGTGAACCGCGGGATTCTGGGTCACTACGTGGCAACCGCTAGTCTTGCCACGGGAGCGTATGAGACCATCAACAATTTTGCTTCGTTGCCTCCGGAAAATCCGACCGTTTTCGAGTACTACCGCAAAGACCGAAAGCGACCGTCATCGGATGCATGGGTGGTAGCACCGAGTAACGGCTTCAATCGGATTGGTGAGAGCAGCCATAGGTCGTATGGCGCGGGCTTGGGAGCGAGGGTTATTCTTCCCAAACATCTTTTGGCTGCGGCCATGTCAGCCGGCCACGCGGACTATGAACATTTGCTTCGCGATAACTATGAGAGTCCTTTCTTCACACCAGACTTGGCGGGGAACGAATTTGAGTTACAGCAGCTTGAGGGATTGCTGAAATTGTCGGTGGACGATTTCAAAGCGCATGCTCGGACGCTTTCCAGCCCAGACGAGCTTTCTGTTTACATTGCTCGTCAATTAATGAGGCAAGCCGCTCCAAGCCTGCTGTGGATCACCATGCACGATATCGATATCGCTCACGCGGGCACGTTCTCGCTTTACGTGGATGGGATTCGGCGCACAGATCGACTCTGCTCTGAAATATGGAAAGCGATTGAGAGCCAGCCTGAGTATGCCGGCCGGACGACGATGCTAATACTCCCCGATTTTGGACGTGACGCGGATTCTGATCCCGGGGGAAATGGCTTCCAACATCATCGAACCGGAGACACACTTTCACGAACGACATGGCTGATTGCCATCGGTCCGGGAATCCGCGAGGGCGTGGTTTATGACCGGGCTGTCGATTCCGTTGATTTGGTGCCAACGATCGGCTCAGTACTGGGGTTTTCGGCTTCACAATCACAGGGCAAGCCAATCGTTGAGATTCTGTAATGCTGCCGAGTGAACTCAAACCCGAACAGTTCAGCGCGTATCCACCGCAGGCGAAAGCCTTGGTCACGCAGAACCTGGCAGTATTACGAGAATTGCCGCTCTCCTTTCTGCCTGGGCTGTTGCGCGAAGCAATTGAATTCGATTTTAGATTCCCCGCGGAAAGAAAGACGCTTGAAAACGAAATCGGATATCTTGCGAGACTCTCTACTGCGCTGCGGCGACAGTGGTTTGATGAATTTTCAACGATCGCACTGTCACCCCAGCTTGAGCACTTCGATTGGGTGAATTCTCCGGCGCAGTTTGTCGAGCAGTTGTCCTCCCACCTGTGGACCACGCATCAGTTGGACGCTTTTCGTACAGCTGCGACTGACTACGCGGATCGCTTGCGCATGGCATTACCTGTCCAACCACCCGCAGTTCCCAGACTTGGAATTACTGTCATTGGCCAGGGCGTGGAATCGTATGATGCCCCCTTGTTTCGTAGGCTGCGGTCGCATGGCGCCTATTTCAGCCGAGTTGCTCCCGGTAACGGTCTTCGCATTCTGTTAGACGTTGTGAGCACCCGCGCCAAGACCCATTCTGACGATTATGAGCACTGGTACATCGATGGTGGTGATCCGCTCGAGCACGATCCAGCGTTGACTTGCATTTCCTATGGGGCCCTCGAACCGGTTCGTGCAGCTATCCTGCGAAACATGCACTCACACATCGAAAAGCCTGGGATGGGCCCAGAAATGTTGAGGACGATTATGGCCGGTTGGCGCCCGTCCGATCTGGGTATCAGAAGCAGCACCGACGCAGTCCTTGACCGCTTCCAGGTTCGACTGCTTACTGAGGGATCAGGTACGCAGATCTTCAGCACCAGTTTTACGCAATGGGCAGCGCGAGAGGCGCTGCGGCGCGCTGAACCCTCCACATTGTTCGTGCGCTTCGCTCCAAGGCAGCGTCAGCGACCGATGAACGAACTGTTGGTGCCGGGTGCCGAGCGTCCTGAACTGGATCCACTGGGTTCACTCATTGATGCCGATATAGGAGCGTATTACAACTGGCTGAATCAGCAACGTTTGCCGGGCGCTGAGAAAGGTGCTTTTCTAGCCTGGTTTGAGGAGCATAGCTCCGCCGTCGTAATCGGTCCCTCGGTACCGCGAGGAACCGAGTCGCACCAACCGACCGACATGAGGCAGTTGCTCTCCTGGATTCTGTAAATATTGTTTTCGGTAGTTCCTTACAGTGCGGGATATCTTTGCTCGAAAGGATCGACTTAATATGGATCGCCGCGATTTTATTCGTAACTCTGTTGCCGTGGTGGCGGGAGCACAACTGGCTCCACTTGCTCTCGGGAAAACGGAAAGTCCCGAACCCGCAGGCCGTACCATCCTGCCTCTGAATCGCGCCTGGAAATTTAGTCCAAAGCTTGTCGAAGGTGGACACGATAAGAACTTCGACGACGCAGGCTTCGAGCGTGTCGTCATTCCGCACACCAACAAGCGGTTGCCATGGCACGGCTTCGACGAGAAAGAATACGAGTTCGTGTCGCTGTATCGCCGCCGGTTCAAAATGCCAAAGGACGAAAAAGGAAAGCGTGTATTCCTGGACTTCGAAGGCGTGATGACGGCGTCAACCGTTTGGATCAACGGCACTCGCTTAGGGGAATACAAGGGAGGGTACACACCTTTCGCATTCGAACTTACGCAATATCTCGATTGGGCTGGTGAGAACGTTTTGGCTGTTGACGTTGATTCTAGCGAACGTGCCGACATCCCACCTTTCGGCTACGAAATTGACTATCTTACCTTCGGCGGCATCTATCGTGAAGTTGCGTTGCGCATCGTACCGGCGACATTCATCGAGAACATTTTCGTGAGGCCGAGAGACGTTCTCAGCAGAAAGCCGACCGTCGAGGTGGAATGCTTTCTGGAAGGTGCTTCATCCTTACCTAAGGATCTGACACTCGAAGCGGAACTGCTGGATGGTGGCCGCTCGATTGCAAAGGTCTCGCAGCGTGCCACAGCAGACTCGACGGGCAAGGCCACGGCGACGGAACGCAGTACCGCATCGCAGGTTCTGCATTTTGGAAGTGTAACGGGCATAAAACTGTGGGATCTCGAGAACCATAACCTATACGTTGTTCGCGTTCGATTGCTGCGCGGAGGGCAAATCATTGACGAAGACTCGCGCCGCTTCGGTTTCCGCGACGCACAGTTTACGGATCACGGGTTCGAACTGAACGGCAAAGTGATAAAGCTTCGCGGCCTGGACCGTCATCAGACCTTTCCTTTTGTAGGACAGGCGATGTCGGCACGGGCCCAGCGCCGCGATGCGGACATCCTTCGGAACAAGCTGCATTGCAACATCGTCAGGACTTCTCATTATCCACAGTCGCGACATTTTGTGGATGCGTGCGACGAGTTTGGACTGCTCGTGCTCGAGGAAATACCCGGGTGGCAACACATTGGCGACCAAGCCTGGAAGGATATATCTGTTGACAATGTGCGGCGCATGATTCGCCGCGATTGGAACCATCCCTCGATCATTCTCTGGGGCGTTCGCATTAATGAATCGAAGGACGATCACGACTTCTACAGGCGTACCAACGCGACGGCGCATCAACTGGACCCGACTCGACAAACTGGAGGAATTCGCTATTTCCAGGAATCGGAATTCCTGGAAGATGTCTTTACGATGAATGATTTCGGATTTCCGCTGAAGCCGCCGAACCATCCCCGGTATTTGAATACGGAGTTTGCCGGCCACACCTATCCCACGAAGACCATCGATAATGTCGAACGTCTCACGGAGCACACTGTAAGGCACGCACGCGTCCACGACCAGTTAGCTTCGAATCCGCAGTACGCTGGAGGCATAGGGTGGTGCGCCTTCGACTACAACACGCATGGAAACTTCGGATCAGGAGACAGGATCTGCTATCACGGCGTGACCGACATTTTCCGTGAGCCGAAGCCGGCGGCTGGTTTCTATAAATCGCAATGCGATCCCTCCGAAGAAATTGTCCTGGAACCAGCATTCCATTGGGCTCGCGGGGACGAATCGGTCGGTTTTTCTAAGGCAATGATCTGCTCCAATTGTGATCACTTAAAGTTCTTTATCAATGACAAATTGGTAGCTGAGGCCGATCCGGATCGTAAGCAGTTTCAGCATTTACGTTATGCACCTTTCGTTGTGGATATGGGAGCAGGCCTGAGACACGGTTGGGGGGATCTGCGAATCGAAGGCTACATCGGCGACAAGAAAGTAGCCGAAAAGAAAATGTCGGGAGCAGGCGTTGACAGTAAGTTCTTGATATTGCCCGACGATGTGGAGCTCGTCGCTGACGGAGCTGATGCGACCCGCGTCGTCATGCGAGTCACCGACGAGTTTGGTGCAATCCGCCCTTTTGCGGATGATGCCATCAAGTTTGAGTTGGACGGCCCCGCCGAGATCGTCGGCGACAATCCCTTTTCGCTTGTCGGGGGAACCGGAGCAGTCTGGATACGTGCCAGCGAACAAGCAGGAACGGCACATCTGATCGCGACTCATCCCCGGTTGGGGCCCCAACGAGTGGAGTTCCGCATTACTGAAACTGCTCCCGAGGAGGCGTAATGCTTTCCGATACAAAAGCATCATCGCAGCGGCTGCTTGCTTGCGGCAGACTATTACTACGCGGATTTGCCTCCATTCTGTTCACCATCATGGCCTTATCTTTCAGCTTCGCTGCCGACGCACCGAAATTCGTTGAGAAGAATGGCCGGTGGGCGCTGCTCGTCAACGGTGAACCTTACCTCATTCTTGGCGGCCAAATACACAACTCCAGCGCTTGGCCTTCGGAACTTCCCGCAGTCTGGAAATCGCTTTCTGAGCTCCACGCCAACACGGTCGAAGCCCCAGTTTATTGGGAACAGATCGAACCCCAGCAAGGGAAGTTTGTTTGGGACAACGTCGATGCCATTGTGAAGGGTGCACGTGAGCATAATCTTCATGTCGTTCTGCTTTGGTTTGGAACATGGAAGAACGGCAACATGCATTACGTGCCTGCTTGGGTGAAAACCGATACAAAGCGGTTTCCGCGTGTGATCCGGGCAGACGGCGAACCCATAGATGTGCTGTCTGCAAGTTCGCGGTCCAACTTGGAAGCTGATAAGACTGCATTCGTTGCGCTAATGCGTCACCTTAAAAGCATCGACGCAACCGAACACACGATCCTGATGGTGCAGGTTGAGAACGAGTCTGGGATCATTGGCAGCCCAAGGGATTTTTCGGCGGAATCAAACAAGGATTTTGGCGGCCAAGTCCCGGCAGAAATGTTGTCGGCTGCACACAAGCAACCAGGCACATGGAGCGAAGTTTTCCGTGGAGACGCCGATGAGCTTTTCCAGCTCTATCATCAGTCACACTATCTGAACGAGATTGCTGCCGCAGGCAAGTCTGAGTTCGACATACCTATATATATGAACGTATGGCTCAGCTATCCTCCGGCGGAATTACCTGAACGTAGCTTGCCAATTCCCGGCGTGCACTACCCGAGCGGAGGTGCCGTGCAGCGTTGGGTTGGGTTGTGGCGGGCCCTGGCGCCATCAATCCAGGCTATTGCTCCTGATATCTATGGTGACGATGCAGGGTTCGTGCACGAGGTGCTGGCAGCCTATCATCGGCCTGACAATCCGCTGCTAGTTCCTGAGATCGCGAAAACCGATTCCTTCGCGCGGTATGACTTTTTGGCATTGGGAGAAGGAGCAGTTGGTATCGCTCCGTTTGGGGTCGATCCAAGAGGCTGGAACATTCTGGGGGATAGTGCCGCCACTGCGCATAGCAGAAATTTTGCATTGCTCGCGCCTATGAGCCGCGAAGTCGCGAGACTCAATTTTGAAGGCAAGCTAAAGACTTCGATGGAAGAAATCGGGAAGGCGCAGCAGGAACTGGATTTTGGCGCATGGCAAGCCACCATCTCATTCGGCTATCCCCAATATGACGGCCGTAGGCCGCCTGGCACGACGAGTGCACACGGTGTAGCACTAGTAGCCCAGCTTGGGGCCGATGAATTCCTGGTCACCGGTATCGATGCGGCCGTGAGTTTCCATCTTCCCGGACGCCTTCCTGGTATGAGGATGCAAATTATTTCGGCAGAAGAAGGCTCCTTTCAGAACGGTGTCTGGAAGCCGATTCGACTCTGGAATGGCGACGAAAACGATCGCGGCCTGCAATTTCATGCCGACGATCCGGTAGTGATCCGTGTCAAGCTCGGCAAGTTCTAGGCGCGACAATGATGCCATCACTAGTGGCAAAACTCGTGCCAGGTCTCCAATTGCACATTGAAATCTGAGACGTACACATTTAAATCGCCTGCGCTCTTTGAAGTGATATCAGGTTCGGGCTTTCCCAATGCCGGTGACCACTTACAGAACATCGAGACTGGCACTGTGCTTCCCCTACCTGCCGGAACGGCGTTCACAATCCAAAACCAAAGCGACTTACCCATCGCCATCAAAGTTCAAATCCTGGGCCCCAGCTACCCTCTGGAGGGGACCATTTTAAAAGTGTGCTTTTCCCAAATCCCTAACTAGAGTCGATCACTGACCAGCCAATCAAGACGTTCCGCACGAAAAGTGTCCGACCGGCAGTGGCGGAGAATACAAGATTCGAGGTCAGGAGCGACGTAAACAAGTGTTTCCCCGGTCCGTTATTATTCGCTGGGCGCTTTTTGCTTGTTAGCCCTGCAAATCTCCTTCGCCCCTCTCGATCCTGATCAGTGGCGTTTCGCTGATCGAAGCGCGTTGCGCGATGATAGACATGGGAAGCCGCCGCCGGCGAGCATCCTTATATATCGCGCCCCAGCTTGCGCAAAGCTCGGGGGACCGCGGTATCCCTGAAGTTCCCAAAGCGCTCTCCGTTAACTAATTTATAAGACTGCTTTATGTCGCTGAAGCTCAACTATAAAACAGTTAAACTCAATGGCTTCGCCAAACTGAAACGCCCAGCGAACACCTGGGCGGACTCCCCCACAGCCCCATTTAGGAAATAGGGAAGTGACCCCCTATTTTGGTACCCCTTCCACCTCCTGCGCGCCGCTCTCCTCTTGAGGGCAAAGGAAATCCTCCCCAAAAATGTGGCGGAGAAAACAGTGCTCTACGCCGGCAACTGGATGCAAACGACTTACGAGGGCGATAGGTATCAGTGCAACAGTATCAGTGTTATTCAGTTCTGGTCGAGTGCACAGGCGCGTGAAGTGAAGCTTAATTCTGGAGCTTTGTTGAGATGCCGTTTAGTCGGTTTGAACGTTGAGGACTGGCATTGCGATTGTTTCTCTGAGCGAACCTCGAGCCCAATTGGGGTAGCCAAAGTCGTCTTAGGATTTCTGATCTATGAAGCAGAACAGCTTGTGCATGCGCTGCCGACCCCCCTCTCATCTCGACTACGATTCTTTCATTGCCGGCGGACTGATCTAATCGCCCAAATTCACAACGTAATGATTTGGAGTGAGTTGTCTGCATAACGTGTTTATTTCGTAATTGTGAAATTTGTTCGACTGTATCCCCCATTGGGTGGTAATGCCAACGAAGGAGCAGTTCACAAAATATATTTATAAACTTTCGCCGCGGTTTACTCAGTCAGCATTAGTCGTTACGTATCCAGACACATTCCTGACCACATTTTGCAGGTAGTTTGTGTGTAGCCGATTACAAAATAAACTGATTTGCCCTCTAAGTTTATGAGGACTTGACACTTCGATGAGCCCGAATGGCTACGAAATTACACCGCTAACGTTGTCCGAGTTAAATCCACAACAATTGGTTCCAAAGAGAAAGCAAAGCGCGAAGACGAAAATAGCTCAGCGCGAAACGCTCGCTGTCCCACGGCCGGGTTGCCACGAGGGCAGTTCCGGCCGCGAGTTTCAAAA
>AP72_2010_repI_A01DRAFT_1000037_pt1 | contig 17896 bp, 7 predicted proteins | sample AmaPasreplicIA01_FD_9191 | JGI IMG/M metagenome (IMG submission 9191) | reverse complement strand
AAAAAAAACTTGTCCTGATATCGATCGAGAAAATCGATCGCCCGCGTGGCAATTTTATAGTCCCCGAATGATTCGCCGTTATCTTCGAGTACCACAATGCGGTCGGACGCCGAGGCGCGCGCCGGGCGGTTGGGCTGCGAAGAATTGTCTGGATCATCAGCTTCTCGCGTACCCTGACCCGTGGCGACAGCGCTGGGCGGCCGATTCACGATATTTGGATCGACCGGCTCACCTCCTTCGGTCCATGACACTTGATCGTCTATGCCGCCGTGAAAGATCTTTCCGGTGCGCAGCGTGGCATAACCGTTTTTCTGAAAATATTGTGGCAATGTCACGTAGTCGGGATGTTTGGTGCGGAAGTAAGCGTTGTTGTCCATGACGCCTGTCTGCGTCGGATAGCGGCCATTCAGCATGGACGTGCGCGAAGGGTTACATAGCGGAAACTGAGCGTAAGCACGATCGAACCGCGTGCCGCGCGCGGCGAGGCTATCGACATTCGGCGTCTTAATGATCAGATTGCCGTAACAGCCCAACTCAGGACGCAGATCGTCAGAAATTAAAAACAGGACGTTGTATTTCGGTTTTGGCGGGGAGGCAGTTGATGTACTTGCCGTTGGAGTTGATGACGCATAGAGCGCCAGCATAAGGATGAATGGTAAAGCGAGATCGCGTAGTGATTGCTTCATGGTCGTGCGCAATCTTACACGAACTTAAATAGTGAACGGCAAGTGCTCTTTTCGTGTCAGTTCGTGGTTGAAATTCCACCTACCCACATCGACAGATTTGAAACCACGAACCCACACAAACAAAGTTGCCTTTTCGCGACAATTCGTGATTCAAGTGCCAAGCCAATATGTCGAAAAAATTAGAACCACGAATCCACACGAACAAAGTCCTCTTTTCAATTTCGTGGTGCAATTTCCGGACGATGGACGGACCAAGACTACAGACGCGGACGGCGGATTAATACATCTCTTGACGGAGAGCAGACTCCACCTGCACCGATCGCGATTGCCGTCGCGCCCCCGAGGAGAATCTTCCGCCAACGATTATTTGCCGGTCGTTCGACTGGCCGTTCTACCGGGCGCTCGACAGGTTGTTCGACTGGTTGTTCAACTGGCGTATCAGTACGCGAATCTGATGCGATACGCTCTGGTTCCGGTGGCGGCCCCACACGACGGGGGCGTGTTTGTCCTTGCAACAGCATCGACGCGGTCAGGATTGTAACGAGGAGAAATGAAGCGGCAGTAAATCTCTTCATAACCAACTCCATCGGCTTCGGAATTTTTCGCTGTTGGAGAGCAAAAGAAATATAGACCTGTTTGCGTTACTTGACAATATCCAGGCGCTGCTCGTATTCCTCACGGTGTTCAAATATTTTGAGCGTCATGACGAGGTGTCTGCCCAAAACTCCGGGGTGGGACTGTCTAAGTACCCCGAGCGCCAGCGAGGGGCCACTGAACGAGCTTATATGTTGGTTTATTCTATGATCCCCTCGCTGGCGCTCGGGGTACTAAGCAGTTGCGCACTGTCGACTAACAGGAGCAATGAAGTTCTGCGCATTGAAAGGGCTCCGAGGTTTCTCCGTTTAGCTGCGACGTGGCAATAGCTGCTTCGCTACTGAAACGCTGAGTGCTTTAGATTTTTTAGTTAAAGCCGATCGGGATGATAGAATGATGAAACAAGCAATCATCCAGCTGGCCTCCATGGTTGCATTAACCCTCCTGGTCGGAATCGCTGTGTGTCAAAACCCCTCCCCCACCCAGACGACCAGGCCGGTCAGTCCCAACCTCCCGACCACTTTTGTAGTGGGTGATTCGACCGCGAACAATCATGCCGACGGCGCGCTCGGATGGGGTGATCCCTTCATCAACTATTTCGACACCGCGAAAGTAAACGTTCTGAACCGAGCCCGCGCGGGTCGCAGCAGCCGCACCTTCATTACCGAAGGGCTCTGGGACAAGGTCCTAAGTGAGATGAAGCGCGGCGATTTTGTTTTGATCCAGTTTGGGCACAATGACGGCGGCGCAATTAACGACGCCACCCGAGCGCGCGGCTCACTTCCCGGCACCGGCGAAGAGACTCAGGAGATCGACAACCTGCTCACTAAACAACACGAAGTTGTCCATACGTATGGATGGTATATGCGGAAGATGATCGAGGACACTAAAGTTAAAGGCGCGGTGCCGATCGTCTTGTCACTAACCGTACGCAACATCTGGAAAGACGGCCGAGTTGAACGCGGTTCCGGAAAATTCGGGCAATGGGCTGCCGAAGTCGCCAACTCGGAAAAGGTTATGTTTGTCGATCTCACGAAGCTGATCGCCGACAAATACGAGGAGTTGGGAGAAGAGAAAGTAAAGGCGCTCTTCGGGCCGGACCACACACACACGAGTCCTGCCGGGGCAGAGCTCAACGCCGCCCTGGTGGTTGAAGGGATTAAGGGATTGCAGAGTCCTTTGAAATCGTTTCTGCGCCAGAACCCTCAATCGGCAGTAGCCGGGCCGGATGCTTTTCCGGTGAAGATTCGCGTTGATGCGTCGAAGATCAAGGGCCCGCTGCGGCCCGTCTGGCGTATGTTCGGAGCTGATGAGCCGAACTTTGCTTACATGAGGGACGGAAAGAAACTTTTGGCGGAGTTGGGCCAACTGCGGACGGAAACACCCGTGTATTTTCGCACGCACAATCTGTTGACCTCGGGTGATGGTACGCCGGCCCTGAAGTGGGGCAGCACCAACGCCTACCGCGAAGATGAAAAAGGAAACCCGGTTTACGACTGGACCATTCTGGATCGCATCTTTGACGCCTACCTCAAGAATGGCATCAGGCCCTACGTGCAAATTGGTTTTATGCCGAAGGACCTTTCGATCAAGCCGGAGCCTTATCAGCATAGCTGGACACCGGCGGCAAAGTACGACGAGATTTTCACCGGTTGGGCGTATCCGCCGAAGGACTATGCGAAGTGGGGCGAGCTGGTTTACCAATGGGCGAAGCATTGTGTCCAACGATATGGACGGGCTGAAGTCGAGCAGTGGTATTGGGAGGTTTGGAACGAAGCCAACATCGGTTATTGGCACGGCACGCCGGAGGAGTTTCGCAAGCTCCACGATTATGCGATTGCGGGTGTGCGGCGGGCGCTGCCCACTGCGCGTGTCGGTGGGCCGGACAGCGCCGGCAGTGGCGGGCAATTCATGCATGATTTTCTCGAACATTGTCTGAAGGGGCCGAACTATGCGACGGGCGCGCCGGGCACGCCGCTTGATTTTATTTCCTTTCATGCCAAGGGCGCTCCCAGGTTTGCAGATGGTCATGTGCAGATGGGCATTGCGAATCAACTGCGGGCGATTGACTCCGGCTTTCAGATCGTGGCGTCGTATCCGGAGCTGAAAGATAAACCCATCGTCATTGGTGAATCCGACCCGGACGGCTGTGCTGCCTGCCAGGGACCGCAGCTTGGATATCGCAACACGACGATGTATTCGAGCTACACGGCGGCGACCGTGGCGCGCGAGTTCGAGTTGGCCGACAAGCATGGTGTAAATTTCGACGCCGCCTTGACCTGGGCCTTTGAGTTCGAAAACGAAGCCTACTTCGCCGGTTTTCGAGTTCTGGCTAGTAATGGCATCGACCAACCAGTGCTCAACGTCTTTCGCATGCTCAGCCGCATGAGCGGACAGCGTGTCGCCGCAGAAAGCGATGGAGCCGTACCACTCGACATAATGCTAAGGGAGGGTGTACGGACAAAGCCGGATGTGGCGGCACTGGCCAGCCTCGATCGAAACAAACTATGTGTGCTTATCTGGCATTATCACGATGATGATGTATCCGGTCCGGCTGCCGACATCGAGCTCGAACTCAATAAACTGCCGGCTAGCAGCGGCCGCGCCAAGGTGCGCCACTTCCGCATCGACGAAAATCATAGCAACGCATTTACTGAGTGGCAGCGGATGGGGTCGCCTCAGCAGCCAACTGCGGCACAGTACGCCAAGCTTGAGAATGCCGGTCAGCTCGCCGAGTTGGAGCCATCGCGTGAGCTGACGATAAAAGATTCAAGCGCGATGTTGCGATTTGAGCTGCCACGGCAGGGCACATCGCTGCTGGTCGTGGAGCTGCAGTGAACGGTTCTCTTTTAGAAAAGGACAACACACTTCGATTCTGCGATCATCGGATCACTCTTTGAGAGAGGACTGTAGTGAGGGCCTGAGCGAAGGATTCTCTTCAACGTGGTTCTGTGTATTCGGTTCTGCGATTGGTTTCTTGTTTTTTCCCCCTCTCCCCTTGGGAGAGGGCTGGGGTGAGGGCCTGAGCGAAGGCTTACGAAAAGTTTTTAATGTCCTACCTAACACGCTACCGGGAAAATAGCGAGTGAAACAACCGAGGCACTATCGAGGAGGTTATCAGGTCGCAGGACTCCTCGAACAGGCTCGACAGTTGCGAGCAAGGCAAACCACTGCCGAAGAGCTACTTTGGCAGCTACTTCGAAATCGACAGCTGCTCGGTTTCAAATTCAGGCGACAACACCAGTTTGGCGACTACGTCGCTGATTTCTATTGTCGCGAAGCTCATCTCGTAATCGAATGCGACGGTTCAATTCATCGTCCAAACGAACAATGGCAGCATGACCGCGTGCGTGATGCTTACATGATCGCCCAGGGAGTGCAAGTCTTGCGATTTCGAAACGACCAGGTCCTTAGTGATACTGAGAGTGTGCTGGAGGAGATTGCAGGCTATCTCCGAAGTGATTGAATAGGGTTACCATCGCTGCGCAGATCCCTCACATTGCACTGACGCAGCACAGAAGCGCTTTTAAGAAGAATCCGTAGTCAGGCCCTCACCCCAACCCTCTCCCAATGGGAGAGGGAGAAAAAATTTCCTTTCACCACAATCGCAGAGTTGAAGGCTTGACCACATGTAGACTTACTCTCTGAAAATTTTCAGACACGATCCGCAAAGTTTGTGACGGCATGGTGCTGCAGCAAAATCAGCGAGTGCCGATCTGGGGGAAAGCCGACACGGGCGAAACCGTGACGGTAAGATTCGCGACGGCGATAAGCTCGACGAGTTCGCGATCGCCGGCGCGGATAGAAAATGGCACTGGGCGAACGCAAGAATCCTGAACAAAGACACAATTGAAGTTTGGTCGGACCAGGTGCCACAGCCTCTCGCCGTGCGTTACGCCTTCAACAACAACCCGCGGCACCCAAACCTTACCAACGAAACCGGCCTGCCAGCAGCTCCCTTCCGAAGTGACAATTGGCCGGGACCAACCGACGGAAAACGATAACGTGACTGGAGCCCAAGCGTCTCGCTTGCCATGAGCGCGCAGCGCGAAATAGTAACGAGCAACCGGGACGGTTGCGCTCCAGTCAGAACGTTATCTTAGTTGGGGTTCCAGAGTGCTGGTCGCGGGACGCGCAGCGGTAGTTGCAGTTACTCGCTGAAGTTCACGGCAGGACTCGCGCTTTATTAGTTGCGTAGGGATAGTTATGACTTCAGGAGGCAAGTCCGGACGGCTCAGGCGTTCGATTGCCAGCGCCGCCATGCCGCGGCCGACTTGTTCGGTAAAGACTCGCACCGAGGTAAGTGGCGGGCGCAATGAAGCGGCTTCAGTATCATTAAAGCCAACCACGCTCACATCCTGGGGAATGCGCAAACCGCTTTCATGAATCGCCTGGTAGGCGCCGCGCGCCGCCGCATCGTCGCCGGCGAACAATGCAGTCATCGATTCGCCACTTTTCAGGAGCGACTTGGTCGAAAGATATCCGAGATCTTCTCCTTCACCTGAATCAAACTCATTTACGCGTGGCGGCAAACCCGCCTCCTGCATTGCCCGGCGATAGCCTTCATATCGGCGTTTGAACCAGGGCATCTGAGTGTTGCCGATATACCAAATGTCTCGGTGACCAAGCGAAAGCAGATACCGAGTCCCTTCATAGGCGCCCTCGACATCATCAAAATAGAGAGCGCTGTATTGCTCCTCATTCCATTCGCCCGTGACGTTGTTGCCCATTACTACACAGGTGATTCCCCGATGCGTCAGCAGATCGAGCAGGTTCTGGGAATTCTTACCCGCAATAATTGCCGCATTGATCGGACCAGGGCGTCCCAGAATTCGTGGCAGGTGCAAGTTCTGCCACGGCACATTACTTCCGTAATGGATCGGCAGAAACAACAAACCGCAATCGTGACTGGCGCAGTAAGCTTCAGCGCCCACCATGACGCCTGCGTGAAAAGGATTGAATAATTCTCTGTTGGCGAGAATGAAAGCAACGATCCTGGGTTTTCCCTTGCCGTTCAACTCGAGATTAAGTTCTGCCGCAGCTTTCAGGACTCGTGCTCGCAGCTCCGGTGACACGCGGTCGCTGCCGGTCGCTACGCGCGACACGGTCGCCACACTGACGCCGGCGACTTTTGCCACGTCTTCAATCCTTGTCTTTCCCCTTTTTTCTCGCGTCTTCCCGACCATGGAACACCCCTTGCCGGTTTTAAGCCACAGTTCTGTGTCATCGGCGGTTAGGCCCATTTTCTGAGGCTGGGAGTCTCAACATACGCCGCCGTAAGAAAAATTTCAACCATTTTCTCGGATTCTCCGAAAATTTGTGCAAGCTCCCTGAAAAACATGCCTCGATCTTGTGAAATTTTTCTTGACGTCGGTATTGATATCAAATATCGTAAGGGACCGGGAAACCAAGTTTCTGCGGCGGAAGTCGCGTTCCGCCGCTCCTGTCCAACAGTCTCAAACCAGCAAGCCCCGACGGCCTGCTATCTCGTTTAAGTTAGGAGTGTTCACTTCAATGAAATCATCAGTCAAAAGAGCGAGTTTACTGGCCGGCTATGCATTTGCGGTTGCGTGCTTACTCTTTCTTATTCCGGCATCACTTCAGGCTCAGGAACTTCGCGGCAGGATCACCGGCAGAGTAATGGATCCGAACGGAGCCGCGGTACCCGGCGCTTCCGTTAAGGTTACCGATCTCGCCAGAAATACCACCGCAACGTTTACCACGAATGACGAAGGCATCTTTGAGGCGCCGTATCTCTTACCGGGAAGTTATCGCGTCATCGTGGAGATGNCCGGCTTTAAGAAATCACTTCAGGATAATGTGCAGGTGGCAATCAATGAAACGCGCACAATGGATGTCAAACTCGACGTCGGCACTCCCGCCGAAACCGTCACCGTGACGAGTGAAGTGCCGCCTCTGAACGTATCCGATCCTAATCTCGGTCAGACGATCGATCGCAAGCGCGTTGATGAGCTGCCGCAGATACACGGCGACCCATATACATTGATCAACTTGACGCCGGGTGTTGCTTACACCGGCAGCACTCGATTGGATCGTCCTTTTGAGCCGACCCATATCGCGAATTTCGCGATGGGCGGCGCGCGCGGCATTCGCAGCGACTTGCTTATTGATGGGGCCCCGAGCACCGCAACCGCGAATCCCAACGAAGTGATCGCCTCATACGTTCCGACGACTGATGCGACTCAAGAGTTTAGAGTACAGACCGCAACTTACGACGCCCAGTTCGGGAATACGGAAGGCGGCGTGACCAGCATTGTAACGAAGGGCGGTACCAACAAATTCCACGGCACTGCCTACTATTGGATCGAGCCAGGCGGCTGGGCAGCGAACGACTTTTTCGGTAATTCAAGAGGCCAGGGCCGTCCGTTCACTTTCTCAAATCGTCCCGGCTTCACCATCGGAGGTCCGGTGTGGATCCCCAAGGTCTACAATGGAAAGGACAAGACCTTTTTCTTCTTCTCGTTTGAACAAATCGATGACTCCCGGCCTCGCTTTGACGCGACCAACATCTGGTCGCCTACCGCAGCGCTGGCTAGCGGCGATTTCTCGGCTTATGCAAACGTCATCAAGATCTACGATCCAACGACGGGTACTTTCAATGCGAGTACCGGAACAGTTACGAATCGTACCCAATTCCAAAACAACATTATTCCGACCCAGCGTATTAATGCGGTAGCTAAGGCAGTCCTGGCCTACATGGGTACGCCAAAGCATGGAGCGCAATGCGCCCCCGGCACCGCTGTTTGTCTGGTCAACAACAACATCACCGATTCAACCCTGGCTGAACGGCTCAACCCACCCTATCGGAACTATACGTTCCGTCTTGATCAGAACATCGGCGAGAAAGACAAGATCTTCGGACGCTATAGCTGGTATAACCGGAACAGCACCTACAATAACTACACCAACGGTATTTATGTTGGCGATCGGTTCCTCTTCATCTCGAAACAAGGTGTGATAGATGACGTTCACACGTTCAACGCCAACACGGTCCTGAACCTCCGCTACGGCTTCAATCGCTTTGTCCGTGGATCGGATGCGCCTGAAGGCCAATACGGCATGGACCTGACCACTCTCGGTTTCCCTGCCTCCTTTAACAATGCCATTCCGGTCGGCGTGCGGCGGTTCCCGCGGTTTGATTTCAGCTGCACGGGGAGTTGCCCGGGCACCCCGGTTGGAAATGGACACACAAATGAGTTCCGTCCTGTGAGCAGTCACTTTGCGACCGCTGTAGTGAACCGGACGCAGGGTATTCACTCACTCCGGTTTGGCGGTGAGATGCGCATCTATCGCGAAGACGATAGCTTCAAGAGTAACAACCAGTCAGGACAGTTTAGCTTTGATAACACCTACACGCGTCAAAACAGCACGAGCAGCAATGACGTCGAAGGTTTGGGTGCCTTTGCCGCGTTTTTGCTTGGATATCCTACGACCATGCAGATCGTGCGCGCGTCTGATTACTCCGAATACTCTCGCACCTGGGGGTTCTTTGGCCAGGATGATTTGAGGCTTACCAAGAAACTGACGTTGAACCTTGGTTTGCGTTGGGAGTTTGAACAGCCACTGTTTGAGCGTCAGAACAAGAGCGTCTCCGGTTTCGACACTGCCTATGTGCAGCCCTTTAATGCCCAGGCGCAGGCAAATTATGCGTTGATTCCCAGCACCGATGTCCTGAGAACGGTCTATGGGCTTTCGAGTATCAGCAGCAACGGCGGTCTCTTGTTCGCAGGAAAAGATACCGGCCCGGCGCTCTATAACACGCCAAAGAACGGTCTTCTGCCACGCGTGGGTTTTGCCTACGAGTGGAACAGCAAGACGGTGATTCGTGGGGGCTTGGGCTTGTACCAGGGATTCCTCGGAGAGCGTCGCGGGGACGTCATTCAACCGGGCTATACGCAGACTACGATTCAGCCGCTGACAACCGGCCCGAATGGAGCGCCACTTCCTACTCTGCTGTCAACGCCGTTTTTGAACGGCATCACTGAGGCGAGTGGTAATTCTCTGGGAAAACAAACTGCCTTAGGCCAGAGTATCAGCTTCTTCAATCAGCATCCCCTCGTCGCGAAGCAATTTCGATACTCGATCGGCATCCAGCGCGAACTGCCTATGGGTTGGGTATTTGAGGGCACCTATGTGGGCGATTACGGCTATAACATTGAGATTGCTCGAAATCTCAATGCCCAGCCACTCAGCACGCTTAATACGGATAGCTCGCGCACCGTGGCGATGCAAACGAACAATACGAACCTGGGCGGCTCGGTAAGAAACCCGTACTGCAATACAGTCACCGGCAGCTCCTGCACCAGCGGTGCTTTGTTTACCGGCGCGGGCGGTACAACTTCGCGCCGGCAATTGCTCCTTCCCTTCCCAAACTTTGGCAGCATCACCACGACCAATAACGACGGCAAGTCGTGGTACAGTTCCGGCCAGTTCAGCCTGACCAGAAGGTTCTCTAAAGGTTGGGGACTGCAATCAGCATTTACGTGGTCAAAGTGGATCCAACAAACCGAGTACCTGAACGCTGCCGACCCCAAACCCACCAAGGTTATTTCTGACCAGGATATCCCGCACCGATTTTCGATGAGCGGTTTTTATGAGCTACCGTTCGGTCATGGCCAGCGTTGGGGCGCACACATAAGTAAATGGGCCGATGCGGTTATCGGAGGCTGGCAGATCGAAGGAACGTATGCGTATCAGTCAGGGTTCCCGCTAACGTTCTCGAACGATGTCTTCTATCTTGGCGGCCCCATCAAAGTGGCGAATCCAACTGTCAGCCAATGGTTCAACACGGCTGCGTTTGTCTCGGTGGTCGGCGGCACGCCGACGTGTCCAGCGTTTACNAGCGGTTCGTCGAACTGCGCCACGCCGGTTGACCATCTGCGGACCTTCCCGCTGCGATTCTCGGACGTCCGACTTGATCCGACCAACAACGCTGATTTGGGTCTGCGCAAGGACATTCGCATCAACGAAACGATGAGGGTGCAATTGCGTATGGAGTTCGTCAACGCCTTCAACCACCCATTGCTGGCATCACTCAGCGGCGGTGCTCCGGTCGTTAGCGCGAGCTCATCGACCTTTGGTCAGATCTCGGTGTCAAATCAACAGAACTACGCGCGCCGCGCACAGTTGGCGGCCAAGTTCATCTTCTAGTTTCCATGACAGGAACTTCTGCACCCCGGGGAGTTTGCCTTTAGCAGGCTCCCCGGTTTTTCTTTTTATCTGACGCGGGCATCCTGCCCGTGAATGACCTTGTTACACTCAGAGCGATGACTTTATCTCGTCGACGTTTTCTGGGAATCGCCATTGGAGCGGCAGCTGCGGCCGGTACCCCGATCAAGGGCTCAGGCAAGCAAATCTCTAAAACGCGCATCGATCGGAAGGCTTTGGTAAGTCGCCACAACCCGGTACTGCGAAAACTGGATCCACTCTCCCCGCTGTCCATCGGAAACGGCGAGTTCGCGTTCACCGCCGACATCACCGGACTTCAGACCTTTGCCTCTGAATACGAAAAGTCGATTCCGCTTTGCACCATGTCGCAATGGGGATGGCATACGAGTCCGCTACCTACCGGCCTCGATCCAAAGGCACTTCGCCTCACCCAATACGACACGCACGGCCGATCGGTTGGTTACCATACGAGCTCCGAAGGTCAAACAGCACTTTTTAACTGGCTGCGCGAGAATCCGCATCGATTGCACCTCGGACAGATCGGCCTGGTGCTGATGAAAGGGGATGGCCCTGCCTGGACGTCGGCAATTTCTGACATTGAACAGGAATTGGATCTCTGGACCGGAACGCTGCATAGCCGCTTCACTCTCGCCGGCGTTGAAATATCGGTACGAACTGCGGTCCATCCTGATCATGATCTGCTGGCGGTTGAAATCATCTCAAACCCGATTCCCAAACGCCGCCCAACAACACCGCGTGTCCTTTTTTCTTTTCCCTACGGTTCGCCGGAAATGAAAGCCGCGGATTGGAGTAAAGAGAAGTATCATCAGTCCAAGATCGTGACGCGGATGGCTCACTCCGCCCGATTACACCGCAAGTTGGACAGTGACGAATATTATGTCGGTGTCGAATGGGCCGGCGAAGCATCTTTCGAGGCAACCGGTGATCATAGTTTCTTTTTGTCTCCCAGAATTCCGCAAGACCGCTTATCGTTTATCGTGGCATTTGCGCCGCGGCCAATCGCCACCTCCCTTCCCGGCGCCGCTGCGACCTTTGCAGCCGCAGCCAATCACTGGCGTCGATTCTGGAGCGACGGCGGCGCAATAGAACTATCCGGAAGCAGCGACCCACGCGCGGTGGAACTCGAACGTCGCGTCGTGTTGTCACAATACTTAACCGCAATTCAATGCGCCGGATCGATGCCGCCACAGGAGACAGGCCTGACGATTAACAGCTGGTATGGCAAGTTTCATCTCGAGATGCATTGGTGGCACGCGGCGCACTTTGCTCTGTGGAGTCGTCTGCCGCTACTTGAGAAGAGTCTCTCTTGGTACACGTCGATCCTTCCGGCAGCCCGTGAACTGGCGCAGTCGCAAGGTTACCGCGGCGCGCGCTGGCCAAAGATGGTCGGGCCGGAAGGACGGGACAGTCCTTCGCCGGTTGGACCACTGCTCNTTTGGCAGCANCCGCATCCNATCTTCTACGCCGAGCTTTGTTATCTTTCACATCCCAATCGTGCCACGCTGGCCCGTTATCGCGAAATTGTTTTCGCTTCCGCTGAGTTCATGGCTTCGTATGCCTATTACGAGCGTTCACAACAAAGATATTTGCTGGGACCTCCGGTGATTCCCGCGCAGGAAAACCATCCCGCCCGCGATACGTGGAATCCAACTTTCGAACTGGCCTACTGGTCCTTCGGCATGCGCTTAGCGCAATCCTGGCGCCAGCGTTTGGGACTTGAGCGGAGCGCGGAATGGGATCGAATCATCAATCAACTGTCCGCATTGCCGGTGCGCGACGGAGTTTATCTCGCTCACGAGAATTGCCCGCAAACTTTCACCGAACGAAATTATGATCATCCGTCAATGCTTGGTGCGCTGGGAATGCTCCAGGGCGACGGAGTCGATCGCGCGATCATGCTTGGCACTTTGAAAAAGGTGATGGACGAATGGCAATGGGACAAGACGTGGGGATGGGATTATCCTTTCGTAGCCATGACCGCGGCGCGTCTGGGTGAGACCAGACTCGCCCTGGATGCGTTGCTCAGAGAGACTGAAAAGAACCGCTACCTGGCAAACGGCCACAACTGGCAGAGAGCAAATCTACCGTGCTATTTACCCGGCAACGGCGGCTTGCTGTACGCCATAGCGATCATGTCCGGAGGCTGGCGCGGCGCGCCCGCGACGAATGCGCCCGGGTTTCCCAATGACGGTTCATGGCACGTGCGGGTTGAAGGATTGAATCGTTCGCTGCTGAGATCAATTTGAAGAGGCAGCAAATACAATCCACGTATTCACACGAACGAGGCCAGCAATCAACCGATTCGTGTTTGTTAGTGTGGTTTCGTGGATCGCATCCTTGATTTGCATGAAAAACGATCCACGAATTCACACGAACTAGGACGAACAAAACATCAGATTCCTGTTCCTGAGATTTCGTGGTCGTGATCGGTTGAAACAAAAAGCGACTTAGGACATCAATTAGTTCCCAACGCGTCAGATGCAACGTTCGCAATTCCTGATCATATTAACGGCGGGCTTATGTTTTCCCGCGGTGGCTCATCCTCAGCACGCGCTTTCATCAGGGAAGGGCGTCGTCGCGCCGCTTCCCTATGGCCCGGTGCCTTCAGCGCGACAGTTGCAGTGGCATGATCTTGAGTTCTATGGTTTCGTCCATTTCACGATTAATACCTTTACTGACAAAGAGTGGGGCTACGGCGATGAAGACCCGGCGCTGTTCAACCCTTCGCAATTCGATGCCGATCAGATTGCGCAGGTCGCCAGGGCAGCCGGCATGAGAGGATTGATCCTGACGGCGAAACATCATGACGGATTTTGTCTGTGGCCATCGAAATTCACGGCGCATTCAGTCAAGCACAGCCCCTGGAAAAATGGCCGCGGCGACGTGGTGCGAGAGTTGGCTGATGCGTGCCGCAAGCATGGCTTGAAGTTTGGTATCTATTTGTCGCCGTGGGATCGAAATCGATCGGATTATGGGCAGCCGTCTTATATAAGTTATTTTCGAAACCAACTGCGAGAGCTCTTGACCAACTATGGACCAATCTTCGAAGTCTTTTTTGATGGCGCGAATGGCGGTGACGGTTTTTATGGCGGCGCCAGAGAGACCAGACGGATTGATCGCGAAACTTACTATGACTGGCCGGCGACCTGGCAGATAGTTCGCGACCTGCAACCCGACGCTTGCCTGTTTAGTGATGCGGGTCCGGATGTCCGCTGGGTGGGCAACGAGCGCGGCAGCGCCGGCGAAACCTCATGGGCCACTCTCAACTCGCGCGATTTTGTTCCGGGCCGGGCGGATGAAACTCGCCTGAACCATGGCGATCGCCCGGGAGTTGATTGGGTTCCGGCGGAATGCGATGTCTCGATTAGGCCCGGCTGGTTTTATCACCCACAGGAAGACGCTCGTGTCCGGTCGCCGCAGAACCTCATTGACATCTACTATGCATCGGTCGGTCGCGGTGCGTCGATGCTCCTGAATTTGCCGCCCGACCGTCGCGGCCGTATCAGTGAAAATGACGAAGCGTCGTTGCGCGAATTCCGCCGGATCCTTGATGCCACCTTCGCGCGCAATCTTGCGGAGGGAGCGAGTGTCACCGCCAGCAACGTGCGGGGCGGCGATAAACGATTTCTGCCGCAAAATGTCATTGACAACAAACGTGAGACGTACTGGTCAACTGACGATGAGGTGCACAACCCTGAACTGATGCTCGATGTGAAACACGAGGTTAGCTTTAATGTGGTGCGCTTGCGCGAGTATCTGCCCCTTGGTCAACGAGTCGAAAAGTTTGCCATAGACGCCTCGCAAGATGGTCGCTGGATCGAATTTGGAAAAGGCACCAGCATNGGCAATTGCCGTCTCTTACGGCAAGCGCCGGTAACTACTTCCAAAATCCGCCTGCGAATTTTGCAAGCTCCGGTATGCCCGGCGATTTCCGAGTTGGGTTTGTTCTTGGAGACGAAGTGACTACCGGTCGAACTGTGAAATTCTTCGTGTCGGTTCGTATGATTTCGTGGATCGTTCGCTTATGTCGCAAACCACGGATCCACGAAATCACTCTAAATCACAAAAAAGGAGGCCCTCTCGCTTTAGGAAGAGGTTATAGATGCCGAACCAAAACAAACTCAACCGCAGGCATTTTTTGAAATCAAGTGGCGCTGGGCTGACTGGGATCGCTTTGCTGCCGCAACTCGGTCGGCTCGCCGGCGCGCAAGGCGACGCGAAATCCCTCCGTCGCATTTTTCCGCTCAACCACAACTGGCTCTTCAGCGATAAAATTGCGCCGGGAACGACGCAGTCTCCCTTTAACGACGGAAGTTTCAAACGGGTGACGATCCCGCACACCAACAAGGTCCTCCCGTGGCACGGGTTCGATGACAAAGACTATGAGTTTATTTCTGTTTACCGGCGCCATTTCAAATTGCCAGCCGATTTAAATGCCCCCCGAGTCTTCGTCGACTTCGGCGGCGTCATGACCGCCGCTACGGTTTGGATCAACGGGCAAAAGCTCGGCGAGTATCGCGGTGGATACACGCCCTTTTCGTTCGAATTGACACCGCATTTGAATCGGAAAGGCGACAATGTGCTGGCCGTCGAAGTCGATTCCACGGAACGAAAGGATATTCCTCCATTCGGTGGCGAGATCGATTATCTGACATTCGGCGGCATCTATCGTGACGTCGCGCTGCGCGTGGTGCCGTCAACCTTCATCTCGAATGTTTTTGCCAGACCAATTGACGTGCTGAACCCTACCCGCAGCGTCAAGGTACGCGTTTTTCTGGACATGGCCAGCGGGAGCGGCAGCCGGCTCAAACTGAAAACAGAACTGCGCGACGGGACTCGTGTCATCGCCTCTCAGACGAGCGAATTAAATTCGGGACACCAGGAGGACTATGAGCTCGTGTTGAGCAATCTGGGTGAGATTGATTTGTGGAGTATCGATCACCCGAAGCTATATCAGATTGCGGTAACCTTATCGGAAAGCGATCACGTCATTGATCACTACGCTACGCGCATCGGTTTTCGCGAGGCGCGCTTTACGCCGGAGGGTTTCTTTCTCAACGGCAACCATCTGAAACTCCGCGGCCTCAATCGCCATCAGACATTTCCCTTCGTTGGCCAGGCCATGCCGGCCCGCGTACAGCGCCGCGATGCGTGGATTCTGCGCCACGATTTCCATTGCAATATTGTTCGCACTTCGCATTATCCTCAATCGCCCCACTTTCTTGACGCTTGCGATGAATACGGGCTGCTGGTACTGGAAGAGATTCCGGGTTGGCAGCACATCGGCGATGCCGGGTGGAAGGATCTGGCGGTTGACAATGTCCAGCGCATGATTCGTCGCGACTGGAACCATCCCTCAATCGTCCTGTGGGGAGTGCGCATTAATGAATCGCAGGATGATCATGATTTTTACACCCGGACCAATCAACTGGCCCATACACTTGATGATAGCCGGCAGACCGGCGGCATTCGCTACAAGTACGACACGGAATTGCTTGAAGACGTTATGACCATGAACGATTTTCAGATTCCGCTGCGCCCCCCGAACCATCCGCTTTATCTCAACACGGAATTCATAGGTCATATGTATCCGACCAAGCGCAACGACAACATCGAACGCATTACTGAGCACACCATGCGGCATGCGCGTGTGCACAACCAATTGGCTTCTGATAATCGTTACGCCGGCGGCATCGGCTGGTGCGCTTTTGATTACAACACGCATTCGAACTTCTGTTCTGGCGATCGCGTCTGTTATCACGGCGTTGCGGACATCTTTCGCATTCCCAAACCCGCGGCCGGTTTCTACAAGTCACAATGCGATCCGAGTCAGGAGATTGTGCTTGAGCCGGCGTTCGACTGGTCGCGCGGTGATCGCAATGAGAGCTTTAACGTCGCGATGGTTTGCTCGAATTGCGAGCACCTCAAGATTTATATCGGAGATCACCTGGTCGCCGAAGTCGACCCGGACAAGCAGAACTTTGGCAACCTCAAGCATCCACCTTTCGTCGCGAATATTCGCGAAGGCCTGCGACGCGGTTGGGGCGACTTGAAGATCGAAGGCTACATCGGCGGTAAGGTCGTGATTTCGAAAAGTATGTCCGGCAAAGGCGTTGACCACCAATTGCTCCTTGAGCCTGATGATCGAGAATTAATTGCTGACGGCATCGACGCGACGCGGGTGGTGATGAAGGTCACCGACGAGTACGGGGCGGTGCGTCCTTTCGCCAACGCGGCGATCACGTTTAACATCCAGGGCCCCGGTGAGATCATCGGCGACAACCCTTTCGCCCTTTTTGGCGGCGTAGGCGCGATCTGGATTAAGAGCAAACAGAGTCCTGGCGCGATCCGGCTGACTGCGAATCATCCGCAACTTGGCTCAAAAACTGTGGAGGTTAATGTGAAACCGTTCCCCGGAACCTCAATCTGAGTTTTTGGGTTTTGCCTCAAAGTCTAACCCTTTGAATATTTTGTCGGAGATGAGGGCTTTCGCCGACGAAGTCAAATGAATTGGAAGTATCTGCGAGATCTGATTTCGCCAGCGCCTTTGGCGCAGCACATAGCGGTGAGCCTCTGGCTCACCGATCGAGCTTACTAAAAAGCACAAGAGGCTATGCCTCGCGTGCGCGCGGCGCATAGCCTCTAATCTTTTATTATCGTTCGCCGGTGAGCCAGAGGCTCAACGCAAGGTGCTGCGCTAAAGGCGCTAAGCGAAATCATCTCTGCTCTAGTCACGATAAATTGCGGTGGCGGTGCGCTAATGCTTACTAAATGAATGGGTAAGCAAACAAAGCCGAAAGACGACAGTCCGCGCAGTTGGAAAGTGAATTTCGCGCCCGGAACAATTAAAGCTGTAGGATTGAATGGCGGTAAGGTCGTCGCCACATATGAACTGCGCACCGCCGGCGCCCCGGCAAAGATCATTCTGACAATCGATAAGAACACGATCGCAGATAAATGGGACGATGTGGTGTTTGTGAACGTCGTTGTGTTTGATGAAAATGGCACACTCGTTCCTGATGCTGATAGCTTAATCAACTTCACGGCGGAAGGCGCTGGTTTCGTGGCCGGCGTGATAGCGCAGACAGCAATAGCCACGAGCCATATCAGGCAACTCGGCGCAAAGCTTTTGAGGGAATGTGTCTGGCGTTGCTGAAAGCGAATGGTGCTAAAGGTAAGATTAGATTGGCGGCCACATCTCAGACTCTGAAAGGCGCTGCGATTGAAGTGAGTGTCTTCGCTGGTAAATAAATTTCGGCGGGACTGGAGCGCAAGCGTCTCGCTTGCAATGAGCGCGCAGCGCAAATTCAAAAGAGAAATCGGGACGGTTGCACTCCAGTCGTATTTTGTTCGTGTCATTTCGTGTGATTTCGTGGATCGCCTCGCTAACACCGCTAAGAACGGAT
>AP72_2010_repI_A01DRAFT_1000036_pt1 | contig 17899 bp, 15 predicted proteins | sample AmaPasreplicIA01_FD_9191 | JGI IMG/M metagenome (IMG submission 9191) | reverse complement strand
CGTGACTACCCGTTTGAATGCTGCGGCTTGATGCTCGGCCGCTTCGAAGATGGGCGCAAGCAGGTCCTCGAGACATATCCCATTTCCAACGCTCGCGAAGAGGCAGCGAAACGCAATCGGTTTTTGATTCGACCCGAAGAATTAGTGCGCGGCGAGAAATACGCGCGCGCAAAAGCCTTCGATGTCATTGGTTTTTATCATTCCCACCCCGATGAGGCGGCCGTGCCTTCGCAATACGATCTCGAGCACGCGTGGCCGACGTATTCATATATTGTCATGGCCGTTGAGCAGGGGCGGGCGGCGGATCTAAGATCGTGGGAAATGGAAACCGATCGGTCGCGATTTAATGAAGAAGAGATCGTGTGATCAATATTGATTCATTTGTTCATTGATTCATTGACTCATTGGATTCATGACAATGATGATTTTTAAAATGAATAAATGAACCAATGAGTTAATGAATGAATTGTTCGAGGTAACGCACATGCCAATTACAATAACGATACCCACACCATTACGGCAATTTGCCGGTGGTCAGGCCGAGGTGCACGTGGATGCGCAGACTGCCGGCGAGGCCCTGAACCAGCTGACCACAACTCATCGCGAGCTGCGGCGCCACCTGTTCAATGATCAAAACGCGTTGCGAAATTTTGTCAACGTCTATGTCAACGATGAAGACATTCGTCACGTCAGCGGGCCGGAAACGCCGGTTAAAGATGGCGACACGATCTTAATTGTGCCATCGATTGCCGGCGGCTCCGCGCACCCCGCCGGTTTGAGTGAGACCCAAACTCTTGCTGAGCCGCTCCAGGATATGCCACCTGAGAGTTTGCCTTACGGGCTGCCGATGCTCTCCAACGAAGAAGTCGCGCGTTACAGCCGCCATCTGATCATGCCTGAAGTCGGCATGACCGGTCAGCGGAGGCTTAAGGCCGCCAGCATCCTGATGATTGGCACCGGCGGTTTGGGAGCGCCGTTGGGCATGTATCTTGCGGCCGCGGGCGTTGGACGGCTGGGGCTGGTCGATTTTGACGTAGTCGATGCTTCAAATCTGCAACGCCAGATCATTCACGGCACCAAGGATGTGGGCCGGCCGAAGATTGCCTCGGCGCGCGATCGCATCCAGGACATCAATCCCCACGTGGAGATCGAAACGCATGAGACCAGATTAACGAGCGAGAACGCGCTGCGCCTATTTGTGAACTACGATGTGATCGTTGACGGCACGGACAACTTTCCGACCCGCTACCTGGTAAACGATGCCTGCGTCCTCACCGGCAAGCCGAATGTTTATGGCTCAATCTTCCGCTTTGAAGGACAAGCGAGCGTGTTCTGGGCCACACGTGGCCCGTGCTATCGCTGCCTTTATCCCGAACCGCCACCGCCCGGTTTGGTCCCTTCATGCGCCGAGGGCGGTGTGCTGGGTGTACTACCGGGAATCATTGGCGCGATTCAGGCGAACGAGGCAATCAAGATTATTCTCGGCGCCCCGGACATTATGGTGAACCGCTTGCTGCTTTTCGACGCCTGGCGTTTGCGCTTTCGCGAATTGAAGCTGCGCAAAAATCCTGATTGCCCCGTTTGTGGCACCAACCCAACGATTAAAGAGCTTATCGACTATGAACAGTTTTGCGGCATCACACCGCAGATCGAAACTAGGACGACCATGGAAGAGATCACTGCAACTCAACTCAAGCAACGCCTGGACAAAGGCGACGACATTCAAATCATCGACGTCCGCGAGCCGCACGAATACGAGATTGGGCAGATACCAAACTCGCACTTGATTCCGTTGGGCCAGGTGCTCAATCGCATGAACGAGATTGATCCGGAGCGCGAGACGGTCGTGCACTGCAAGATGGGCGGCCGGAGCGCGAAAGCGATCGAGGCGCTGCAACGCTCTGGCTTTTCCGGAAAACTGGTCAACCTCAAGGGCGGCATCACTGCCTGGTCGGATGAGGTCGATCCGCGCGTACCGAAGTATTGATTGGGCGGGCGTCCCTGAAAGTACGATATTTTGTGTTATTCATACCCTGCTCTAGGAGTCTGTCGGGAAATTGACAACCACGATCCGTCTAAGTACCCCGAGCGCCAGCGAGGGGTCCTAAAGTGAGTCGTTCACTGAGCAGCGGAGCAATTGATCCCCTCGCTGGCGCTCGGGGTACTAAACAGGGTGTGGTTGTCATTTTTTCCGACACACTCCTAGAGCCTGGTGTGAATAAGACACCGAGTCTCAATTTCGTGTGATTTCGTGGATCGTATTTGCCTAACCCAGTGAGATGATCCACGAAATCACACGAAATACACAAAATATTGTTGCTTAGTTCCTGTGATCGCGATCACCGGCGGGCTTAATTCGGCCGCCTTCCCTGCTGCGCGCTGCGCGAACTCGGTGTATCATTACACCGCCACTGCAGCGCAAGCGTCCTCGCTTGCTGGCAACAGCGGCTGTTACGTTCCAGAGCCATTTTCCCTGAATCCCTGCATGAGGTAGAAGATTGTGAGTGAAGCCATCCTGGAAGCGACTGAAACCATCGACACCAACGACGAATCACCTGAACAGCAACACAAATGGGTTTACCTTTTTGAAGAGGGTAACGGCGATAACAAATCCCTTTTTGGCGGCAAAGGCGCCGGGCTGTGCGAGATGACGCGCGCCGGGCTGCCCGTTCCGCCCGGGCTCATCGTCACGACCGAAGCCTGCAACGCGTTTTACGACAACAATAAGCAGTTTCCCGAAGGAATGTGGGAGCAGGTCGTTGAGGCGCTCGCCGAGATCGAAAAGAAAGTCGGCAAGAGATTCGGCGATTCGAAGAACCCGCTGCTGGTATCGGTGCGCTCGGGCGCCGCGTTTTCCATGCCCGGCATGATGGATACCGTCCTCAACCTCGGGCTTAATGAAGAGACCGTACAGGGGCTGGCCGAACAAACGGGTGATTTGCGATTTGCGCTTGACGCTTATCGCCGCTTCGCGTCGTTGTTCGGAGAGATCGTGATCGGCGTGGCCCACGAAAAATTCGAGCGGGTGCTCGATCGCTTCAAAGCTCAAACCAAAGGCGGACGCGACACCGATCTCAAACCGGCAGAGTTGCGCGGCATCATCGCGGCTGAAAAAGAGATCATCATGGCTGAGCAGCACGCGATTCCTGACGATCCTTATGAACAATTGCGGGTCGCGATCGCTGCGGTCTTCAACTCATGGATGGGCCGCCGCGCCTGCGATTACCGGCGCATCAATCGCATCCCGGACAACCTGGGCACGGCCGTGAACGTACAGGCGATGGTCTTTGGCAACATGGGCGCGAACAGCGGCACCGGCGTCGCCTTCACCCGGAATCCTTCGACCGGCAAGAAAGAGTTGTATGGCGAGTATCTCCTCAAAGCCCAGGGCGAAGACGTTGTCGCAGGTACGCGCACGCCCAACCCCATCAGCCAGCTGAAGAAAGAGCTGCCAAAAGTCTATGAACAGTTCGCCGGCATTGCGCAACTGCTTGAACAGCATTATCACGATATGCAGGACTGCGAATTTACGATCGAGCGTGGCAAGCTGTGGATGTTGCAGACACGCACCGGCAAACGAACCGGCGCCGCCGCCGTGCGCATTGCCGTCGACATGGCGAATGAAAAACTGATCGATCGCAAGACTGCGGTCCAGCGCGTAACGCCCGAGCATCTCGACCAGTTGCTGCATCCAACCGTCGATCCCAATACCGACGCGCAGGTCCTGGCCACGGGTCTCCCGGCCAGCCCGGGCGCCGCCCAGGGGGCAGGTCGTTTTCAGTCCCGACGAAGCCGAAGAAATGGCCAAAGAAGGTCACAAGGTCGTCCTGGTACGCCTGGAAACCAGTCCCGACGATTTCCATGGCATGGTTGCGGCTCAGGCCATCGTGACCGCACGTGGCGGAATGACAAGTCACGCCGCGGTGGTCGCTCGCGGCATGGGAAAGACCTGCGTGAGTGGCGCCTCGGCCATCGACGTTGACTACAGCCAGCAACAATTCAGTGTCGATGGTGAGGTCGTCACCAAAGGCGACTGGATCACAGTTGATGGATCAACGGGGCGGGTCTTCCTTGGTAAAGTGCCGACCATCCAGCCATCGCTCGGTTCTGATTTTCATGAATTGATGAAGTGGGCCGACAAAGTCCGCAGGCTGGGCGTGCGCGCCAATGCCGACACGCCGCTCGATGCCAAGACCGCGCGCGGGTTTGGCGCAGAGGGCATTGGCCTCTGCCGCACTGAGCATATGTTCTTTGGCGATCAGCGTCTGGCCGCCATGCGCGAGATGATTCTCGCTGACGGTGTCGGCGCCAGAGAGAAAGCTCTCGAGAAACTGTTGCCGTTGCAACGCGGCGATTTCATCGGCATCTTTCGCGAGATGGCCGGGTTCCCGGTCACAATCCGGCTACTCGATCCGCCGCTCCATGAATTCCTGCCGAACGTCGACGAGTTATTGAGCGAATTGGCAGAGCTGAAGATGGGACTCAAGCAGGCCAAAACCATGGTTGAGATGGACCACCTGCTCGATCAAATTGACGAGAAGCGCAACCTTTTGGATCACGTCAATAAGATCCGCGAGGCGAATCCAATGCTGGGCTTTCGCGGTTGCCGGCTCGGCTTGCTATATCCGGAAGTCACCCGCATGCAATGTCGCGCGATCTTCGAGGCTGCGATTCAGGTAAAAAACGAGCGGAAACAGGTGACGCTGGAAATTATGGTGCCCCTGGTTTCAGTCAACGAAGAACTTAAGCAGCAGGCGGATCTGATTAATGACGTGGCGCGCGAAGTGATGGGCGAGCACGGCATGAAGATCGACTACATGATCGGCACGATGATCGAATTGCCGCGCGCGGCCCTGACGGCTCATAAGATCGCGCAGCATGCCTCGTTCTTTTCTTTCGGTACGAATGACCTCACGCAGACGACCTTTGGTTTGAGCCGCGACGATTCGGGCCGCTTCCTGCCGTCTTATGTCGATCGCAAGATACTTGCCGACGATCCTTTCCAGGTGCTGGACAGCGAGGGCGTGGGTGAACTGGTGCGCATCGGCGCCGAACGCGGTCGCAGCGTCAAACCTGATCTAAAAATCGGCATCTGCGGTGAACACGGCGGCGACCCGCGCTCGATCGCTTTCTGCAACGAGATCGGATTGAACTATGTGAGTTGCTCACCGTACCGCGTCCCGGTCGCGCGCCTGGCGGCGGCGCAGGCAGCGCTGGAGGCCGACGCCGCCGAAGCCAAGAACAAACAAGCTACCAAGCAGGCTGCTTAGATCTACTATCCAGACTGATTTCAACCACAAATTGACAACGAAACGAGGACTTTGTTCGTGTCAATTCGTGGTTTCAGTTCATCTCGACATTCTGTCCAGGAATTTAACCACGAAATGCCACGAAATTAGGACTTTGTTCGCGTGCATTCGTGCTTTCAATTAGTCTCGACATGCTGTCCTGGAATTTGAACCACGAATTGACACGAACATAGGAGTTTGTTCGGGTGAATTCGTGGTTTATACTCCGGCCGCGTTCAGTGAACATCAAGCAAAGGACTTTGAGATGCGTATCGCCGTTTTCCTGTCGCTGTGTCTGATCGCTTCTGGTCAGCTAATGGAAATGATTCCTTCAACGAACGCTCAGTCTCCAACGCCGAAACCGCCACCAACCGTTTATCTGCTAAAACCTGCGCACATCTTCGATGGCGAGTCGGCACAATTACACGACAACTGGGTCGTGCTCGTCCGCGGCGAGAAGATTGAAGCTGTCGGGCCGGCTGCAGATGTAAAAGTTCCGCCGGATGCAAAGGTGATTGAGTTGCCGGATCTGACGCTGATGCCCGGACTCATAGAAGCGCATTCTCACATTCTGCTGCATCCTTACAGCGAAACTTTGTGGAACGATCAGGTTGCCCACGAAGCGTTGAGCTTGCGGGTCGCCCGCGCGACGAATCATCTACGCGCTGAGTTGATGGCCGGCTTCACCACGATTCGCGATCTCGGGACCGAAGGCGCCGGTTTTGCTGATGTTGGTTTGAAGCAGGCCGTCAATCAGGGAATTATTCCCGGGCCGCGGATGCTGGTGGCCACGCGTGCCATTGTGGCCACCGGCAGTTATGGCCCGAAAGGATATGCGCCCGAGTGGAATGTGCCTCAGGGGGCCGAGGAAGCGAGCGGTCCCGAAGAGCTGACCAGAGTCGTGCGCGAACAAATCGGCAAGGGCGCAGATTGGGTCAAACTTTATGCTGATTACCGTTGGGGGGCCGGCGGCGGTGCGCACGCAACCTTCACGCTGGACGAAATGAAAACGGCCGTCGAGGTCGCTAAGAGCGCCGGCATTCCGGTTTCGGCCCACTCAACTTCAACCGAAGGCGCGCGCCGTGCCATTCTCGCCGGCGTTGAAACCATCGAGCACGGCGACGGCTTGACACCCGAGCTGTTGCGCATGATGAAAGAGCGTAACATCGCGTTGTGTCCCACGCTGGCAGTAGCCAGCGGCCCGGCAATCGAACACAAGAAGCTCGTCTTCAAGCAAGCGCTCGACGCGGGCGTAACCATCGCGAGCGGCAGCGACGTCGGCGTCTTTGCACACGGCGATAATGCGAAGGAGATCGAGTTGATGGTCGCCTGGGGAATGCCCGTGGTGGACGCCTTGCGTTCGGCCACTTCCACAGACGCGCGCGTGCTGCACATGGAAGAAAGAGTCGGGCGAGTGAAGACAAGCTTGTTTGCCGATCTCATCGCGGTCGAGGGCGATCCCACCAAAGACATTTCCGCGTTGCATCGCGTGCGATTTGTGATGAAAGACGGCAGCGTCTACAAGCAACCCTGACAGTCGCGCAGGATCAAAGGTGCAGTGAGAAACATTGGCAGATTAACCGGTCTCCTGACGGACTGACCTGTCCGACATCGTTTGCCCTCGCGCAGGGAACGCCGGCCGACGTTCATGTAAAGCTGGTGCTGGCGGACAACAAAACCACTTTCCGTATCGGCGAACCTATCAAGTTCTGGCTCGAATTCACGGCGGACCGCGAAGGCTACCAGGCCGATATAATTTCCGACCGCTATGAGCCGAAAGCCCGGTGACTATTTGGTTCCGCTGATTTTTAGAAAAATCGGCTAAGGCTAAGAGCTTCGTGAAACTGACCCTAATACAACTATTTTCCCCAGGTCACAAACATTCCCACCGCGGCCGCAGTCATGATCACGGCCGTTCCCCATCCCAGAATGTTGGTCAGCGGCCCGTTCGTCCGGTCGCCCATTACTTTTTTGCTGTTTGAGACCAGCATAATGACGACGATAAGTGGCGGGGCGAGCACGCCGTTGATCACGGCGGTCCAAAAGAGCGCCGTCACCGGCGGGATCTTGAGAAAGTTGATCAGAGTTCCGATCAACGTCGAGATCACAATCACCAGATAGAAGTTGCGCGCACCGTGGAACTTTTCGTCCAGCCCTGATCTCCAATTGAACGTTTCGCAAAGGGCGTAAGCGCTCGACCCCGTCAGTATTGGCACGGCCAGCAGTCCCGATCCAATTAGTCCGAAGGAGAAAAGAAGCGTGGCCGCACCGTGCGACAGTGGGCGTAGCGCTTGCGCGGCGTCGGTTGCCGTTTGGATGTCAGTCTTGCCGGTCGCATTCAACGTCACTGCTGACGCCAGAATCACGAAATAAAACACTACGGTTGCGAAGACCATTCCGGTATTGACGTCGATTTCGGCAATCTTCAATTCCTGGTCGGTCACCCCTTCACGTTCGGCGAGCGTGGTGCGGCCCATTCTCAGTTCTTCCTCAACTTCCTGGCTTGCCTGCCAGAAGAAGAGATAGGGAGTTATCGTGGTGCCGAAGATTGCCACCAGCGTCATTAAATACTGATTGTCAAATCGCACCGTAGGAATAAAGCTGGCGCGCAGGACTTCCGGCCAGTGCGGCCGGGCCAGGAACGCCGCGATGATGTAGCCGAACAAGGTAAGTGTAAGCCACTTGAAGATCCGGACGATCAAGTTATACGAGCCAAGCACCTGCACTGCGACAATTACCATGGCGATCGGCGCGACGATCAGTAGTGGCGATATCCGCGGTACGAGCAGATTGATCGCTGCGGCGATGGCCCCAATGTCGGTGCCGGCATTAATCGTGTTGGCAATGCACAAGAGCGCGATCGTGCCCAGGACTAACCAGCGCGGATAGTGTTTGCGCAATACCCCGGCCAGTCCGCGTCCGGCTACCATGCCAATCTTCGCGCAGATGAATTGCACGGCGGCCATCATCGGCAGAGTTACAACCGCCGTCCATAGTGTCGCAAATCCGAGTGTCGCACCGGCGGTGGTGTAAGTGCCTATGCCTGACGGATCGTCGTCTGACGCACCGGTGATCAGCCCGGGCCCAAGCACCAGCAGGAACCTTTTGATCGGATTCCGTTCTCGTTCGATCCTGGTATCGAGTGGTTCCCCCGATGACTTTGATCGTAATCGATTCGAATGGCCCATTTAATACGCCAACTATTAGCACGGGTTCTGGTTTGATCCAATGTCTTTTCTCAGCAAGACAACAAAACCGATCCACGAAATCACACGAAACATCACGAAGAAGATTTTTCGTGTTCGTTCGTGTGATTTTCGTGGATCGGTTCCTCAACCAACGCAAGACGTCATTCCGCCGGCTAGGTGGTACGCGAGAATGAGTTAGGGCGGAGACACCTGTATCGACTAAAATCCAGTGCGAATCCGCTACATCTTTATGCGAATCTCGACCAGACTGGAGCACGGGTGTCGTCGCTTGTATGTTCAGCAACCGTCATGGCTGCGCTCCAATAGTTTCGCATTACCATTTTGGATCGCATGTCTTCTTGCGGTTTCCGCTTCTTCGCGCGCGCCGGCCCAGACTACGCACTCGCCGCTGCCCCCACCCACAGGGTACGTCAACGACTTTGCTCATGTGGTCGATGGCCCAACTAAGCAGCAACTGGAAACCATCCTTACAAAACTGGACCAGCAACAGCAGATTCAATTCGCCGTGGTCACGGTTGACACCACCAATGGCCAGGAGATTTTTGATTACTCACTGGCCGTAGCTCGTGGTTGGGGCATCGGCGCGAAAGACGTCCAGAAACCAAGTCTCTTATTACTAGTCGCCATTAAGGATCGAATGTACTACACACAGGTCAGCCGGCACCTGGAAGGCGATCTGCCCGATGGACTGGTAGGCGAGATACAACGAGCGCGCCTGGTGCCCGCCTTTCGCGCCGGCGACTACAGTCGCGGCATAATGGATACCATTCACGAATTCATTTCCACGCTCGCGAGCAAGCGTGGATTCAGCACAGATACGATCCTGGGAGCACAAACGAGTCCCGAACCAGCATCTGGTTTTACTCCCCCTTTGCCTATAGCCTGTTGCCCGACGGTAATCGTAATTGCCATGGTGGTGATCGTGATCTTGATCCTGGTCCGGCGAGGCGGTCCGCGAGGCTTCGGTGGACCCGGCGGCGGATGGCTGACGTGGATGTTGCTGAGCTCTCTTTTGAGTAGTGGCAGTCGATCCTCAAGCGGCTGGTCGAGCGGGGGTTTCGGCGGGTTCGGCGGCTCGAGCGGTGGCGGATTTGGAGGATTTGGCGGCGGAGGTGACTTTGGCGGGGGCGGCGCCGGCGGCAGCTGGTAAAGCGCGCTGTGCCGCTACCGATCGAGTACGTTAAGCTAGCAAAGCGAAGGAGGCATTATGGGCAAAACGGGTCTGATTGTGCTGGCGGTCATCGTGGCCATCGTCTTACTGATCGGCTTAGTCGGAATTTCCAGTTACAACACTCTGGTCACCAAGAAACAGACCATCGACGCGCAATGGGCAGAAGTACAGAACCAGATGCAACGGCGCGCGGATTTGATTCCGAACATTGTCGGCACAGTAAAGGGTGTGGCCGGCCTGGAAGAGCGTGTGTTTACGAAGATTGCTGAAGCGCGCTCGCAGTTGCTCACCACCATCCAAAATCCGAACAGCACAACTGAGGAAAAGATCACTGCCGATAATAATCTGACGCAGGCGATGCGCGACGGCGGACTGCTCGGAACGGGCGGGCGCTTTCTCTCCATCACTGAGAACTATCCGCAACTGAAGTCTAACGAAAGCTTTCTGCATTTACAGGACGAACTCGCCGGGACGGAGAACCGGCTGGCAACCGCCCGGCGTGATTACAATCTGGCGGCGCAGGACTATAACACCACCCGCAGCCGGTTTCCGATGGTGCTGTTCGCAGGAGTAACGGGTTTCAAGCTGGCGCCCTACTTCCAGGCGGACCAAGGTGCTCAGCAAGCCCCCAAAGTAGACTTCAGCAGGTGATGCGATATCTGAATTGACAGGGGTTAGAGTTCTAACTTTAGTTGGGCTTCCCCTTCCGAAAATCCCGACTAAAGTGGGTACTCTAACGCCGGTGACCAAGTAACTTTTGTGAGTTATTGGTGTCCTTTCGTGTGAATTCGTGGATCGTTCTCTTCTCCCAGCATACGGATCCACGAAATCACACGAAACAACACGAAGAAAGGTCGGGAAGTAGTGTGAATTCGTTAATTAATCCGTTAGGCCGAATGAGGAAATAGCCGGGACATGCCCGACGAAGTGAAATCCAAACCACTGGAGCGGTTCGTGCGCGAATTGCAGGCGGCCCATGGCGATAATCTGTGTTCGGTAACGCTCTATGGATCGACCGCACACGACGAGGCGAACCCGCAGGCGACACATGATGTATTGGTGGTTCTGCGACGACTCGAGCTCGCGGACTTGCAGGCGTCGCGCGAGCCAATCCGGACGTGGACCCGCGGCGGTCAACCGATGCCGGTCTATTTTTCTCTGGAAGAACTAATGCGCGCCGCGGACGTGTTTCCGATCGAGTTCCTGCAAATGGAGCAAGCGCGAAAGACGCTTTACGGATCCGACCCGTTTGAATTCATCGATATCTCAAACACAAATCTGCGTCATCAAACTGAGTACGAACTAAGAACGAAGTGTCTTCAGCTTCGGCGACTTTATATTTCGTCCGCTGGTTCCGCAGAGCAACTGACGAGCTTGTTGACCCGGAGTCTTTCGAGTTTCGCCGCGTTGTTTCGCGCCGTCCTGATGTTGCACGGCGCGCCGGCTCCCGTTTCGAAAAGAGAAGCCGTGCGCGCGACTGTGCGTGTCCTGGGCCTCGATGGCGCGCCCTTTGATCGCATTTTTGAACTCGAAAGCAAAGATATCCGCCTCGAAAAACAGGACGCAGATAGTCTCTTCGGCGCCTACCTGGCGCAGTTGCGACAGGTAATCGACGCCGTAGACCAGATCCAGCAGAATTGACTCGTGGGTCAGCCGGAAGTACCGGTCAGCCGTGGCAGGCAACAAAAAAGTGGAGGGCGAGAACGGATTCGAACGTAGATAGACACATTAAATCTATCGTCGTCGGGGTTTCAGTCGCTGGCGGTCTTTAATGCGGAGTAGTACTTCTGGGCATTATCGAGGTGAGTTTGCGCTTCGTTCCAATCCGCTTGCAGCCTCTCAGTTCGGTCACTATCGTTAAGCACGGTGCTGTTTCTCGTGCAAGTCTTCCACCAGTTTCGTGCCGCATCGTACTCACGCAGGGTTGCCGCTACCTCTTGTCTAAAACTGTCACTGTCCGAACTGTGTTGCCCGAAAGTTGGGAGCGTACTATTCAAGTTAGCATTCAGGCGATTGAGCATCCCATCATATTCTTCAAAGCTCATGCTGTTTTGAGTAGCAGCTTGGAACTCCTTGAGCTCAGTCAGAACCTGTTTGGCCGCCTGTTCGCTCGCTGCGTCCTGCGCCGCTGCGTCCGGCGCTGATGAGTCGACTGCTACTGGTTCCTCAACTTTCGCTTCGTTCACCGGTACTGGTGTTGCTTCAGAACCATTTTTTGCAGAAAGCATAACAAAGATGACAACCAGCCCCGCTGTGATAAGAATCACGGCGACAAGACCCAACGTCCGTGGTGCAACAGACTGATTATCTTTCCTGGCATTCATCGCCGTTGGGGTGGGCTTGCGACGCGACTGGGACTTCCCGTTCGCCAGGGCCCCAGCTGAGGGCTTGAAACTCTTCTTCGCGTATTCTGGTTGATGGTTCACGACAGTCTTTTGAGACATTCAAGTCACCTTTCCCGGTGATATAGCATCACGATTGAGCTGCAGTTCGGTAGTTCCGCCTCCACCGTTTGGCGCTCGCGCTCACACTTTAGTATTCGGAAACACCCATGACGGGCGCCGGCAGCAACCCAAAGGCGGAATCGACGGCCGCCGAGTCGTACTGCATCGTCGCAGTGCCGGCGCCATTGAAATTAAAGAACGGAGCGCCGAAACCAGTTAAGGGTGGACTCTGCGCGGGCCAATCCACGCTGGCGACGAACACTGCGCCGTAAACTGCGCCGCCGCCGCCGCCATCTCTATTAACCGCGCCAGTGCCAATCACTAATATCAGTCCGCTGAAATTTGTATCGCCGTGCGTAGTCAACTCTCCGGTAACAATTAACAGCCCTGAGCCGCTACCGGTCCCCATGACGTAATCTCCTTTAACGAACGTAAATCCTGTTGGGGTGCCGGTGCCTCCATTAGGAAGATAAGTCGCGGTACCATTAGCCGCACCCTGGATGGCAGCCGCTTGCATTTGGTCAAGGAACGTGCGAGCGGCGGCAGGTGACTGGAGATATTGTGGCAAACCGACGACGGCTGAAGCCGGCGCGGAGGTGGTGTTCTGAGCGGCGCTCGCTGCCGCAATTGTCGAGTCTGAGCCGTTGGTGGTGCCGAATGCCGGCAGAGTAGGGTTGAGGCCGGAATTATCCACTCCGCTATAAACGTGATTAGCGCTGTTTCCGCTGTCGAAATTCATGGCGGGCGAGCCACCAGGACTTCCGACCAGTGTCATCATCGCGGGGATGGTGGGATCAAAGGCGGTTCTGGCGACGATTGCACTCAAGTGTTTTATTGAGCTTCTGGGTCCATAACCGGTTGCTTGAACCAGCAATCGACCAGGTAGAGCGGGCGCGGCCGGCATGACGTCGCCAGGTGGAAGAGATACCACCACGTCATACTGGACCGACGGACTGTTGCTGACGGTTACGCGCGTACCGGCAGCCTGAGTATTGGAATAAGGAAGCCAGCGCGAGAGTCGTGCGACTGCCGAAGGGTCGCCGCCAGTGCCATTGGGACAGTCGTTTGAAGACGTGACCGTAACCGCGTTCCGGAAATTTATCGTGGTCATCCCCGTCGGCAACGCGCTCGCCGTGTGGGCGTAATTGCCACGCAGCGCATTAAGCGCCGCCTGAAGTCCCGCTTCCGCGCCATAATAAGCTTGTGCCTGGCTGGTGGTATCGATAGCGTTTGTCGCCGACATTGAAGTTACCTGAATCAAAACGCCTCCGGCGATCAGCAGCACCGCGGCAATCAATAGCGAACTAAGCAGAGCGGCGCCGCGTTCGCCTCTCCTGGTGTTTGAAATATTCGTTGGTTGAGATTGATTCATAGTCCTTGCCCCCATGTTCATTGGGAGGATTGTCTCAATAGTACTGGAGTCTTGAGTTGCGCAACGCTACGGTGGAAACCAGCTGTGTTTTCGAAAGAGGCTGATAACCGGGTCCTCCGGGAGTTCCCACCGCCGGAAGTGTCACCTTCAGAAGAATCACGACGTACTTCGCCAGATCGGGGCTGACTGGAGCCTGGGTCACGCCGGAGGAATTCAGCACATTGCTGATCACGCCGTCACCGACGGTGTAAGTCACTTGCTGATCGAAATAGTAGATCGCCATTCCATCTATCCGATTGGCCAGCAAACTCGTGGTCTGATTGGGCTGCAGATTCATCCGCACAATGAAACTTCCGTTGGCATCGTTGATCAGCACGTATTTAACATCTTCGTCACTGCTATCTGTGGCTCCCGACAAATCCAGGTCCGAACGGACGCGGATCTGGGTGGCCCCCGAGTCTCCCGCTACGATCCCGTTTGTGGTCAGCCCGTAACCAGCATTGGCGATATCGCGTGACAGACTGTTAAGCGCGCGCTGCGCGTCGGCGAGGGCCGTCGACCTTAGATTTTCACGGCTGCGAATCGAAAAAGATGAAGCAAGCAGGATGGACGCAATCGTCATGATGGCGAGCGTAACACTCATTCCGATGACGAGCTCCAAGAGTGAAAAACCGGATTCGCTTGCTGTTTTTGTGTGCGAGTAATTCATGGCTGGCCCATTTAACGTAAGCTTGTGGTTGATTCTCTCAATGCGAACCCTTAGTCATTGCGGTTCGTAGAGTCTGCAGTATGACTGGGAAACCCGAAGGGTTGATCGGATCAACTCGAATCGTAATCGTCTTTAACGTGGGGTTTCCATTGTTATCATTATTTGAACCGGTAATCGTCTTCGTGATTTGAAAACTGCGACCGTTGCTTACGAAGGTCGATGTAGCTGCGGTTGCGGTCACGTTGAGGACTGAATCGGTGAACTGTGCGGCCCTGAGCTGTTCCATCTGTTGTTGGGCAATGCTCATCGCCAGGCCGCGGTCGTTTCCCAATGAGTTGTAGCCGATTGAGTAAGTGAACGCCGTCACCACCCCGAGGCCCACTACCATCAATATCACCAGCGCCACCGCTGTCTCGACCAGCGTAACGCCTCGTTCCGTACTCTTTTGAGCGGCCGACTCGGATCCGCCACGCGTCTTTAATCTTCTTAATTTCATACGTTCAGGTCTCCACTTTTTCGCCGGCCGGCTTAGTAGTGCATAGTCTTGATCCCTGTTGTCGCAGGAACGTTTGTCTGAGGTGAAGGGATCGTAACTGGGCCGGTGACGGTCGTATCAACCGAAATGTCGCCTGCCGCGCCCTCGACCATCGTATCGGCGCCTACATTCGCATTCGAGTCAGTAAGGGTGAGGACGACTGTGCTGGCCGCACGGCCGCGCCAGTCGTACGCAATCGTTAGGGGTGTGGAAGCGGGATCGAGCGTATTGTTTGCTGGTGGCAACTTGTAGGTAAGAGTCACGCCCTGTGGTAGCGAAATGGTTTGGGCCGTCGCAGTTCCAGTACCGTTGAAATCAATATTCACCGTGTAGCTGGTTGAGCTATTAAGGTTTACCGTCGCGCCGCCGTGGCGGCGAAGAGAGTCAATGCGAGCTTTTTCCAGATAAGTGGCCATGTTGCGTGTCGCGCCGGCCAGCTTCAGATTCCTCGTGGATGTGAAAAAGTTTATGACCGCAAATGAAGAGACTACGCCGATCACCGCCACTACGAGTAGCAGTTCAGTTAGACTGAAGCCGGCGGCGTCGCTGGATTTCGGTGTCTCGCCTTGGAGATTAACGGCCTTCTGGCCCATTTGAGTTCTCATCACCACCTCAGTTACGTCGCTTTCTTTTTGGGGCTTGTCCGTTGTTGAAGAGGAACGGACGCTCAAGGCTGAGCAAGCGATATGCCATGCTGGAATTCCCTGAAAAAGTAGCGTAACTCGTCGAGACCGAAAGCGAGAGTACTTGTAGCCGTCACCTCCGGTAACAGCAAACGGAACCTCTTTTCATACCTTTTCACCGCTTGCCGAAGTCATTACGGAGCCAATCGCGATTGAGTCTTCGCGATAGTGAGAAGCCGCCGCGCTTGCGCGGTGACTGATGGCTCTCAGCCACAAAAGAGTGTTCGGCGGCGATTCTGCCTGAAAGATCCGGTTCTGAAAGAAACTGAGGAAGCTTACTTTGGTGGAAAATACGTTGAGCCGGCCACAGGGTACTGATTTACAAGAGGCGGCGGCTGCCTGTAAATCGACGCGTGTTATGGCTGGGAGGCAGGGATTCGAACCCCGATAGGCGGATCCAGAGTCCGCAGTCTTACCGTTAGACGACCTCCCAACGATTGAAATCGAATTTACGTAAGTCTGCCGACCAAGTCAACCAACGGTCGTGATCTAAATCGCGTTAAATCACGACCCAACGTAGTGTCTTAACCAGCCTTTGATTCTTGCCTGGCTCTGCCCCTATGCTGCGACGAAAGGCTCGACGCTCAACCGATCGGTGTGAACCGTCGCGATGCAAGAAAAATAGTACTTGCGCTTAAGACCTACATCAACGCAAAATAGGCACCGCCGCTGGTAACCTCGTCCATGCCGCTCCTTCACGTTCTGGTAGTCAAGTACTGAAACACGTTACGAACCTGATGACTCAATCAAATATGGCCCCCGAGAGAGATGAAGTCGCGCATCTGCACGCCTTGGTTTCTGATTACGAGACAAAACTAGCCGACGCCGCAAAGCTGGTGGCGCGCGTCAGACATGAAATCAACAACCCACTAGCGGCTTTATTGGGGCAGGCGCAATTGCTTTTGCGTGAGCCGGACTTGAGTGAGAAGTCCCGGCGTCGCGCCACTACCATCGAAAGTCAGGCTAAGAGAATTGAGGAGATTGTCGCAGAGTTGCGCGCATTCCAACCTCAGTTCAAGGAATGAATCATGCTGAGAAGCCGGCAGGACTGGAGCGCAAGCGTCCTCGCTTGCAATGACCGCGCAGCGCGAACCGAAAAGAGCAAGCGAGACGCTTGCGCTCCAGTCTAGGCGCTTACGCCAGATCGAAAACCAGAAATTCCGAGTCCTCTTCGGCCAGGACAGTCAACTTTGATTCCTCGCTGATTGCCGCCCCGTCACCAACCTGCAAAGTCTCGCCATTCGTGCGAATCGTCCCACGCGCCAATTGCAACCAGCAATGACGCTGTTTCGGAATTTGATGTGTAATTGACTCGCCCCGATCGAGCAGCGACGCATAGACGCGCGCATCCTGATTGATAGCGACCGCGCCGTCCACAGGATCATCTGAAGCGATCAGCCTCAGCCTTCCTTTCCGTTCCGTCTCAGCAAAGAACTTCTGTTCGTAGCCTGGAGTGAGGTCTCGCTCATTCGGGAAGATCCAAATCTGCAGCAGATGACATGCTTCGGCACGCGACGGATTGAATTCGCTGTGACGGACGCCGGTGCCGGCGGTCATCCGTTGCACGTCACCGGGCCGGATCACGGAACCATTGCCCATACTGTCGCGATGCTCCAACTCGCCCGATAAAATATAGGTGATGATTTCCATGTCACGATGCGCGTGCATGGGAAAACCGTGAGCCGGCGCCACCCGATCTTCGTTAATCACCCGCAAACTGCGAAAGTGTACATGTGCGGGATCGTGATATTGATCGAATGAAAAGGTGTGATACGTGTCGAGCCAGCCGTGATTGAAGTGGCCGCGTTCTTCTGATTTGCGAATGGTGATCATAATGCGGATCCAGGAACGTCCAGCGACCGGAGCCGGAACCGGCCACCTTGATCTTTCAGAAAGAAGTGCCGGTGTTCGGTAAAAACGAAAGTTGAGCTCGTTACAGAACCCCGGGTAGCGAGGGGAGGATGCAAATCGTCACCCCTCTACGCTTCGAATACATGCAGCGGACGCTTCCGATCCAGGGCCCCCGACCGATGCACAGATACGCGCCCGCCGCTGAATTTCGTCTATCAATTCTGAAATATCGGAAGCAGTGAAAACCGGCAAACTATCACGCGTTAGATCGACTGAGAGTCCGGAACGCCATGTTTCGAACTGCCGGACTGCCTCCTGCCGATCGCTACCGTCGATCGTCGAAAGATACAGCGCATCAGCTTTCGCCAAAGTCCTTCGGGCCGACGTCTTTAATTTGTTTTCGCCCGCACGCGCGCAGGTAATGGCAAAGTCCGCTTTCACGTAATCGAGAAAGCTGTTTCCTTCAACAATCACGCCTGTGGATTTTACTTTCGATAAAGCGCTGGTAATACCCGCCTCTACCTGATCTTCGCCGACGATTACCCAATGCACATCGGCCGCGCCTGCGTCCCAAAAACGGCCCGTATCTTTTCCTTTCTCATAATTTTCTGCGCGACCCGATCTTATCAACGGCTCC
>AP72_2010_repI_A01DRAFT_1000034_pt1 | contig 17977 bp, 16 predicted proteins | sample AmaPasreplicIA01_FD_9191 | JGI IMG/M metagenome (IMG submission 9191) | reverse complement strand
CGTGTCCACCCAAGGCTCGCAAAGCCTCGCCTTGGGCTTAGTGCTGACCGCTGCTCCGCAGCTGCGGAAACATTCATCATCAAGACTACTCTTAATCAGAGCGCTTCTCTAAAGTCTTTGTTACATACCGCCAGGATGGGGACGGCCGGGCCACAATCGCTACTGATTCTGCAACTGTTCGGCCAGTTCCTGTAATTCTGCCAGATTGAGATCNGAAATGGCCCAATACGTCATTCCTGATTTGGTCCAGTGAATCAAATTGTATCCTTGCCGCACTTCCGCCGTCGGTTTTGAATCGCCGCCCGCAGCCGGCCAGACGAACACATTAATCTGATGCTTGCGCCTCTGGTAGATCAAGGCAGCGACGGGCCGGTTCGCAATGTAGTCCAGGCGTCCACCAATTAAAGCAAATCCTCTGGCCGTCAAATCTTTGACCGGCGGAGAAAAATCCAACTTACCATCGAACCAGGGCTTGACCGTGTGTGGATCTTCCGACGGCACATCAATCAAGTGACCGCTGGTCATCAAGGACCGTACATGACTGCTGACGATCTCGCCGGCCACTAAGTCGTCCGTCCTGGATCTCGTCAGCAGGTAGCCGGCAAAGACTATCAGCAAGATCGCCGTGGTGAACGCCGGGATCAACCAACGCCAGTTAAACCGCTTCGTTCGCTCGCCGGCTTCGGAGCGCACAGCTGATTTAATGCGCGTCTCCAGACCCGCCGGCAGTTGATACCGCAGCTCATCGCTACGCAGCGATTGTCGCAGCGCCTTCAAACCATCGTAAGACCGCGAACATTCAGCGCATTCGTGGAGATGCTCCTCGACATCGAGACTGTGCGTCACATCGAGTTCGCCGTCAAAATAGGCCAGCAGCCGGCTGTTGGATTGCTCACAATTCATTTCACGGTTCCTGATTCACTCTGCGCCAGGCGCTCTTGCAAACGCCGGCGCCCGCGGGCCAGGCGGGACATGACCGTGCCAATCGGCAAGTCACAAAGCGCGGCGATCTCTCTGTAGGACAGTTCTTCCATTTCGCGCAGCACGATCACTTCGCGAAAATCGATCGGCAGTTCAGTCACTGCTTGCCTCAGCATTTCCTGATCGATACGCGCCAGCAAAATTGTCTCAGGGTTCTGCTCGTCTGCGGCAGCCAGCGATTCTGTGGTTTCATCAATCTGTGCTGTTAACTGCCGCGAGCGGTTTTGCTGCAACCAGTTGTAGGCCGTGTTCCGCACAATTGCCAGCAGCCAGGCGCGACTGTCACCGCCGTGGTACCCTTCGAAATATTTGAATGCGCGCAAATAACTCTCCTGCACGACGTCTTCGGCGTCGCTTTCATTCTGAAGCAGCCAGCGCGCGAAGTTATACGCGCCTGACAGGTGCGGCAAGACCGTAGCCTCAAACAACGCAAGTTTGCTCTTCGCTTCCAACTGGAGTTCCAACTGGCTCGGCTGCGGAACAAAAACCACCCTCTCTTCAAGACCTGAGTTCGCGGCATTTTATTCCCGAAGTGTTCTCGTTATTTATGCGGGAATATTCCCGCAGATCTATCGGTCTATACAAGCGAGAAAGGCTGGATCTGAGGTGACAAAATGAACAAATTATTTGATTGGTTTCTCAAGCCGCCGTTTGACGCGCCGGCAGCAACGATTCTGCTGAGACTGATGGCCGGATCAGTCTTCCTGTGGGAAGGCGTGATGAAATTTGTTTTCCCCAATCAGGGAGTGGGACGCTTTACCAAACTCGGTTTTCCCGCGCCGCATTTGCTTGCGACTGGTGACGCCTGGCTCGAAATCATCGGCGGCACTTTGTTGATGGCCGGCCTGCTGACGCGGCCCATAGCAGTACTGTTCGTGATTGAAATGCTGGTCGCGATGCTTTCGACCAAGATCCCGCTGTTTCTTGGGACCTATCCGCTGCCCTTGCCGCCCGTCCCGCCGCAGGTTGGGTTTTGGGCCGTGCTGCACGAGATCAGATCAGAATACGCGCAGCTCGCTTGCTCGCTCTTTGTGCTGCTGGTCGGACCAGGACCGTGGTCGGTTGATTACGTACTTCGAGGGAGAAAAGAAAAAGAAAAATCACAGGGGCTAATTGCCCAAGCGTACAAGCCTGCGGAGGTATAACAACAGTCAGGGGGCGCAAAGAAAAGTACGAAAGACTTGCGCCTCCGGCGCCGCACATAGCGGTGAGCCTCCGGCTCACCGGATGCACTCTATTTTAAACTAGCGTCGAAGCTGAGCTTCGACGTTAAGTTCTAAGAGGCGTGGCAGTGAGGCAGAGCCTCACCGCTATGTGCGGTGCCTGAGGCGCACTTGCAGATGAAACCCTCGTCCGTTTTCGTGTTGTGTTGTGTGAATTCGTGGATCCGCGCTCTTGTCCAAACCAGATCAAAGCGTAGGAACCGGGAGCGGTAGCGACCGGATCACGGAACTAGTTTGTTTCTAAGTCCGTTCCTGATCCGGTCGCTACCGCTCCCGGTTCTGACACTTATTAAAAGATTGTTCGCGGTGCGGCGCCTGAGGCGCACTATCGATTCAACGATACTGCTCAATCAGGCTCCGCACCTCAGTCCACGAGTCGATTAACTTCTTTAATACTTCTTCTGCCCCGTCGATAGACGCAAGTTCTCCCTGCCTTTCCAACTCCTCTGCGTATCGAGCCATCTCCTTAGCGCCGATAATCGCCGCGCCACTCTTCAATCCGTGCGCCGCCTCCTCAAGCACTTTGAAATCTTTCTGATTAATCGCTTCGGCGATCCGCTCAATACGGGCTTCGGCGTCAGGAATGAAGATCGCGGTGATCTTACTCACCATTTCCTCGCCATAATCCTCTTCCAGATGCTTGAGACCGCCGATTACATTCTTAGCGCACGTGACGGTATTGTCATCGCAACTAGCGAGATCTTCCGGCTCACGGGCGTCCGCTATCCATTTGTCGATCTTCTGAGATAACTCATGCGCCCGGAAAGGCTTGACCAGGAAATCATTCATCCCCACGCGGAAGCCTTTTTCCCGGTCCGCGGCGGAGGCACTGGCGGTGACCGCGATGATTGGCACTGCTCGTTGCTTGTCGGACCGGCGACGTATTCGCACGGTGGCTTCGAATCCGTCCATGCCTGGCAGGTGACAGTCCATTAAAATCAAATCGTATTCATGCCGGTCGAGCATCGCGAACGCTTCATTGGTGTCGTGCGCCAGATCCACGACGCATCCGATTTTCTCTATTTGGTATCGCGCCACCTCGCGATTGATAGGATTGTCCTCGACGACCAGCAACCTCGATTGAACTCTGACGCAACCGCTTTCCTTCGTACTCTCGCGATTGGGCAAATGGTTACCACGAACGACTGCCGGTTGAATCGCCCCCGGTTGAACTAATGGTGAAGCCGTCGTGCCAACCGCGTTCGCCCCTTTCAGCGTAAACCAGAACGTTGAGCCCTTGCCGGGCCGGCTGTTGACTCCGATCTCTCCGCCCATCGCTACAACCAGCTGTTTTGATATTGCCAAGCCGAGGCCCGTGCCGCCGAATTTTCTGGTGGTTGAACCGTCAGCCTGTACGAAGGCACTAAAAAGTCGCGCTTGCGTCTCTTCAGAAATCCCGATGCCAGTGTCCCGAACTTCAAACCGCAGGTCGGTACTGGCCTCAGTTTGGGCGACACACTTTACCGTGAGGACGACTTCACCCTCGTGTGTGAACTTGAGAGCATTCCCCACCAGATTGATTAGGATCTGGCGGAGGCGCAACGAGTCGGCGTGAATTAGACTCGGCAACTCGCCGTCAACAATTGAAGAAAGCTTCAGATTCTTTGCCCGGGCGACTTCATTAAAGGTGTTGATTACTCCATCAATAACTGCGCGCACGTCAAAATCCACCGCTGAGATCTGAAGCTTTCCTGATTCGATCTTGGAAAAGTCCAGAACATCATTGATGAGCTCGAGCAACTCTTCAGCACTCTGCCGAATGTTATCGACAAAATGACCTTGATCCTGGTCGAGTTCCGTATCGGCCAGCAAAGCCGTCATCCCGATGATGCTGTGCATTGGCGTGCGAATCTCGTGGCTGGTGTTGGCGACGAATTCTGATTTCACGCGGGCCGACTCGAGCGCCGCGTCGCGCGCGCGCGCAAGCTCCTCATGGAGCTGTGCGCGTTGCGTCGCGTCTCTTGCAACACCCTGCGCGCCGACGAGTTTGCCGCGTTCAAAGAGTAATTGAACGGTCTGGGCGACCCAAATCTCCGAGCCGTCTTTTCGTTGCACTTGAAAATAGTGAAAGGTGTTTGGAATTCGTTCCTTAAACTGTTGACGATAGAACTGCGCGACTTCCACGCGCGCGGTTGGAACTACCAAATCGAGGAAGTGACGGCCTAATAACTCGGCGGGCTGATAGCCAATAAGAGGTTCAACCGTCTGGTTAATGAAAGTGAAATGACCGCCGCGATCGGTGCGGTAGATTATGTCGCCAACATGCTGAACCAGTTGCTTGAATCGCTCTTCAGATTCGCGCAGCGTCTTCTCGGCACGATCTCGTTGGGCCATCCTTCGCAGGATCAGGACGAACAGAAAAGCGCAGACCAGCAGATTGAAGATGATGCCAAACGCAGCCAGTGCGTTTGTTTGGCGATAGCCGATAACCAACCCTGACACGACGCCGGGAGCCGCCACCAGAAAACCGAGGGCTACTTTCTGCGGCAGCGTGGCTCTCATTTGGCTGACCCTCCATCACCATGCGCCTCCGTCTGCCAAGTCGCGACCCTGGTCATTTCACCCCACTGGGCTTTGCGACCCAGGGTCCACTCGACCAGGCCCTTAAGACGCCAAAGAGAGTTGAGTTGCCGGTAGCCGAAGTTTTCGGCAATGACGGCCACAAATAGCAGCAGCAGGTGGCGCATCCTGGGATATGTATGAAAAGACAATTCTTCCAACAGCAGCGAGGTGGCCGACAGAAGCATGCCAAACCCCAGGGCGAACAGGAAGAAAATCAAAGCGCCTGACAATGAAAGCAATCCTAAAAAATATGTGACGACGACGAAGACGTAGCCGGCGACTTCGACAAATGGCTCGATCCACTCGAAGAGCAGCATGAAGGGAAATGCCAGCCAGCCGACAAACCCACTTCCTTTTTGAAAGAGAAGACCGCGATTGAGCCACAAACTGTCGCCCAGTCCATGCTGCCATCTCACGCGCTGGTTGCGCAGTGTCCTGAGGTCTTCGGGCGCTTCCGTCCAACACACGGGGTCGGCGATGAACGCGATTCGATAGCGCACGCCGCGCGCGGTCAGCAGCCAGTGCAAACGTAAGATCAGCTCCATATCCTCGCCGATACTCTCAGTGCTAAAGCCGCCGACGCTGACAACCGTCTCTTTGTGAAAGATGCCGAACGCCCCTGACACGATGGTGACCGCATTCAACGGCGCCCAGCCGATACGCCCGAAGAGAAAAGCGCGCAGGTATTCCACGACCTGAAAGAGCGCCAGCGGATTCGTGGGCAAGCCCGCGGACTCGAGGAAGCCGCCCCGCACCTGACAGCCGTTCGCAATCCGAATGCTGCCGCCACATGCTACCGTGAGCGGATTCTCGAGAAATGGCTGCACTGTTCTGCGCAAACTATCCCGGTCGAGGATCGAGTCTGAATCGAGTACGCAAAAGAGGGGATAGCGGGCCGCATTGATGCCGGCGTTTTGTGAATCGGCCTTGCCGCCGTTTTCCTTATCAATTACCCGCAGGTTTGCATGAGTCGTTGAAAGATAGATTGCCCGTACCGGCTTTGACGGCAAACGAATACGATAAGCTTCGGGAAACGGCGCCAGCTTGAATTCACGCTTGAGTACTTCGAGGGTCTCGTCTTTCGAGCCGTCATTGACGACAACCAACTCAAATTCCGAATAGCTTAACTGCAGCAGCGAACGGATTGAGCTGACAATGACCGCCGATTCGTTGTAAGCCGGAACGATAACGCTGATGGGCAGGTCGAAACCTGAATACGTCTGCGGGAAATCACCGGCGGTGTGCAACTGCATGTACCGCGGTAAGGTAAATATCGAGATCAGATTGAGGCCGAAATAGACTGCGAACAGAATGAGAAAGTAGAGCAGAAAGATGTACTCGATTTCGAGTACAAAAAACAGGAGCGTCATTGCAGTTCAACCTCGGCCATCGCCTGCGAAAGTATGTCGCGGGCAAAAGGATCCGCCTGGAGTGCCTGAATTTCTCTCAGTCTCGGCTCGCGCATGGAGGGCAAACGCGTAAGCGCCTGAGCCGCGCGATAGCGCACCCACCACTGTTCATCTGACAGCAGCGGCACGAGAAATTGTTCGTCATCGTGCTCGCCGATGCGGCCCATTGCCGAGGCGGCTTGCACGCGCACGCGCCAGTCTTTGTGCGCCAGAGAATGACGCACGATCGACAAATCTTCGGAGCTCTTCAGTAGTTGCAAACAAGCCGCCACAACCTCGGGATCATTTGACGACTCGGCAATTGCGCGGGCCGCCGGCAGGGCTGAGACGTTGTAAGCGAGTTCCAAATATCGAATCAGCCGCGCTGAGCAGTTGACTGTCTGTCCCTGTGGCAGGCAGCCGCTGTCGGAAATGTCATGCTCTCCGGCGTACGCGATCGCCGCCCTGGCGATTTGCTCGGAGATGACGTCTGCGCCTGCCGTCTGCAACATCGTGGCGACACGCGCAGCCGGCCAGTCTTCGCGCCTGACGAGCAGCGGCATCAGTCGAGGGACCGCTGCAACCGCATCTATCATGGTCAGAGAACGAGCTGCCGCGACGGAAAGTAACGCGCCGCCATTTTCAGCAATCTCAAATAACGAGTCCCACGCCGCTCGTTCACGCAATTGGCCCAGCGTCATGATCGCCAACAAGCGCTCGCGCAAGTTGCGACGCCGCAGCATTCGTAAGGCAGCGTCGCCGATGCTCAAGGCGCGGGCAATCTGATTGAGGTGATCCTTCGCTTCGTCGAGCAGCGATTCGTGCAGATGGTTCCAAAGCAAGAGAAAGTTCATCAGGTCACGACGCCTGAGGTGGGGCACATCAGAAAATGCGACCTCAACGGACCTCATCAGGATCGGTTCCCAGACCGCAAGGAATTCCCGGCGCTGCCGTTCGCGCAGTAACAGCCGGGCCCGCATCAGTAAGACCAAAATAAACATCAGCAGGGTTGCGACGAATAGGGCAATCGCTAACGACTCTACTATTCGAAACATTTCGGCTCAGAACCTCAGCAAGACGCCAATCTGGGCGCCACTCCTCGTGTACGCTCTCCCCTGACGGTGCCAGAGCGCCACATACGACAATCCCCATTTCTGATTGAACCAATGCCGGCCAGTGAAACTAACTTCTTGCACATCGGTGCGAATGAATCGGCCGTTGCCGATACTTTCAATTTCCTGCCCAAACGCGAAGCCTGCACCGACACTGTTTAGTTCACCGTAATAATAATTTCCCTGAAACGAATGACTGACTGAGGTCCCACTCCCATTCAGGTGGGCTACGTACAAGGTATAAGCGCCGCGGTACGCCTTAAAATATTTCTCCACGCCAAAGACGCCGATATTCACGTTATCGTCGCTGTAATGGCTATGACGCAGGCCGGCGTGGCCCAACCAACCCTTGCCGAAGTTCCGCTCAAGCTGGCCGTAGAATGAGAAGGCCGGCAGCACGTCATGACTAGGACTACCGGAGACTTCCAGGTTCGTTGTCCAACTCCGTGTTTTGTTAACCGGCTGGTACCAGCCGATCATCAGACTGGGATCAGTCTGGCCGAAACGGCGCACGACGGTGGCCTCGCCATACAACATCCGTCCGCTGGAAAACTTGCGATTCAAACGAAGGAAATAGGTTTGCCAGTCGGGACGGTCATTACTCAAAGCCTCGTAATCTGTTCCAAACTCGAGGATTAATTCCGGACTCGGCCTTGGTTGAGCAGTTGTGTTTGACCGGCTGTCCGGTGTAGCCGCAGGTCGCGAGTCGGCCGGTTCCGTTGCGGGTGTTTGCGCCGCTACGTCACCCAATAGCAGCAACAGCCAGCATGCGCTTGCAATGTACGACTTGCAGTTTTTCATTCACGAAACCCGGTGACGCGACGAATACGCGCCATCAACTCACCCGGCCGGAATGGTTTGACGACGTAATCATTTGCACCGTCATCAAGCGCGCGCACGATGTTCTGCTCCTGCGATTTGGCGGTGAGCATGATGATCGGCACTTGATTCCAGGCATCTCGTTGGCGGATTCTCTTGATCAACTCAAAGCCATCCATGTAGGGCAACATTACGTCCAGCAGGACCAGCACGGGCGGGTTGGCCAGACGCTCTATGAAGTCCACTGCTTGTCTGCCATCATGGGCAACCTGAACAGTAAACCCATGACGGGACAGCAGGTGTTCGAGCACCATAACGATAATCTGGTCGTCTTCGACCACCACGACGGTCCGATTTGTCTGAGCTTCAAAGCTGCATGGTTCATGCTCTTTACCAGACGGACTCGTTTCAATGGGTGACTTTTGTTGACTCATTTCAGATCGCGAGAATTCGTGTTATTAAACAATACTTGTCCAGTTTTAACACTGAATTGGTACTGTCAAAACTGACAGGTGGTGGGATATAAGGACTGATCAAACGGCAAAGTGGTGAAAATCTGTGAGAGAGATGATTTCTTTTAGCGCCTTTGGCGCAGCACCTAGCGTAGCCTCTGGCTCACCGGATGCACTCTAATTTAGATAAGCGTCGAAGCTGAGCTTCGATGCTAAGTTCTAAGGGCGTGACGGCGAGGCAGAGCCGCCATGTGCGGCGCCTCAGGCTTGCAGATGGACCCCTCGCCCCTTTTCGGGTTGTTTCGTGTTAATTCGTGGATCGTGCTCTTGCCCACATCAAGATCACCGTGTCAGAACCGAGAGCGGTAGCGACCGGATCAGGCTGGTAGAATCTACCGGCCTCGGCAAATGAAAACTGTTGGCATCATCGGCGGCATCGGACCAGAATCGACGATTGAATACTATCGTTTCATCATCGATGAATATCGTCGCCGTCGGGCGGACGGCACCAATCCTTCGATTGTCATAAACAGTGTCGACGTTAATAAGCTGGTCAACTGGATGACGGCCGGCGAACATGGGGCAGTCGCCGAGTACCTGGTTGCAGGACTCGAACTGCTGCAACGCGCCGGCGTCGACTTTGCAGTATTGGCAGCGAACACTCCGCATATTGTCTTTGACGAGGTTCGCTCGCGAAGTACCGTGCCGCTAATCAGCATCGTTGAGGCCACCAGAAACAGAGCAGAGGTGATGAGAATACGGCGGCCGGCATTATTCGGCACACGGTTCACGATGGAGGCGAAATTCTACCCTGATGTTTTTGCCACGGCGGGCATCTCAATTGTAATTCCCAATGAGACTGAGCGTGCTTTCATTCATCAGAAATATATGAGTGAGTTGCTGCCCGGTATCTTCGCGGCGCGCACCCGTGAACAACTAATTGAGATTGTCACCACGATGCGATCACGCGACGAGATCGATGGGTTGATTCTGGGCGGGACCGAACTGCCGTTGATTCTGCGCGACGAGGCGATTGAAGGTGTTCCCTTCCTCGATACTACTCGGATTCATGTGGATGCGATCGTAGATAATTTGTTGGCTTAACGGTCTGAAGGACCGTCATTGAGTAGTCACGCCGTAAGGTCGTGGGTCAGAACCGCCACCTTCAGGATCGAGGCCCGCAGGGCCGACATTAAACCCTCGAAAGCCCGGATTAATGCAATTCGAACATGAAATCAAATGACGGTATTGCGAAAGGCGAAGATTCGTTCGTAGAGCAGTACCCCACCTTCGGCGCTCCTCATCTCTTAACCAACGTCAGCCACCGCCTGACGGCCGTGGCTATTCAATGACGGCCCTGCGGGCCTCACCTTCTAAATTCAGTGGGCCTCATAGGATCACCCGCCGCTCGCCTTCCCGCCGCGTCACTCGTTGACGATCGAAATATTCGAGCAGGGGAATAGCATACTTTCGAGAAATGCCGGCCAGGTCTTTGAACGCGCCGACGTCAATCGCCCGATCAGCCTGCTGCTCAGCGTGGGCGCGTAATTTCTTAACCAGTTCATCGAGCGCTGACACGTGAAAGAACATGTCACCATGCACTTTTACCAATGTGCCTGAATCGATCAGCAATTGCAGAATCTTTCGCGCATGTTGCTCAGACGGCTTAAGACCGGCCTTGGTAAAAGCTTCCGTTAGCGATGGCGGTGCGACCCGCGCGCTCCGGAAAATCTGTTCCAGCGAATCGCGCCGCTGCGCATCGTCGGCCGAGATCTCGCGCGTGTGCTCGCGTAACCGGAGCACATCTTTTTCTGAGACGATCTGCCCGCGTCTTTCCACCTCTGCCAGCATGGAGCGAAAAGCTTCCGCCGTCGCACCGGCAAAGAACCGCTCGCGTAGCACCTCTTTCGGCGCGCCGCGCGAGAGTGGTTCCCGCTTATGATGCGCGCTGATTTCCGCGAGCAACCGGTGATCAAAGTCATCAAAGGCCGCGCGGGAAATCAACGTTCCCTCGACGTCGAGAATTGTTCCTCCGGCAATGGCCGCGGCGACCGTGGTGTCGATTACTTCATCTCGCCAGGCCGTGCGGGCGGCAATATGCTCGCGGCGGAGTCCTCTTAACTCCGCACCCATCACGAATTGTGCCAATCGCCCCGGTCGATCTCCGGTCTCAAGATGCTCCAAAATCGCGCGCACCTCGGGAAAATCTTTGGCCCGGAGCTTCACCGCAAAAGGATCCAAAATCAATCCACCGCCAATGGTCATCTGCGGTGAATAGGCACGCACAATAAAACGGTCATCGATACAGCCAACAATCGGTGTTTCCAGGCGCAGTTGCGCGAAGCCCTGGCGGCCTGGGTTGATCAGGCCGCCGGCATCAAGCACGCGCACGCGAGCCAGGACTTCCGCCGCGCCGAGGTGAAGCCGCAGCCGTTGTCGCGAGCGAATTCCACGCGCCGCATCACCGAGTACTTGTATGGTAGCGTTGATAATTTGAGTGGGATGCAAGCGGCCGGGCGCTGCCAGCACCATCCCACGCTCCACCGCCGAGGCTTCTATACCACCGAGGTTTATTGCCGTCCTTTGTCCGGCAATTGCCTGTTTTACCGCAGCGCCGTGAACCTGAAGTCCTCTGGACGCGAACGCGGACTCGTGCCGGCAGCAGATCCAACTCATCGCCCTCTTTGATCTCGCCGGCTATCAAAGTCCCGGTGACAACTGCACCGAAGCCTTTCATCGTAAAGGCGCGATCGATCGGCAGTCGCGCGACAAAGTCATCAGAGCGAGTAGCCACCCGCGAGGCTACGTCACGCAAAGCATCTTTCAGTTCCTCAACTCCCTCGCCCGTGCGTGAACTAACCGCGACGATCGGGGCCCCGGCGAGAAATGAATTCTGCACCAGTTCTTCCGCTTCCGCGCGCGCCAGTTGCAACAGTTCCTCATCGACCAGGTCTTTCTTGGTGAGCACCACGACACCGCTCTTGACGGCGAGCAGACGGCAAATATCAAAGTGCTCGCGAGTCTGAGGCATCACACTTTCATCGGCCGCAATGACCAGCGCCACCACATCGATACCGTGCGCGCCGGCCAGCATGTTTTTGACAAAGCGCTCGTGGCCCGGCACATCAACGAAGCCGATCCGCACTCCGCCGAGATCGAGATCGGCAAAGCCAAGATCGATCGTAATTCCCCGCCGCTTCTCTTCCGGCAGACGGTCCGCATCGATGCCTGTCAACGCGCGCACCAGCGCGGTCTTGCCGTGATCGATGTGTCCGGCGGTGCCGACAATGATCGATTTCATTTGGAAACAGTGGGGTGTGGCAATGATACGCGTTTCATCATGCGCGGGCTATCCATTGCGGCTGGCTGCCGGCGCCGGCTTATCATTTTACGAAAGCTTAAGAAAGGCGCCACGGTGGCTTCAACGAAGTCCCCGTGCGCGTCCGGAACGCCGGTGGCCGGGTATTCGTGTTTGAGCGGCCGATAATATGTACCGAAAATTATATCGATCACCGGAAAGAAGGTGGCGAAGTTCTTATCGCGATGTCCGACGGAACTCGAGTGATGGATCCGATGCCACTGTGGATTGGAAACCAACGCCGTCAGCGGCCCCAAATGCAGCCGGATGTTTGCGTGGTTCACAAATCCCCACAACCTAAACATCAGGAACACAGCAATTACATTCGGCGCCAAGCCGCCAAACAGAACCACCAGGGGAACATAGACGAGCGCAAACAAGATGTAGTTGAGGAAGTGATGTCTGGCTTGTGCCGTGGCATTGAGCGCGGCATCAGTGTGATGAAACTTATGCGTCTGCCACAAAACCCGCGACGCGTGCTGCCAACGGTGAATCCAGTACTGCCATAGGTCCCAGGTGAAAGCAAACACCAACGCAAACACCACCTGTGCCAGAAAACCGTTGGGCGGCCGGATAAACCTTGGCAACACGCCGCCCCCGCAGGCGCGCAGAACACTTACATACATGGGAACTAGCAGCACCTGCATCGTCAGCACCCCTGCGAGCAGGAACGGGTAATACGCAGTGTTGAAGAGGCGGCGCTTAAGCGTCTGGCCACGTTCGGCTGGCGCCAGACTTTCCAGGAGATAGAAGATCACCGTCAGTACTATTACCGTCGTGACCAGACTTATGAATAGTGATATTTGATTCGGCAGGCTGCCCATTTGCGAAGATGAATACTTGCGGTCCTCTGACCCTGAAGTCACGAGTTAGTCAAGAGGATTGACTCTACCACGTTCGTCACGATAGATATACGTCCGATCAGAAATACAACAGGGCCGGGGATCATGCTCTGAGGAAACATCATGACGAAAATCGATCACATCATTCTCAATGTTAACGAGATTCCGGGGAGCGTCGACTTTTATGTCAAGATACTCGGCTTCAAGTTGGAGGGAGAGGACGGTCCATTCACGGTAATCAGGGTCAGCGACGATTTCACCTTACAACTGGCGCCGTGGGGAACAAAAGGGAACGAGCATTACGCTTTTGCCATGTCGCGTCAGGACTTCAACGATACGTTTGCGCGGATCAAGTCACACGGAATTCCCTACGGCGACTCGTATCATTCGGTCGGCACCAACGCAGGTCCGGGAAACGAGATCGGAGCCAGAGGCCCGGCGCCGACGTTGTACCTGAACGATCCCAGCCATCATTTAATCGAGATTCGCACTTATGATTGATTCGACTGGAGCGCAAGCGTCTCGCTTGCAATGAGCCGAAACGCGAACCCACAAGAGCAAGCGAGAGGCTTGCGACCCAGTCATCTACGATTACTGTAATATTCGGGACAATGAACGTTGTCGAAGCTTACGACGTGTGGTCCACGTCTTATGATGCAGATCGAAACCTGACGCGCGACCTCGATCAGGAAATCACCCGATCAGTATTACAGGGCGGCCACTGGCACTCAATTCTTGAACTTGGCTGCGGCACTGGAAAAAATACAGCCGTGCTCAGCCAAATTGGCGATCGGGTCCAGGCGCTTGATTTTTCGGCAGCTATGATCCGGGAGGCCCGGCAAAAATTTGCGTTTCACAACGTCACCTTCACCTTGGCTGATGTAACCGCAGCGTGGCCCGTAGACGCCGGCTCCATCGACCTGATCTCGTGTAATCTGGTATTGGAACACATCAAAGATCTGCGCCCCGTGTTTGCGGAAGCGGCGCGAGTGTTGACCGCACGCGGACAATTCTTCGTCAGCGAGTTACATCCGTTTCGCCAGTATCAAGGCGTGCAGGCGCGTTTCGAACATGACGGTAGCACCATCGCGATTGCCGCATTCGTTCACCACGTCTCAGATTTTCTCGCCGCGGCCGGCGCCAGTCTTTCACTGCAAAGACTAGACGAGTGGTGGCATGCCGAAGATAACGGCAAGCCTCCGCGACTGATCTCATTTTTCTTCAGAAAATCGGAGTGAACCTCTATGGAACGCGGAGATATCGTGACCTGTCGCTTCAGTCTACTGTGGTTGCTCGGCCTTAGTTTATTTCTGTGCCAGCTGTGCTTGGCTCAGCCGCAACCACTTTTCGCGCTCTTCACCGTATCCAAAGACGGTAAGAGTGGCTTCATCGATAACACGGGAAAAATCGTGATCCCACTTCAATTCGACAGTGCTAACGGTTTTAGTGAGGGGCTGGCGCTGGTGACACTGAAGGGCAAGAAATTCTTTATCGATACGACCGGCCGCACAGTGTTCGAGGCGAAGTTCGATATCGTCCGCGATTTTTCCGAAGGAGTCGCAGCGGTCAACATCGGCGAGAAAAGAATTCCGAACATTGGATTGATTTCTGAGCCGGGCAAGTGGGGCTACATCGATAAAACTGGCAAGCTCGTGATTCCCATGAAGTTCACCCACGCTGAGAGTTTCAGTGAAGGCCTTGCTGCCGTCGCCGAAGGTAACAAAGGAGAGTTCATCGACCACGATGCCAAGCCGATCTTTAACGTTCCGCTCGATGTGACTCTGGGTTTCCACGAAGGCATCGCCGGAGTTCTGTATCACGGCAGCCTGGCTTATTACGATCGGACCGGCAACAAAATTTCACCGCCGATTGGTTATGGACCGGAGAGCCATTCCTTCTCGGAAGGGCTTGTACCGGTGGAGCTCAAAGGAAAGACCGGGTTCATGGATCCCACCGGCAAGATTGTCATCGACGCCCAGTTCGAAGATGCCGAAGACTTCAGTGAGGGCCTGGCGCCGGTAAAGGTGCGCAGCGAGGAGACGACCTGGTGCCCGGCTGAGGAGTCAGGTCCACGAAGAGGTTTCACCATGAAATGGGGCTACATTGATAAGACCGGCAAGCTGGTTATTCCGCCTCAATACGAATCGGCCGTGCCGTTTTCGGAAGGGCTGGCGGCAATTAGTACTTGCGATGAGGCTTTCTTTATCGACAAGAGTGGGAACAAGATCGATCTGGGAAATTACCGTTACGCCTCATCATTCAGCGGCGGGTTGTCACGTGTCAACGTGATGACTAAGGCAGGACTGTTGTGGGGCTACATCAACCGGAGCGGCAAGATGGTCTGGGGACCGGTAAAGGACTGACTGGAGCGCAACCGTCCCGGTTGCTCTTTTAGTTCGCCTTCGCGCTCATGCAAGCGGGACGCTTGCGCTCCAGTCAACTCACTGAATCGTGTCGGTTGATCCCTTGAAGCCATGCATCGCCTGCTTCAACGTCCACTTCAACACGCGTTTGGTGTCGTAGCAGTACGCCAGAATGTAATTGCAGGTTGAGAGGCAATGCTTCGAGCATTCCTGCTTCATCTCATCCAACTGCCCCGCTTCGAACTTCGGGTTCTCAATGGTGCCCCAGTCATGCGTCACTGAGTACATCGGGAAGCAGGGAGCCAGCGTACCGTCGGTCCGAATAATCAAAGAATTCTGGCCCGCGCGGCATTTCCAGGGTGGCACTTCTCCGCGCATGAGCTGCTTCATATCCTGCATGTGCTTACTCTGGTTGACCATCTTGTAGCCTTCGTTGTGACGTTTGGCGTCAAGATAATCAAGCAGGTCATCCACTTTCGACCAGTCGTCCGGCGTGAGATAGGTGACGTTCTCGTCCAGATGTTTGAAGTGCGTCTGTTCGGTCATCGGCGACTCGTTGATGTGATAATCGGTCGCGATGCCGTGGTCGTGAGCAATCTCAGTCAGCTCGCGGACGTCGTCCATGTTGTTGCGGCAGATGTTGATATTGAACATCACCGTGTAGCCGTAGTGATGCTGCCGGCTTACCAGGTACTTGAAGTAAGGCATGATCGGTTCGAGGGCCTTCGGCAGCGACTTGCGATCTTTCACCGAATCAACTGCCAGGTTCACGGTTGCCACACCAGCGTCACCCAGGCGATCGATTACGTCCGGCTTCATCAAGCGGCCGTTCGTCGGCAGGTACACGAAAATGTCCTTCTTGGCGCTGTAGTAAACAATCTTGTGAATAAACTTCGGGCGCAGCAGCGGCTCGCCACCCATCAGCGCCAGCACGCGTGAGCCGATTCCATGCAACCAATCGATCGAACGCTTGGCCGTGTCCTCGGTCATTCCCTTCACTTTGTTGTTGTAGGACCAGCAGTAGTGGCAATCGTAATTGCACTTCCACTCGGTGAACAGGTAAGGGATGATTGGCCGCAGGTCTTTGCTGTACCAGCGCGATTTGAAATAAGGCGCGCCCCAGGTCTTCCAGGTCCGGATGGCGTTCAGCTTTTGATATTCCGATTTGGTCATCGGCTGTGGATCGGGATGGATGGGATATGGCGGTTCAGGCAACACTGCCGGCTCCGGCAGGGCTTTGAGAACCGACCGCGGCTCGGGCTTATAAAGAATCTGATGGAGTTGTTGATCGATTCTAAACGCCGGCGCCGATGAAGCTGGGGCATTTTCCTGTTGTAACGCTGGTGCCATATTTCGGTGTTACCTCTTTTGAGCTGTTGGTCGTAAAGCTGAATTCCGCTTGCGCGGTGCCAGACACACTAGCGCAAGACGGGTGAAAATCAAGCGCACATATTCGCTGATTTGCGGCGTAATTGCAAGCCTCTTTGCCGGCGCAGCGGAAAATTCCGCACGTTTTTCCTTGATACTATCAATAGATTTCGTGTCGTTTCGTGTAATTTCGTGGATCGCTCCACCTTCGCCAGTAAATGATCCACGAATTCACACGAAATATCACGAACGAATGAGATCGTCTGGTTTCTGCAGTCCCAACCGGCACCCGTTTGCTCGATTCACCGAGAACAGTTAAGCTTTGCGTTTTGCTTTGCCGCTGGTTTTCTTTGCAATAATGGCAGCGCCACCGAACCAGACTTTTGCCGACGAGCCCGCTTTGTCCAACCACAACCCGGTCGCAATTACTGCCGCCCTGAGACCAGAATTATTCAAGGACCCTATGAGCTGGGTCGTCGGTCGTAAGCTGCTGATAGCCACTTTGAGTTTACTTGTGGTTGCCGGATTTGCATTGCGTTCAACCGGATTATCCAGTGAAGGCTTGAGTGATGACGAGCTGAACAAGCTCGCCGCCGTCAACGACTATCGCGCGCACGGCCTCACGGGAGCGAACGGCGAGCATCCGTTTTTGATGAAGGCGCTGTTGGGCGTCAGCCTGATCGCTTCAGAACATTGGAACCAAACGTCGCTGGTGACCTCACATCCGCAATGGAATGTACCGGTCGAAGTCTCTCTGCGTCTGCCAGGAGCGATCATCGGAGCGATCATACCGATTCTTATTTTCCTGGTCGCGACGGAACTGTTCGGCAGCGAAGTTGGACTAATCGCCGCCGCCCTCTGGGCTTTTGATCCGCTGGTACTCGGTTTTAACCGGATCGCCAAGGAAGACACGTTCTTCATCTTCTTCTTTTTGCTGGCGTGTATTTTTTGGTTGCGCGGACAGCGCGTGGCCGAGAGCCAGACGGGAAAAAAGGCCGAGCGGTTCTACTGGGCGACTGCTGCCGCCATGGGAGCGATGCTCGCGTCAAAGTTGATCGCCATGATGATCGCCATCCCCGTCGCGTATAACTATGTCTTCCAGAAGATTCCGGCGACTCGTTGGGTGATTGGGAAGAAAAGGTTCATCATCTTCTTTTTGATCGTTGGTCTGTCGTTCGTAATTCTGAGCCCGACGATTCTGATTCCTGAAACCTGGAAGTCCATGTTGAATTTTACGACTAACCAGGTAATTGGGCACGATAGTTATGAATTCATGGGCCGCCTCTATCCACACAGATTCACCGAGTGGCTGCGGGGAGAACCCTGGTATTTCTATTTCGCTTTGTTGGCGACCAAGCTGCCTTTGCTCTCGCTCCTGTCGTTTGTGATCGGGTGTGCGCTTTTGCTCAAGCAAAAGATCGGCGACGGCCGCTATTTCCTTTACATGTGGCTCGTGCTTTGGGGGTTGTCGTTCACGTTTGTCGGGGGAAAGTTTACGCGCTATATCAC